>Ga0209166_10000060_pt1 | contig 148133 bp, 128 predicted proteins | sample Coa_R1_3_FD_187151 | JGI IMG/M metagenome (GOLD analysis project Ga0209166, IMG submission 187151) | Surface soil microbial communities from Centralia Pennsylvania, which are recovering from an underground coalmine fire - Coalmine... | ecosystem: Environmental > Terrestrial > Soil >... | reverse complement strand
CGATCCGCTCCCATTGACCATCATTCAGCACAAGTCGATCCAAAACGCCCAAGACTGCCTCTCCAAAAGCAGTCTTGAATCATTTTTCCCGCTCTTTGGGAATCCCCCAAGAGTCCACAGCTCCTAGAGCGGTTTGCGATCCATCAGAATCGCAGACTGCTCACGGCGCCGACTGGCGCCGCGCCGGTCGTCCGGCGAAACCGCTGAGCCGGAGGCGATGCGTCAATAGGACTCTAGGTTTGCGTCGTTGCAGAGCAACCAGATGCAAGATCGGCGCTATTCCTCGCCATGGCCGAAAGCCGGCCCCAGCAGGCGTTGCCATTCCAATAATTCCGCCAGCGCGTCGCCTTCATTGGCAAGGCGCTTGGCCAGCACACATCGCCAATAGGCGGTTTCGGCATATTTGCGCCAGGAGGAATCGCTCAGTTCCAGCGGAGCGCCGCTGCCCGGGCGCGGGATGGCGGTGAAGTCGGCCTGGCGTATCCAGGCGAAGAAATCGGTCAGGATGTCCTGCCATTCCTCGCCGCCGTGATCGGCCATGAATTCGCGGGCCAGGATCTCGATGGCGAAAGAGGGCAGCGGCACCCCCTCGGCCTGGCGCCAGGCTTTGAGCAAAATCAGCAGGCGGGTGGTGCGGCCGCCGGTCATGCTGTCCGATAAGCGCAGCGCCGTGATCTCGGCGGCGGGATGGCTGTCGACGAAACCGCAATCGGACCAGAAGGCGAATCCGCCCGGTCTCTCTTTGCCGATTTGCACCATCACGGTAAAATCCTCGAGCGGGACCGCCAGTCCATAGCTCACCGGGATCGGAACGATGCCGGGCATGCCCTGGCGGATGATGCGCTCGATGCGGCCGAGCCCGTCGGCCACCAGCCGCTGGTCGCGCAGCAGATAGACCAGGTCGACCGCCGAGAGGGGGCGGATCGCCGTGCGCTTGCCGACGCTGCCGATCACCATATTGTCGGCGCGTTCATCGACACCCGGCTGCAGCGCGGCGCGCAGCACGCCGGCAACGTTCTGCGCGGCCTTGCGGGCCAGCAGCAATTCGTCCGGCGTGAGCAGGATGTAATCGATGAAACGGTCGAAACGGGGATCGGACATCGCGGGAGACTATCGCAGCGGATATGCTTGGTCGAGCGGATGTTTATCGACCATTTACAAGCCGGGAAAATTGTTAACGTCAAACGGGGGGATTGACGATGAGCACTCTCAGCGACTGGTCCATCAAGAGCAAATCCGCAGTCACTCTCGGGCTTCTGTCCGGCCTTGTGCTGCTGCTGGGTCTGATCAGCTTTTTCCTGCTGTCCTCGACCAATCGGCAGACCGAGGAACTGGCCGTGAACTGGATGCCCAGCCTTCGGGTGGCCGGCGAGATCCGCACCACCGTGGTCCGCATGCGCGCCGCCGAGGCGCGGGTCTCGATGAGCGATTCGGCGGAGAGCTACCAACAGGGCCTCAAGGTCTTCACTCCCTTCGAGACGTCGGTGCAGGAACAGATCGACCGCTATAAGCGCGAGCTGATCGCCAATGAGGAAGACCGCCAGGCCATTCTCGCCGTCGAAGCCGAACTGGCCAAATATCGCGAGGCGGCGGCCGCCACCGCCGCCCTGGCCAAGACCCTGGATAAGAACGCCGCGGAGAAAAGCTATCTCGGTAATCAGAAGATCTATCAGCCGGTGATGACGGCGGCGGAGAAGGTGATCGAGGTCAATCAGCGCGGCGCCGACGTCTCGGTGGAACGGGCGCGGAAAAATTACCGCGAGGCCGTCACCGTCATCATCGTTTGCGCCGGCGTTTCGCTGGTCCTGGCGCTGCTGTCTTATCTGGTCATGGCGCGCACCGTGGTGGCGCCGCTCGGTTCGATTACCGCCACCATGCGGCTGCTGGCCCGGCAGCACCTGGATGCGGTGATCGCCGAAGCCGGGCGCGGCGACGAGATCGGGCAGATGGCCGCGGCGCTTCAGGTGTTCAAGGACAATATGGCCGAGGCCGAGCGCCTGCGCGCCGAACAGTCCGCCGAGCAGGCCGGACGGCTGGAGCGCGCCCGCCTGGTCGACGAGCTGGTGGCGGAATTCGATAGCTCGATCTCCGAGGTGATCAGCACGGTGACCCAGTCGAGCAGCTCGCTGGAAAGCACGGCGCGCTCGATGTCGGCCACCGCCGACAATACAAGCAGCCGCGTCACCATGGTGTCCTCCGCCGCCGAAGAGGCTTCGACCAATGTCCAGACGGTCGCCGCCGCTGCCGAAGAGCTCTCCAGCTCGATCAACGAGATCGGCCGGCAGGTCGCGGAATCCGCGAGCTTCGCCGAGGAGGCGACCCGCCAGGCCGAAGACACCGACGCGCAGATCGCCAGCCTCAGCGAGTCGGCGGCGCGGATCGGCGATGTGGTGCAGATGATCAACGACATCGCCAGCCAGACCAATCTGCTGGCGCTGAACGCCACCATCGAAGCGGCCCGCGCTGGTGAAGCGGGCAAAGGTTTCGCCGTGGTGGCGGGCGAGGTGAAGACCCTGGCCAATCAGACCGCGCGCGCGACAGAAGAGATCAGCAGCAAGGTGGTCGAGATGCAGGCCAAGACCGCCCAATCGGTCGAGGCGGTCAAGGCGATCGGCGCGACCATCTCGCGCATCGCCGAGATCTCGACCGGCATTGCCGCCGCCGTCGACGAGCAGAATGCCGCCACCGGCGAGATCGCCCGCAATGTCCAGCAGGCGGCCCACGGCACCGCCGAAGTTTCCAGCGGAATCATCGATGTCGCGCGGGGCGCGGCCGAGGTCGGCGGGGCTTCGGGCGAGGTGCTCGGGGCGGCCGGACAGCTCAGCCGAAACGCCGAATCCCTGCGCTCTCAGGTCGATCGCTTTTTATCGAATATTAAAACAACTTGATAATACAATCCGGATGGCTGCCATGATGGCCTAAGATCTTGACGAGAAAACGTTTTCGGGTTTCTTCACCCACGCTCTTTCCGTGTGGAGGCATTATGTCGGTTCTCAGTGATTGGACGATCCGCAGCAAGTCCGCGGTCATTTTGGGGGGCTTGGCCAGCCTGGTTCTGATACTGGGCGTGCTGAGCTTCTTCCTGCTGTCCTCCACCAATCGCGAGACCGAGAATATCGGCCATAACTGGCTGCCCAGCGTCCGTGTCGCCGCGTCGATCCAGACCTATGTGGTGCGCATGCGCGCCTCCGAGGCCCGCATCGGCATGACCGACAGCCAGGAAGCCTTCGAAGAGGGCATGAAGATCTATGCGGGCCTCGAGAAGCAGACGCTCGACAACATCGCCCATTACCAGCGCGATCTGGTCGACAATGACGAGGACCGCGCCGCCATCCAGACCATGGCCGACGAGGTCAACCGCTACCGCGCGGCGGTGGTCAACACCATCAATCTGGCCAAGACCCTGGACAAGAACGCCTCGGAGAAGAGCTATCTGGCCAACCAGACTATCTATCTGCCGTTGATGAAGGCCGCCGACAATCTGATCGCCGTCAACCAGAAGGGCGCCGACGCCAGCATGGAGGTCGCGCACGGCAATTACCGCATGGCGGTCATCACCATCATCGTCTGTTCCGCCGTGGCGCTGATCGCGGCACTCGTGTCCTTCCTGGTCATGGCGCGCACCGTGGTCGCGCCGATCGGTTCGATTACCGCCACCATGCGCCGCCTGGCCGAGCATGAGCTGTCGGTGACCATCGCCGAGGCCGGCCGCCGCGACGAGATCGGCGCCATGGCCGCCGCGCTGCAGGTGTTCAAGGACAATATGGCGGAAGCCGAGCGCCTGCGCGCCGAACAAGCCGCCGAACAGGAAGCCCGCCTGGCCCGCGGCCGCGCCGTCGATGCGCTGGTCGGCAGGTTCGACCAGACCATTTCGTCGGTGATCCAGACCGTCACCAGCTCGACCTCGACCCTCGACGTCACCGCCCGCTCGATGTCGGAAACCGCCGAGACCACCAACGCGCAGGTCACCGTGGTCGCCGCCGCCGCCGAGCAGGCCTCGACCAATGTGCAGACCGTCGCGTCGGCCGCCGAGGAACTGGCCGCCTCGATCAATGAGATCGGCCGCCAGGTGTCCGAATCCGCCAGCTTCGCCGACCAGGCCACCCGCCAGGCCGAAGCCACCGACGCGCAGATCGCCAGCCTCAGCGAAGCCGCGGCCAGGATCGGCGACGTGGTGCAGCTGATCAACGACATCGCCAGCCAGACCAATCTCCTGGCCTTGAACGCCACCATCGAAGCGGCGCGCGCCGGCGAAGCGGGCAAGGGCTTCGCGGTCGTCGCCTCGGAGGTCAAGACCCTGGCCAACCAGACGGCGCGGGCCACCGAAGAGATCAGCAGCAAGGTGGTCGAGATGCAGGCCGCGACCTCGCAGTCGGTCGAGGCGGTCAAGGCGATCGGCAAGACCATTTCCCGCATCGCCGAGATCTCGACCGGCATCGCCGCCGCCGTCGACGAGCAGAATGCCGCCACCGGCGAGATCGCCCGCAATGTCCAGCAGGCGGCGCAGGGTACCGCCGAGGTCACCTCCAGCATCGTCGAAGTCGCCGAGGGCGGCGCCAAGGTCAAGCTGGCCTCGACCGAGGTGCTGGGCGCCTCGACCAGCCTGAGCGCCGACGCCGAGACCCTGCGTCAGGAAGTCGATGCCTTCCTGCTCGGAATCAAAGCCGCTTGAAACTGGCCCGGTACTGAGCCGGGCTGACACCCAGGCGGCGCTGGAACACCACACGCATCTGTTCCGCGCCGCCGAACCCGCATTCATAGGCAATGGCTTTCAGCGGCCCGTCCGTGCCCTCCAGCAGGTTGCGGGCCCGGTCGATGCGGACGCTTTCCACAAAGTCATGCGGGGTCACGCCCAGCTCGCCGGTGAACAGCCGGGCGATGCTGCGCGCGCTGGTCCCGGCGATCTGCGCCAGCCGCTCGACGGGATAGGCCTCGCCGGGATTGCCCATCACATAAGCCTGCACCTTGGCGAGCGGCGAGTCCGGCTCGGCGGGCGGCAGCAGATAGGGGCTGAATTGCGACTGCCCGCCCTGGCGCTGCGCGGCGACCACCAGCCGCTTGGCGCAGGACAAGGCGATCGGCGCGCCGTGATCCTCGGCGACCAGGGCGAGGGCGAGATCGATGCCGGCCGTCACGCCGGCCGACGTCACCAGTGATCCGTCGCGCAGATAGATGCGGTCATGCTCGACCAGCGCCTTGGGGAACAAAGCCGCCAATTGATGGGCGTTCTGCCAATGGGTGGTGACATGGCGGTCATCCAGCAATCCCGCATGTCCCAGTGAAAAAGCGCCTGTACAGATCGATCCATAGCGCTGCGCCTTGGTGCCCCAGTTGCACAGCCAGTCGCTGGTCGCCGGATCGCCCGGCCGGGTCGGCAGGTCCGGGCCGCCGGCCACCAGCGCGGTGTGAAAGATCGTCGCGGCCTGGTCGAAGGAGAGATCGGGCATCAGGCTCATGCCGTTCGACGAGCGCAGCGGCTGTGCCCGCGGGCCGATCACCGTGATGTTGTAGCGGTCACCTTCCGCGACGAACCCATTGGCTTCGGCGAAGACGTCGAGGGGCCCCGCGACGTCGAGCGCCTGTACGCCGTCATGGATCACGATGGCGATAGAGCGTCGTTCCATTTCCTCACTATTCCAACTCGATAGACGGGGCGCAAGGGTGGTCCGGCAGAAATTCGGGGGCGGTTGGCAGGATCTGCGGCGTGGCCCGCATTGCCGCGAAAAGGCGGCGAGGCGCATACAATGGAGGCCGGCACCTGATGGTCCGGCGCAACCGGCCACAGGAGATTTTCATGGGCATTTCCCGTTCCATCGGCGGCGTCGCCATCCCCGACAGCAAGCTCGCCCGCGAGATCGCCGAATTCGTCCGCGACACCGAGACCGACCTGCTGTTCAACCATTCCAGCCGCGTCTATTTCTTCGGCGCCTTGGCCGGCCTCCAGCGCGGCCTGACCTACGATCCCGAGCTGCTTTACGCCGCCACCATGTTCCACGATGTCGGGCTGATGGACTCGCACAGCAGCGACCATCTGCGCTTCGAGGTCGACGGCGCCAATGCGTCCCGCGAGTTCCTGAAGAGCCGCGGCATTTCGCAGGCGGATATGGACACCGTGTGGACCGCCATCGCCCTGCACACCACCCCCGGCGTTCCCGAATTCATGCATCCGGTCATCGCCCTGACCACGGCGGGTGTCGAGATGGATGTGCTGGGCCTGACCTATGACCAATATCCGGACGATGTCCGCGAGGCGGTGGTGGCGGCTTTTCCCCGTACGCCGCATTTCAAGGAGGACATCATCCAGGCCTTTTACAACGGCATAAAGCACAAGCCTGATACCACCTTCGGGAATGTCAAAGCCGATGTAATCGCCGACAAGGAGCCCCACTTCCACAGGGGCAACTTCTGCAGCGTCATCCGCGGCTCGCACTGGCACGGGTGAGCGTTCGAAAGGATCGGGCATGAGCGGCGTGGCGGAGACTGTGGGTTTCATCGGACTCGGTTCCATGGGCGGCGCCATGGCGCTCAATTTGGCCCGCGCCGGCACGCCGCTCATCGTCTGGAACCGCTCGCCCGGCAAGGCCGAGCCTCTCGTCAGGGAAGGGGCCCAGGTTGCCGGCGACCCGGGCGAGGTCTTCGCCCGGGCGCGTACGGTGATCCTGATGCTGACCACCGAAGACGCGATAAACGGTGTACTGGACCGAGGCGGTCCGGAGTTCGCCGCGCGGGTGAGGGACGGCATCGTCGTGCAGATGGGCACCTTCGCTCCAGCCTTTTCCAAGGCTCTGGAAACCGACATCCGGGCCGCCGGCGGGTCTTATGTCGAAGCGCCGGTATCCGGCTCGCGCAAGCCCGCCGAGGACGGCCAGCTGGTCGCCATGCTGGCCGGCGAGCCCCATGCGGTCGGCGGCATCCGCGATCTGCTGAAGCCGATGTGCCGCGACAGCATCGTCTGCGGCGAGGTACCGAAGGCCCTGACCATGAAGCTGGCGGTCAACATCCTGCTGCTGGCGACGGCGACCGGCCTGGCCGAATCCGTCAATTTCGCCCGCCGCAACGGGCTCGACCTCGATCAATTGGCGACGGTGCTGAATGGCGGGCAGATGGCCAGCGGCATCACCCGCGTCAAACTGCCCAAGCTGGTCGAGCGCGATTTCTCGATGCAGGCCGGCATCGCCGACGTCTTCAAGAATACCAGCCTGATCGCCGAAGCGGCGCGGCAGAGCGGCGTCGCCGCACCCTTGATGGAGGTCTGCCGCGACCTTTACCGCGAGACCCTGGAACTCGGGCACGGCCAGGCCGACATGGCCGCCGTGGTGATGGCGCTGGAGGAGCGCAGCGAGGCGCTCAGCCCCGCATGACGATGGCCCGCCGGGCCGCGCTGTAGGTGGTTTCGCCGATCAGCCGGCCCAGGGCGGTGTGCAGGCCGCAATGTTTCAGCGCGTGCGGTCCGGGCGGGGCGGCGACGACGATACAGTCGGTGCCGGTGCCGGTCAGCTTGCGGCCGTCGATCAGTGAGATGCCGAGATCGATGATGGCGGCGGTGCGCGCCTGGGCGACGATCGAGATCGCTTCGAACATGGCGGCCTGGTTCAGCGGCACCGAGGTGTGCAGGACGATGTTGACGGTGCCGGCATGCCATTGCTCGGAGGGCGGGCTGGCGGCGGACGGTTGCACGCTTTCGCCATTGGTCAGGCCGGCGGTGACCAGGGCGGTCACTTCCATCGCCGCGTTGCTGGCGCGTTCGCAGGCATAGTTCGAGATGTCGGCGGCGGTCATCAGCCCGATCTCGGCCTCGACGCGGTCGGCGCGGGCGCGCTCCTGGAAATAGGCCTCGGGCGAGATGTCGGCGGGCAGGTCGGCGTCGCGCACCTGCAGCCAGGCGATGGTCGCCGCCAGGCCCCAGCTCGGCCCGACGATCGGCCATCCCGCGATCTGGTGGCGATAGCCCAGATCCATTTCCAGCCAAGGCTCCGCCAGTGTCACACGCGGCGAAATCAAGGGCATGTCAGGCGACCCAGCGCGACGGCACCAGGAAGGGGCGGCCTTCCATCTGGCCGCGCGTGACGGTGATCGAGAAGACCTCGCGCAGCAGCGGGTCGTCGAGGATCGTCTCCGGTAAGCCGTCGGCGGCGATGCGACCCTTATGCAACACCGCGAGCCTGTCGCAGCTGCGGGTGGCGAGGCTGAGATCATGCATCACCGCCACCACCGCATCGCCCTGATCGGCGCGCTTGCGCAGCACCTCCATCACACGCAGCTGATGGGCGGGGTCGAGATTGGCGGTCGGCTCGTCGAGCAGGATCAGGCCGGCCTCGACCGCCAAAGCGCGGGCCAGCAGCACCAGCGCACGCTCGCCGCCCGACAGGCGGGTCAGCGGACGCTCGGCGAATTCGCTCATCCCCACGGCTTCGAGGGCGCGGTGCACCGCATCCTCGTTGCGGTCGCCATGCGGCAGCCGTCCCAGGCTGACAGCCTGCGCCACGGTGATCGGCCAGGCGGCCTCGGGCTGCTGCGGCAGATAGGCCAGGCGGCGGGCGCGCTCGGCGGCGGGCAGGGAGGAGAGCGGCGCGCCGTCGAGGCGGATTTCGCCGCCGATGGGTTTTTCGAAGCCGGTGGCGAGGCGCAGCAAGGCGGTCTTGCCTGCGCCATTGGGACCGACCAGCCCGATCATCTCACCCGGGGAAACCGCCAGCGATGCGCCGTTCAGGATCGTCCGCCCCTGGCGTTGAAGGCTGACTTCATTCCAGACGAGCCGGCTCATTCGCGTTCTCTCATGCGCAGGACTTTCACCAACAGGAACGGGGCTCCGAGCAAGGCGGTGGCGACGCCGAGTTTCAGCTCTACCGTCAGGGATAGTAGCCTGATGACGATATCGGCGGCCAACAGCAAAATCGCCCCGCCCAGGGCGCAAGCCGGCAGCAGGCGGGCCGAGCGGTGCCCGACCAGCGGGCGCAGCAGATGCGGCACCACCAGGCCGATGAAGCCGATCGACCCGGTCACCGATACCGCGGCGCCGACCGCCAAGGCGGTGCCGGCCACCGCGCTCCAGCGCAGGCGGATCAGATTGATGCCCAGCGAATGGGCCACTTCCTCGCCCAGCGCCAGGGCGTCGAGGCCCTTGCCGGTGCTGCCCAGCACGGCCCAGCCGGCCAGCATCAGCGGCAAGGCGATGGTGACATGATGCCACGAGCGGTCGGCCACCGAGCCGAGCAGCCAGAACAGGATTTCGTAAGTCGCCATCGGACTGGGCGCCAGATTGAGCGCCAGCGAGGTCAGCGCGATGGCCAGGTTCGACAGCGCCATGCCGGCCAGCAGCAGGGTCAGGGTTCCGGTCTGGCGGCCGGCCAGCGTGACCAGGATGAGCACGGCGGCCAGGCTGCCCAGCACGCCGCCGGCGACGACGAGATTGAAGCCGAAATAGAAGGCGATCACCGAGCCCAGGGCGGCGGTCGAGGAGATGCCCATGATGCCTGGATCGGCCAGCGGATTGCGCAGCAATCCCTGCAGCACGGCGCCGGCCAGGCCGAGCGAGGCGCCGGTCAGGATGGCGAGGACGGTGCGCGGCAGGCGGATATCGACCACCACCTGGCGGGCCAGTTCGGCCAAGGCGTGATTGTCCGACCACAGCGCCGAGGGCGACAGATGGCTGGCGCCGATGCCGCTGCTGACTGCCGCCAGGGCGATCAGCAGGGCCAGCATCGCGGCGAGTATCTTCATGGCAAAGCCTCGTCGATCAGGCGGGCGGCGTCGACCAGGGCGGAGTCGGCGCAATCCCAGAGTTTCATCGGCATGTCGAGCCGGCGCATATTGCGCTCGGCCAGGGCGGGATGGTCCAAAAGCTGTTCGGCCAGCGAGACCTGGCGCTTATCACCCATGGTCTCGACCACGATCAGATCGGGGCCGGCGGCGACCAGCGTCTCCAGCGGCAGGGTGCCGTTGGCGCCGATGCCGGCTTCGGTGGCGAGGTTGACCGCGCCGAAATGCTTGAGCAGATCGTCGGCCAGCGAGGGCTTGCCGGCCGTCCAGCCGCCGGCGGCGTAGAACACAGCGCGGGAGGGCTTGTGGGCGGGCAGGGCGTCCAGCCTGGCGTCGATATCGGCGACCAGCGCTTCGCCGCGCCCGGGCACGCCGAGGCGGGCGGCGAGGTCGCGGATGGTCTTGCGCATGGCGGCGAGATCGCGCGGATGCGGCAGCATATAGACCGGATAACCCAGGCTCTTCAGCATGTCCGACGAGGCCTTCTGGGTATATTGCCCGAAGATCACCAGATCGGGATGCAACGCCGCGATCTCTTCGGCGTCGGCATGGTTGAGCGGAAAACCGCGCGCCTGGTCCGCCACCGTCGAAAGGTTCGGATCGGTGGCGAACTTGCTGAGCGAGACGATCTTGCCTGGGTCCGCCAAGGCGACCACCAGGCGGTCGGCGCAGAGATTGGCGGAGACGATCCGCTGCGGCGGAGCGTCTCCGGCCTGAGCCTCGGCGGCCATGCATGGCCCGACCGAAGCACCCAGCAGAAACAGGAATGCCGCGGCCAGGCCTCGCATCAGAAGCTCACCGCCAGGCGTCCGACCACGGTGCGGCCGGACAGGGGATAGACGGTGACGCCGCTATAGGAGCTGACATATCCGAGATCGTAGGTCTTGGTGTTCAGCAGGTTCTGCCCCGAGAACGACCAGGTCACGCGGTCGATCTTGCCGTAGAGCTTGGCGTCGAGCAGGGTGATCGAGGGGGCCGCGGCATATTGGCCGAGATAATCGTCGCCCAGATTGCGCGGGCCGGTTTCGCGCACATCGCCCGACAGCGACAGCCAGTCCCGCCAGATGTCCCAGGTCGCGCCGATGTCGCCGCTCAGCAGCGCGACTTCCGGTACTTCGTGGCCCTTATAGGGGCCGTCGCGGAATTCGGCCTTGGTCAGAGTCACGGCACCGTGCAGGCGCACCGCGTCGGTGACCGACCAATGCAGCTCGGTCTCGGCGCCATAGCGCCGGGTCGGGTCGAGATTGACGTTGGCGCCGGTGCCGAAATTGGCGCCCGGATCGAAATCGATCTCATTGTGCAGATTCATGCCGAACAGGCTGACCTGGCCGCCGAAACGCTCCCAATTGAAGGAAACGCCGGCATCCGCTTCCCATGAAGTCTGGGTCTTCAGCAGGAAATTGGTCGGCGAGACGAGCACGTAATTGCGATCGTCGAGATTGGGCAGGCGCATGGCGTGGGACAGGCCGGCGAACACCGACCAGTGGCCGTCCAGCTTGTGGTCGACGCCCAGATTGACGGCATATTCGTCGTCGGTCTGGTTCAGCGGCGTGCCGGGCACCGTGTAGATGCTGTAGCCGGGTGCCGCGGGGTTGACGCTTTCGCGGGCGGCGACGTCGGCGCGTTCCAGGCGGATGCCGGCGGAAAGATTGGTGTCCGGGGTCAAGGCGACGGTGTCCTCGGCATAGACCGCGACGGTGCGCTGGTTCAGCCGATGGGTGTCGTAGCCGGCGATGCCGTCGGCCTGGGAATAGGTCGAGCGGTAGAAGGTCTGATAGAGATCGAAGCCGGTGGTGATTTTCTGCTCCAGTCCGAACAGCGGCAGGTCGATCAGCAGGCGCGGGGTCAGCGACCAGGTGGTCAGGTCGATCTTATAGAAATCGCCGAAGAAGCCATATTCGGTCGGTTCCTGCTTCTGGCGCAGGCCGGCATCGACCACCAGATCGATGCCGTCGGCCAGGCGCTGGGTACCGCCCAGCGTGACGTTGAAGCTTTGCAGGCCGCCGAAATTCCCCGGAGTCGAATCGGTTTTGGGCGCGGCTTTCCAGATCGACAGCGGAATGGCCCCGGGCAGGCCGAGATATTGATCGTCGCCGCGCACATTCAGATAGATCTCGCCATTTCCGAGCGCGTGGCGGATTTCCGCATCGAAATTGCGCTCGCGGATGGAATTGTCGTCGCGATATCCGTTCGACACCAGATCGGTGCCGAAGAAGGAAATGGTGGTGTCGCCGATGCGCTGATTGGTCGAGAGATCGACCTCGCGATATTGGTTCGATCCCAGCGAGCCGCCGATGGTGGTGCCGGTCGGGGCATTGTCGCCGTTCTTGGTGACGATGTTGATCACGCCGCCCACCGCGCCGTCGCCATACAGCACCGCGCCGGCATTGCCGCGGGTGATCTCGATGCGCTCGATGGCGGAGCCGGGAATGGCGGTGAAATCGACGTTGGACTGGTCCGGATCGTTGATGCGGCGGCCATTGACCAGCACCAGGGTGTTCTCGGTGGCGGTGGCGCCGAAGCCGCGCAGGCCGATGGTGCTCTGCGCGCCGTCGACGCCGCCGAACAGGCTGAACATCTGCACGCCGGCCTGGCGGGCCAGCACCGAGGGGAGGTCGGCGCCCGGGTCGCGGGCGATGTCGTCGGCGGTGATCACCGTGGTGGCGGCGCCGGCGATCCCCTCGCCGAGGCGGCTGGCGGTCACCACCACCTGGTCCGGATTGGCTTCGTCGGCCAGGGCCGGCGTGCCCGCCAAAGCGGTGATCAGGCCGGCAATCATCAAATCGGAAGTTCTTTTGGTCACTCTACGGTCCTTTGCAAACGATGGCACACACCGCTGCGCGGACTCGGAGTCCCCGCATCGGCAAAACGCGTCACCGCTGCGAGGCCGCACCAATCGGACCCTCCGTCCGCTGGTTGGGTGACTGTGCTGGCAGGTCTCCTGGCTTACGGGTCGTCACCCATTGCGTCCGGCCTTCCCGGTTTCCCAGTGGCCTTGTCGGACGCGGGCTCGCCGCTTACAGTTGCGGGGGCAGCCGCGGATGCGATCTTTTGAGGATCTCGCCGCGTTCCCTCTTGCCTCCCCGGCGCTAACCGGGGAACCAGCACGGGGCGGAGAATGTCTTAACGCTGGGGGCCGGTCAAGCCGGTCGGATACAGAGGAAGCAAGCGTCGTGTCTCATGCGGATCATCACCCCACGCTGCGCCAGCTCGTGATCGCGGTGGCGGCGGTCGTTTTCTCGATGGTGTCGGTCACCAGCGGCGCCGCGCTGGCCAAGAGCCTGTTCCATGCGATCGGACCGGGCGGCACCACCGGGCTGCGCAACGGCTATGGCGCGGTGATGCTGCTGGCTTTCTGGCGGCCATGGCGCGGCGGCAATCTGACCCTGGCGCAATGGCGCCTGGTGGCCGCATACGGCGTCAGCCTCGGCATGATGAACCTGCTGTTCTACACCGCGCTGCAGACCTTGCCGCTCGGTCTCGCGGTGGCCATCGAATTCATCGGTCCCTTCACCCTGGCGCTGATCAATTCGCGCCGGCTGACCGATTTCGTCTGGCTGCTGCTGGCGATGGCCGGACTGGCCCTGCTGCTGCCCTGGGGCGACGGGCCTTTGGCGGCCGATCCGAAGGGCGTCGCCTTCGCCCTGGGCGCCGGCGCCTTGTGGGCGCTCTACATCGTGTTCGGGCAGAAGGCCAGCCGCCTGCTGCCGGGCGGCTATGTCACCTCGATCGGCATCACGATCGGCTCGCTGATCACCGTGCCGGTCGGGCTGGTCCAGGCGGGCAGCGCGATGTTCGACTGGTCGACCCTGGGGGTCGCGCTGGGCGTGGCGTTGTTCTCGTCGGCCATTCCCTATTCGCTGGACATGGTGGCGCTGCGGCGCGTGCCGGCCCGCACCTTCGGCATCCTGATGAGCCTCGAACCGGCGGTGGCGGCGATGTCGGGCCTGATCATCCTGGGCGAGGGGCTGACCTTGCGGCAGCAATTCGCCATCGGCTGCGTGATGATCGCCTCGCTGGGCAGCACCTCGTCGGCGCGCAAAGTCGAACCCATGGTGCAAGAGCCTTGAATTATTTGAAGAATGCTCCAATCTCACGGGCATTCTTTCCTTTCAGGGGGACATCATGAAGATGCGTACCATCGGTTCCCTGGCCGTTCTGGCCGGGTTCAGTCTCTCTCTCGCGGCTTCGGCCCAGGATTTGCCCGATCCTTCGAAGGTGATCGATACTTTCGAAAAGCTGGGCGGCGTCAATAAGGGGCTGCGGCGCAATCACGCCAAGGGCTCCTGCGCGGTCGGCAGCTTCGTCGCCAGCGCCGATGCCAAGAAGCTGAGCTCGTCGACCCTGTTCTCGGGGAAGGACGTTCCGGTGATCGCCCGTTTCTCGGTGGCTGGTCCGGCTCCGCAGATTCCCGATACCGCCCGCGCCCCGCACGGCCTAGGCCTGCAGTTCAAGCTGCCCAAGGACGAGCTGCAGCAGACCGCCATGCTGAATGTGCCGATCTTCCCGGTGTCGACCGTCCAGGGTTTCTACGATTCCCTGCTGATCAATCTGCCCGACCCGGCGACCGGCAAGCCCGATCCGGCCAAGGCCCAGGCCTTCGCCGCCGCCCATCCGGAAGCCAAGCCGTTCTTCGAATATATGGGCTCGCACAATGCGTCGGCGACCTATACCAACGCGACCTACCGCAGCCTCTCTGCCTACAAGTTCATCAACGGCAAGACCGAGACGTGGGTGCGCTGGCGCTTCGAGCCGGCCGGCGGCGAGAAGTTCCTGACCGACGCCGAAGCCGCGACGCCGCATGATTTCCTCGACAAGGACCTGACCGACGGCCTGCGCAAGGCGCCGGCCAAGTGGACGATGATCGCCATCATCGGCGAGCCCGCGAAGGGCGATTCGATCAAGGACCCGTCCGCGCCGTGGCCGGCCGGCCGCAAGGAAGTTAAGCTGGGCACCCTGACCCTGACCAAGGGCGGCCAGGACGCCACGGGCACCTGCGAAGACATCAACTACGATCCGAACGTCGCAGCAGCGGGCATCGAGCCCTCGTCGGAAGATCAGATCCTGCAATACCGTTCCTCGGCCTACGCGGAATCCTATACCCGCCGCGAAAGCGAGAAGCAGTAACAGGTCATCGCCGCTCGGCGACGACGACCTGATACAGACCGCCGAAGCGGGTCCGCTTGCGCCAGGTGAATTCCTGGGCGAGCGGACCCGCCCAGGCTTCTATCTCCCGATCCCACAATCCGAAAGCGAACGGTTCCAGCCGTTCGAAGATCCTGCGCATCAGCGGCTTCAGCGGATGCCAGCCGCGCGGCTTGTGATAATCGACGAATACGGCCTTTCCACCCGGCGCCACCAGCGACAGCATGGCGGGGGCGATGCGCTCCTTCATGTCGTCGGGAACCTCGTGCAGCAGGAAGAAGCAGGCTACTCTGTCGAACTGCCCGGTTGCGGCCGGTGCCGCCGCGTCGCCCCACGCCACGTGCGCCTGGGGCAGATCGGCCAGCTTGCGGCGGGTCAAATTGACCTGCAGGGGCGCGATGTCGCGCACCTCCAGACGCCCCCCGGGCCCGATCGCCGCGGCCACCTGGCGCGAGAAATCGCCGTAGACGGCGGCCGGCTGGAACACGGTCTGACCTGGCGCGAGCTCGGACAGGACCTCGTCGATCAGCTTTTGCGCATTCCCCCACAGGATGGTCTGAACCACCAATTGGCGGTCGAGCAGGGGCGCGAGCCAGGGGGTGAGATAGGCCCAGTTATAGACCGAACGCAGATAGTCGGGGAGCACCTCGGCGGCGCTGTCTGAAGGGGGTGTCATGAACCGAACTCCATCAGGAAGATGAGAAGGATGGTGACGAGGGTGCCGACGGCCGCCGCTCCGTAGCTGATCAAGGCCAGCAGAGGCCGGGGGCCGGCACGCATGTCCTTGAGGGTCAGGAACAGCCGTTCCGCCCCATGCCAGAAGAACAAAGGGATGGTGGCCAGCGCGACCAGCCCGGCCAGCGGATTGTGCAGGATGGCGGCCGCGGCCTGGTATGAGGGCGGGGATGCGGGCAGAAGGAAGCCGGTGACGATCACCAGTCCGGTGCCGAACAAGGCGGACAGCATGCCGCCGGCGCCGAACAGCAGCCAGAAGATCGGGGCGATCGTCCGTTTGGGGGGGCGGGTCATGACAGGGCTCCGATCACCAGGGCGAGCGAGCACAGCATGGCCAGGCCGATCGCGGCATTGGTTATGGTCTTCTGCGGCACTGCCTGGCCGCCGACGATCAGGCGCGGCATGGTTTTCGGCAGGGTCTGGAACCAGGTGAGTCCATGCAGCAGCATGGCGGCCAGCAGAACGAGATGCAGCACGATGGCGACCGGCGTCGACAGCCATCCGACGAAGGCGGCGTAGGCGTCCGGGCCGCGCCGCACGGAATCGAGCCCGGCCAGCAGGACCGCGCCATAGACCGCGACGCCGACGCCCGACAATTCCCGCAGCGTATAGCCGCGATAGGTCCGGCTGGCCCACCAGAGGCGGCTCTGCCGCCTGACATAGGGTCTACGCTCGCTCATGAATGGTTCTCCTTCCGCAGGCCGCGCAGGAAAAAGTCGAAGGCGCTGTTGGTTTTGTTCTGATTGACCGCATTGGCGGGGTCGACCAGCTTGGGGCAGGCTTCCGAGCAGAGGCCGACGGCGGTGCAGGACCAGACGCCATCCTCGCCATGGATCAGGTCGAGCCGCTCGCGCGAGCCGGCGTCGCGGGAATCTCCGTTATAGCGTTGCAGCAGGGCCATCGCGCCGGGTCCGATGAAATCCGGATTGGCGCCGAACTGCGGGCAGGCCGCATAGCAGAGCATGCAATTGATGCAGTCCGAGAAGGGCTCGTACGCCGCCATCTGCGCCGGCGTCTGCAGATATTCGCCCGCTTCGACCGGCTTGGTTTCCTTCGGCATGATGAAGGGATAGATGCTCTCGATCTTCTTGACGAAATCGGCCACGGTGACGACCAGATCGCGCTCGATCGGAAAGTTCTCCAGCGGCGCGATCTTCACCGGTCCTGGCGCCAGGTCGCGCAGAAAGGTGCTGCAGGCCAGCTTGGGCGTCCCGTCGATCATCATGCCGCAGCTGCCGCAAATCGCCATGCGGCACGACCAGCGGAACGACAGGCTGCCATCCTGCTCGTCCTTGATGCTTTGCAGCGCCTCCAGCACCGACATCTCCTCGGTGTAGGTCACCGTGTAGCTGACGAAATGCGGTTCTTCGTCCTGCGCCGGCCGGTAGCGCAATATCCAGAGCTCGATGGTAAGGCGGTCGCGGTCAGCCATGGGTAGCCTCCTTCCTGGCATGTTCGAGCTGTTCGCCAAGGGCGCCGTAAGCGCGCTGGCCGGGCGGGGAGCGGGTGATGGTGACCGGCGAATAGCTGATCTCGGGGCTGGCGCCCTTGCGGTAATGGGCCAGGCTGTGACGCAGGTAATTGGCGTCGTCGCGCTGGGTATAGCCGTCCAGCCGCTGGTGGGCTCCGCGCGATTCCTTGCGGGCGATCGCGGAATGGGCCATGGCCTGGGCGACGTCGAGCTGATAGCCGAGTTCCAGCGCCGATATCCAGTCGGTGTTCCAGGCCCTGCTCTTATCGTCGATGGTGATGCCGTCATAGCGATGCCGGAGGTCCGCCAGCCTGTCGCAGGCCTGCTGCATCTCGTCGCCCAGCCGATAGATGCCGCAGCCTTTTTCCAGGCTGTCGGCCATTTCCTTGCGGAGGACGGAATGGCGTTCGCCGCCGCCCTTGCCGTTCAGCAATCCGAGGGCGCGCGCTTCCGCCGCCCGCGCCCGGTCCAGCAGCGCCGGAATCTCGGCGGCGGCGGCTCCCTTCGCGAACGCGGCGGCCTGCTCGCCCGCGACCCGCCCGAACACCGACAATTCGGCCAGCGAGTTCGATCCCAGGCGATTGGCGCCGTGGATGCCGATGCTGGAGCATTCCCCGGCCGCATAGAGGCCGGGCAGGGGCGAGGCGGTGTCGATGCCGACCAGGATGCCGCCCATGGTGTAATGCACCGCCGGACGGACCGGGATCGGCGTGTCGACCGGATCGATACCCATGAAATGCCGCGCCAGCTCGCAGATCAGCGGCAGCCTCTCCTCGATGCGCTTGCGCCCCAGATGACGCAGGTCGAGCAGCACGGCGGCCTCGCCTTGCGGCGTGGTGACGGTGCGGCCCTTGCGTTCCTCCTGCCAGAAGGCCTGGCTGAGGCGGTCGCGCGGGCCCAGCTCCATATATTTGTTGCGCGGCTGCGGTTCGGCCGGACCCAGGCCGTAATCCTGCAGATAGCGATAGCCGTCCTTGTTGAGCAGGAACGCGCCTTCGCCGCGGCAGCCTTCGGTGAACAGCACCCCGGAGCCCGGCATGCAGGTCGGGTGATATTGCACGAATTCCATGTCGCGCAGCGGCACGCCGTGACGGAACGCCAGCGCCATGCCGTCGCCGGTGACGATGCCGCCATTGGTGTTCTGGCGGAACACCCGGCCGGCCCCGCCGGTGGCGAGAACCACCGCGCGGGCGGTGATTGCGCAGAATTCGCCGGTTGCCAGGCACAGCAGCACGGCGCCCTGGGCGCGGCCGTTCTCGACCAGCAGGTCGACGCAGAAATATTCGTCGAAGCGCTCGATCGATTTGTATTTGGTCGAGGTCTGGAACAGCGTGTGCAGGATATGGAAGCCGCTGCGGTCGGCGGCGAACCAGGTCCGCTCGATCTTCATGCCGCCGAAGGCCCGCACATTGACGTGGCCGTCCGGCTTGCGGCTCCAGGGGCAACCCCAATGTTCGAGCTGGATCATCTCGCGGGTGCAGTGCGAGACGAAATACTCGACCACATCCTGTTCGCACAGCCAGTCGCCGCCCGAAACGGTGTCGTTGAAATGGTCGTCCAGCGTGTCGTGCGCCTGAACTACGCCGGCCGAACCGCCTTCGGCCGCCACGGTGTGGCTTCTCATCGGATAGACCTTGGAAACCAGCGCGACACGCTGGTCGGGAGCCGCTTCGGCGGCGGCGATGGCGGCGCGCAGGCCGGCGCCGCCGGCCCCGAGTATCAGGATGTCGGTATCGAAATGGTCCATCACGGCCTCCTCAGCCGAAATAAACGAGGGTGGGAAGTCCGATCAGAAGAAAGGCGGCCAGGTAGAGCGCGCCGAACAACGCGCCGAGCCGCCAGAAATCGCGTCCGGGGATATAGCCCGAGCCGGCATAGACGGGGCTGGGGCCGGTGCCGTAGGGCGAGATGATGCCCATCAGCCCCAGGCTCAAAGCCAGCGCCAGGGCCGCCTTGTCGATGGCCAGGCCGGGGATCTTGGCGGCGACGCTGAGCATCAGCGGCAACAGGGCCGTGGTATGGGCGGTGGTGCTGGCGAACAGATAGTGCAGCAGGAAGAACAACACCGTCAGTCCGGCCAATCCGGCCAGGGGCGGCAGGGCGGCGAGGGGCGGGCCGGCCAGTCCCGCCATCCAGGCGACGACGCCGGTCTGGGCCAGGCCGGCCGCCAGCGGGACCAGCGTGCCGAACCAGATCAGCGTGTTGAAGGCGGGCTTGTCGGCCAGCACGTCGCTCCATCCGACGGTGCGCGTGACCACCAGCAGTCCGACCACCAGCAGGGCAGCGGTGGCGGGGTCCATAATCGATCCGCCGAAGATCCACAGGCCGAGGGCGAGCGCGACCAGCGCCAGCAGCACGCCTTCGGAGGCGGACAAGGGGCCCATCGCCTTGAGTTCCTTGCGCGCCCAGTCGGGAACTTCGGGGCAGGTCTTGATCTCGGGGGGATAGGCGACATAGGCGACCAGCGGCGTGGCCAGCAGCAGAACGAGTCCGGTCGGAAGGAAACTGAGGAACCAGCGCATCCAGGTCAGGTCTACCTGGACGGTCTTGCGCGCCAGTTCGACCGCCAGCAGGTTGGGGGCCAGCGCCGTCAGGAACATCGAGCTGGTGACGCAGGTCGAGGCGATCGCGGTCCACATCAGATAGCCGCCGATCCGGCGCGAGGACGGATCGTTGGGCAGGGAGTTGTAGAAGGCGGGAATGTTCTTGATGACCGGAAAGATCGTTCCCCCGCTGCGCGCCGTGTTGGACGGGGTGAAGGGGGCGAGCAGCAGATCCGCCGCCATGATCGCGTAGCCCAGCGTGAGGCTGCGCCCGCCCAGCCGGGACATCAGGATCAGCGATATCCGCTTTCCGAGGCCGGTCCGCTCATAGCCCAGCGAGAAGACGAAGGCCGAGAAGATCAGCCAGACGGTCGAGTTGGAGAACCCCGACAGCGCCCAGGAAATCGCCGCGGAATTCGCGTTGAAGCCGGGCGCGGCCAGCTGCGCCGGAGAAAACAGCACGAAACGCGCCAGCACCGCCGCGCCGGTCACGCCGAGAAAACCGACCGCCGCGGCCGGCACCGGCTCGAGGATAAGTCCGACGATGACCGCCGCGAAGAGGGCGAGGAACCACCAGGCATGCTGGGCGAGGCCGGCCGGGGCGGGCAGGAGGGCCAGCAGGATGCCGACTGCCAGCGGAGCGGCGGCGGCCAGGGCCTTGGGCCCGGGATGGGGCAAGGGGTGGCCGAACAGGGCCGGATGTTCGTGTCTGAAGGCGGCCGAGTGAAAATTCATCGCGCTCGTTCCCGGTGCAGGACGCCGCTTTTCGCCGGCGCCCTGCTACTTTAGAAAAAGCGCAGTTTTAAATTTTGACATGGATCAACGGAGTAACGTTTAGAGTCTTCGAGGGCTCAGCTCGACCGCATGCGGTCGAAGAACAGATTGACGTTACGGCGCAAATTCTCGGCCTGGCGCCCCAGATCGTCGGCCGCCTCCAGAACCTGATTGGCCGCCGAACCGGTCTGGTCGGCCGCCTCGTTGACGGTGGCGATGTTGGCCGAGACTTCCGCCGTACCACGCGCCACCTGCTGAATATTGACCGAGATGTCCTGGGTCGCGGCACCCTGCTCTTCGACCGCGGCGGCGATCACCGTGGCGATTTCATTGATCTGGCGGATGGTGCCGCCGATGCCTCGGATCGCAAGAACGGCGGAGCCGGTTTCAGTCTGGATCGCGCTGATCTGCGCCGAGATTTCCTCGGTCGCCTTGGCGGTCTGGCTGGCCAGGGTCTTGACCTCGCCGGCCACCACCGCGAAGCCCTTGCCGGCCTCGCCGGCGCGCGCCGCCTCGATCGTGGCATTGAGCGCCAGCAGATTGGTCTGGCTGGCGATATCCTGGATCATCTGCACGACCTCGCCGATCCGGTGCGCGGTATCGGCCAATCCCTCGATCGTGCTGTTGGTGCGGTCGGCCTCGCTCACCGCCTGGCCGGCGATGCCGGCCGATTGCGACACCTGGCGGGAAATCTCGCTGATCGAGCTGTGCAGCTCCTCGGTGGCGGCGGCGACGGTCTGCACATTGTTCGACGTCTCGCCGGCGGTGGCGGCGACGGCCGAAGCCTGGCGGGTGGTTTCTTCCGCGGTCGCCGACATGCTTTGGGCGGTGGCGTGCAGCTCGGTCGAGGCGCCGGCCAGGGTCTTCAGCGCCTCGCGCACCTGTCCGTCGAATTCGCTGATATGCGCCTCGATGCGGGCATGACGCTCTTCCTTCAGCCGCTGTTCCTCGCGCTGTTCGGCCTCCAGCCGCCGCGCCGTACAGGCATTGTCGCGGAACACTTCGAGCGAACGGGCCAGCGCCCCGATCTCGTCGGCGCGGTCGCGGCCCTCGACCGAGATGTCGATATCGCCCTCGGCCAGCTTGCGCATCTCTTCGGTCATGCGCGAGAGGGGCTTGCTGATCTGATGCAGGGCGACCCAGGCCAGGATCGAAAAAGCCAGGATCAGGCCGGCGGCGGCGCCGGCCACCAGGGCGGCGCGGGTGCGGCCGGCCATGGCCATGCCTTCGTCGCGGGCTTCGCGCATGCCGTCGACATTGATCTCGATCAGCTTGGCGACGGCGTCCGCCGCCTGCTTGCGGAACTTGGCGGCGACATCGCGCGAATAGTTGAAGGCGTCGTCGGCCTTGCCGGCCAAGGCCAGCTCGAAGACATGAGCGCTGGCCTGGCGCCGGTTCTCGACAGCGGTGCGGAAAGTCTCGATCAGGGCGTGCTGATCGGCGGAATCGGTGACGGCTTCGAATTTCGCGATGGCGTCGAGGGCGGCCTGGCAGGCCTTGTCGTAGAGGGCGATATTGTCCCGCGCGGCTTTTTCGTCGTGCACCGACAGCATGACGTTCTTTTCGCTGACCGCGGCGCTGTTGAAGAAGCTTTCGGCCTGCAGGGAATATTGGACGCGGGCGGCATTCTTGTCGACCAGAGTGGCCGCGGTATCGGAGAGGCGGGTTACGGCCAACGACGCCGACAGAACAATGACGATGGCAACGGACGCTACGATACTGGCCGGAATGGCGATCTTGGAGATGATGGCGATGTTATGGAATTTTACCATCCGTCCCTCCTCTTCAATCATGAAGTTGTGAATACTCTACGACGTGGCCATACCATTGTATATCCGCTCTGTGGGGATCTGGTCCGGCCGAGACGGATTGTAGACGAAGAAAAGACGGTCCGCGTTGATCTGCATCATTGCGACAGGGCGATAAAGTCCTCATCCGACAGGGTTATTCCGGCGGCGGCGACATTTTCCTCGAGATGGGCGAGTTTGCAGGTTCCGGGAATGGGCAGCATGACCGGGCTGCGCTTGAGCGCCCAGGCCAGCGCCACCTGGCCGGGCGTGACACCGAGCTTGCCGGCGATGCCGTCCAGTTTGGAACCGCTTCGGGCCAGGCTGCCGGCCGCCAGCGGATACCAGGGGATGAAGCCGATTCCGTTCGCCTCGCAATAATTCAGCACGTCCTCGCTGGCGCGGTCGCCGAGGTTATAGCGGTTCTGCACGGTGGCGACCTTGAACACTCTCGACGCTGCCTGAATGTCGTCCACCGATACCTCGCTCAGGCCGGCCTGGGCGATCAGGCCGTCATCGAGCAGCTGGCGCACCGCGCCGAATTGCTCGTCGCGCGGCACGCGGCTGTCGATACGGTGCAGCTGCCACAGATCGATCCGGTCCACGCCGAGTTTGCGCAGGCTCTTTCTGGTCTGCGCGATCAGATATTCGGGACTGCCATTGGGCAGCCAATGGTCCGGGCCGGGGCGGGTCAGCCCGGCCTTGGTGGCGATGGTCAGCGCGCCATAGGGGTGCAGGGCCTCGCGGATCAGCTCTTCGGAGACGTCGGGGCCGTAGGAATCCGCGGTGTCGATGAAATTGACGCCGATTTCGGGCAGGCGCCGCAGCACGCGGATGGCTTCGGCCCGGTCGTGAGGAGGGCCCCAGACCCCCTTGCCGGTGATGCGCATGGCGCCGAAGCCCAGCCGGTTGATCTCGATTTCTCCGCCGATTCTGAACGTACCTGAAGAACGGGCGCTCGGGGTGCTGGCCATGTGACCTCCGTTGTGACCGGATCATGTGAAATCGTCGTCAACTCTACATGCGGCGCGGTAGGTGTGAACCTGAATTCACGTGCGTGATCTTAATGTGATCAGGATCGCGGCAGGGGCCGGCGGCGTTTGGAGTCGTGCAATCGGTCCGCGGAGGACGCCCATGCACGACTCGCCCATGATCGACCGGATCATCCGCCATATCTCGTTGCGTACGCCGAACCTCTACGCCGCCAATGTGGCGCTGCTCGGGCTGCATTACCTGCTCCGCAACAAGGAGTTTCCCAGGGCGCTGTCTTCCGAGCGGGCGAGGTTGATGGACTATATCTTCTGGCGCTCGGTCGGCCCCTGGAGCGATTTCGAGAAGTCCTGCGTCGACAAGGAATTGTCCAAGGCGATCGCCCGCCGGCTTTGTCCGGGCGTCGCCATCGCCGAGCCGCTCGATGTGTTTCCGGCCGACGGCCTGTCCTTCTCCACCCTCAAGGAACGGCTCGGCGCCTTTACCGGCGCCCCCGCCGTGGCGAAGCCGACGCACGGCGCCGGGGCGGTGCTGTTTCTCGAAGAGGCGCCGGGAGAAGGGGTCTTGCGTAAATTCCACCGGGATTGCCGGAGTTCCTATTTCCCGCTGTTCCGCGAGGGGCAGTATCACAAGCTGGAAAAGAAGGTGCTGATCGAGCGCAGCATCGGCGACTCCGCTGGCCGCAGAGCCCCGGACGATTATAAATTCTTCTGCTCGCGCGGCCGTGCTTTCCTGTGTCAGATCAATCTGGACCGCTATGGCGACCATCGGCTGATCAATGTCTCGGTGCCCGGCTTCCGCGATTCCGGCGTCGAATACGGAACCAGACGGCCCGATCGGCCGGTGCGCAGACCGAAACGCTGGCGGGATTTCATTCTTTTCGCCGAACGATTATCCGAGCCGTTCGATTTCGTGCGGATCGACCTCTATGACGGCGTGGACGACATCTATTTCGGCGAATTCACCTTTACGCCGGGCGCGGGGTTGACCAATTTTTCGGATCGGCAGTTCGACCGCTGGCTGTACAGTCAGCTCAGTTGCGGGGCGCCGCCGCGGGCGCGGCCTGCGCCGCGCCGCCGCGGTCATGCGCCCGAGGTCCGGCAACAGGATGCGCCCCTGTCATCCGGGCTGTCGGGAAGGTGAGTGTCCCGAGCAAGATTTTCTCAAGCGCAGCAAGCGTTTATGGGAGCGCTTACCTTGACAAGGAGGGCTGGCTTTCGTTAGGGTTTCTGATCCTTTCAAGCGCTTCCGCCGGTCCTTCGGCGGCAGCCTTCCCTCGGAGCGAACGTGACCATGCAATTGACACGTCGCGGCTTCATCAAACTGACCGGCGCGGGCCTTGCGGCCTCATCCATCGGAGCGCTCGGTTTCGGTATCGCCGGCAGCGCGCAAGCAGCCGCGGTACGTCAGTTCAAGTTGAGCGCCGCCACAGAGACACGCAACACCTGTACTTACTGTTCGGTGGCCTGCGGTATTCTGATCTATAGCCAGGGCGACCGGGCTAAGAACGTCAAGCAGGCGGTGATCCACATCGAGGGTGATCCGGACCATCCGGTCAATCGCGGCACACTGTGCCCCAAGGGCGCCGGCCTGTTGGACATCGTCCATGCGCCGGGCCGCCTGACCAAGCCGAAATACCGGCCGGCCGGCGGCACCGAGTGGAAGGAAGTCTCGTGGGACTTCGCCCTCGACCGCATCGCCCGGCTGATGAAGGAAGACCGCGACGCCAACTTCATCGCGAAGAACAAGGACGGCGCCACGGTCAACCGCTGGACCAGCACCGGCATGCTAGCGGCCTCGGCGTCCTCCTCGGAGACGTCGTACCTGACCTGGAAATGGGCCCGCTCGCTGGGCATGGTGGCGTTCGACAACCAGGCGCGCGTCTGACACGGACCGACGGTGGCCAGTTTGGCCCCAACATTCGGTCGCGGTGCGATGACGAACTCCTGGCAGGACATCAAGAATGCCGACCTCGTGATCGTCATGGGCGGCAATGCCGCCGAGGCGCATCCGTGCGGCTTCAAGTGGGTGATCGAAGCCAAGATCGAGAACAAGGCGAAGCTGATCGTCGTCGATCCGCGCTTCACCCGTACGGCCTCGGTCGCCGATTACTATGCGCCGATCCGTCCGGGCACCGACATCGCGTTCCTGTCGGGCGTGATGCGTTACCTGCTGGAAAACGACAAGATCCAGCACGAATATGTGCGCTCCTTCACCAATGCCGGCCTGATCGTCAAAGAGGGCTTCGCGTTCGAGGACGGCCTGTTCTCGGGCTATAACGAAGAGAAGCACACCTACGACAAGTCGAGCTGGGATTACGAGCTGGACGAGCAGGGTTTCGCCAAGATCGACGAGACCTGGAAGCATCCGCGCTGCGTGATCAATCTGCTGAAGAAGCATCTCGACCGCTACACGCCCGAGATGGTGTCGCGCATCTGCGGCACGCCGCAGGACAAGTTCCTGAAGGTGTGCGAGATGATCGCCAGCACCTCGAGCCCCGAGCGCTCGATGACCAGCCTGTTCGCGCTGGGCTGGACGCAGCATTCGGTGGGCGCGCAGAACGTCCGGTCGATGGCGATGGTCCAGCTGCTGCTGGGCAATATCGGCGTCGCCGGCGGCGGCATGAACGCGCTGCGCGGCCACTCCAACATCCAGGGCCTGACCGACGTCGGCCTGCTGTCCTCGGCGATGCCGGGCTACATGACCATGCCGAAGGATAGCGAGCCTACCTTCGACAAATATATGGAGACCCGCCAGTTCAAGCCGCTGCGTCCGGGCCAGATGAGTTACTGGCAGAACTACAGGAAGTTCTTCGTCAGTTTCCAGAAGGCCATCTACGGCAATGCCGCGACGGCCGAGAACAGCTGGGCCTATGACTGGCTGCCCAAGCTCGACGTGCCGGATTACGACATCCTGCGCGCCTTCGAGATGATGGATAAGGGCCAGATGAACGGCTATATCTGCCAGGGCTTCAACCCGATGCAGGCTTTCCCCGACCGGGGCAAGATCCGCCGTTCGCTCGCCAAGCTGAAATATCTGGTGGTGGTCGATCCGCTCGACACCGAGACGGCCAATTTCTGGCAGGATTTCGGTCCGCAGAACCCGTCCGACCCGGCCTCGATCCAGACCGAAGTGTTCCAGCTGCCCTGCACCTGCTTCGCCGAGGAGGACGGCTCGCTGGTCAGTTCGGCGCGCTGGCTGCAATGGCACTGGAAGGCGGCCGATGCGCCGGGCGAGGCCAAGACCGACATCTTCATCATCGCCGGCCTCTATCAGCGCATGAAGGCGATGTACGCGAAGGAGGGCGGGGCGTTCCCCGATCCGCTGCTCAACCTGACCTGGCAATATGCCGATCCGGACGAGCCGCACCCGAGCGAGATGGCCAAGGAGATGAACGGCCGCGCCTTGGCCGACCTCAAGGACGCCAACGGCAACGTCATCCTCAAGGCGGGCCAGCAGCTCGACGGGTTCGCCCAGCTCAAGGACGACGGCACCACCATGTCCGGCTGCTGGATCTTCTCGGGCTCTTGGACCGAGAAGGGCAACCAGATGGCCCGGCGCGACGCGACCGACCCGCGCGAAGCGGGCATCGCGCCGAACTGGGCCTGGGCCTGGCCGGCCAACCGCCGCATCCTCTACAACCGCGCGAGTGCCGATCCTTCGGGCAAGCCCTGGGCTCCGCACAAGCCGGTGATCAAGTGGAACGGCGCTTCCTGGGTCGGGTTCGACACGCCGGACTACGGTCCGACCGTGAAGCCCGAGGATTCCATGGGCCCGTTCATCATGAACCAGGAAGGCGTCGGCAAGCTGTTCGCCCGCGGCGGCATGGCCGAAGGTCCGTTCCCGGAACATTACGAGCCGTTCGAGAGCCCGGTCGACAACGTCCTGCATCCCAAGGTCAAGTCGAACCCGGCGGCCCGCGTGTTCCCGAGCGACCGTGAGCATTTCGGCAAGGGCGAAGACTTCCCCTATGTCGGCACCACCTATCGCCTGACCGAGCATTTCCACTATTGGACCAAGCACGCCAAGATCAACTCGATCCTCCAGCCGGAGGAATTCGTCGAGATCGGCGAAGTCCTGGCCAAGGAGAAGAAGATCGAGCAGGGCGGCTGGGTGCGCGTGTGGTCCAAGCGCGGCCAGGTGATCTGCAAGGCTTATGTCACCAAGCGCATCAAGCCGATGATGGTCGACGGCAAGCCGACCCATGTCATCGGCTGCCCGATCCACTGGGGGTTCACCGGGGTGGCGCGCAAAGGCTACGGGGCCAATACCCTGACCCCGTTCGTCGGCGACGCGAACACCAACACGCCCGAATTCAAGGCGTTCCTGCTGAACATCGAACCGACTTCGCGTCCGCCCGCCATCGATCTGGCGCACGGGCCGCGCAAAGCCGGGAGGAGTGCATAAATGGCCGACCTCCAATCCCAGAATTATATCCGGCGGTCGGCGACGACGATGACGCCGCCGACCACCCGGTCGAATGTGGAAGAAGTCGCCAAGCTGATCGACGTCAGCCGCTGCATCGGCTGCAAGGCCTGCCAGTCGGCCTGCATGGAGTGGAACGATCTGCGGCCCGAGATGGAGGAATTCCAAGGGGCTTACGAGAATCCGCACGATCTCAATCCCGGCGTCTGGACCCTGATGCGGTTCGCCGAGTATGAGAACGACCATGGCGACCTCGAATGGCTGATCCGCAAGGATGGTTGCATGCATTGCGAGGACCCGGGCTGCCTCAAGGCCTGCCCGGCGCCCGGCGCCATCGTGCAGTACGCCAACGGCATCGTCGATTTCATCTCGGACGCCTGCATCGGCTGCGGCTATTGCATCAAGGGCTGCCCCTTCAATATCCCGCGGGTGAGCGAAAAGGATCACAAATCCTATAAGTGCACCCTGTGCTCGGACCGCGTCGCGGTCGGGCTGGAGCCGGCCTGCGTCAAGACCTGCCCGACGGGCGCCATCATGTTCGGCACCAAGGCCGACATGAAGGATTGGGCCGAAGAGCGCATCGAGGAACTGAAGGAACGCGGTTTCGAGAATGCCGGTCTTTACGACCCGGCCGAAGTCGGCGGCACCCATGTGATGTATGTGCTGCATCACCGGGACAAGCCCTCGCTTTATTCCGGCCTGCCGGACAAGCCGCATATCAGCGCGGTCATCGGCCTGTGGAAGCATGTGCTGAAGCCCGTCGCCCTGGCCGGCATCGCCTTCGCCGCGCTCGGCGCCTTCGTCCATGGGATCGTCTCCGGTCCGATGGAGGTCGAGGAGGAGGACGAGGCCGAGGCCCGCAAGGAAATGGAACGGAGGGCCAAGTCATGAGCCGCCCGAAAGACGCCATTACCCGCTACAAGACCGTCAGCCGGCTCAATCACTGGCTGACCGGGCTTTGCTTCGTGCTGCTGATGCTGTCGGGGCTGGCCATGTTCCACCCCTATTTCTCGTGGCTGTCCTTCCTGTTCGGCAGCGGCCAGTGGATGCGTGCGATCCATCCGTGGATCGGCTGCCTGATGATCGCGAGCTTCCTCGGCCTGTTCATACAATTCTGGCACCATAATGTGTGGGAACGCCGGGATACCGAGTGGGTGAAGAACATCGACAAGGTGCTGGCCAAGAAGGAAGACGAAGTGCCGGAGGTCGGCCGCAACAATGCCGGCCAGAAGGGCGTCTTCTGGGCCATGGCGCTGCTGGTGCCGGTGCTGTTCCTGAGCGGCCTGGTGATCTGGGAGTATTATTTCGGCCATGCGACCAGCATCGAGGCCCAGCGCGTCGCTCTGCTGATCCACAGCGCGGCGGCGATCGGTGCGATCCTGGTGTGGATCGTCCATGTCTATGCGGCCCTGTGGGTGAAATATTCGATGCGGGCGATGATCCGCGGCTGGGTGACGCCCGGCTGGGCCTGGAAACATCACCGGGCCTGGTTCCGCGAACTGGTCGATACCGGCTCGCGCGGGCCCGAGCCAAACCCGAGGAACCGCGCGCCGTGAGACAGTTCGAGACGCCGCCCCAGGCGGCGTGGGTCGGTAATCCCCAGGGCGGCGTCAGCACGCCCGATCCTATCCTGCTTCCGGACCCCGCGGTGCGGTTCAAGCGCACCGCGGCCCGTCTGGCCGATCTGGCCAATGACCATCCGATGAGCGACTGGCTGCTGTTCCTGTGCAATCTGTCGCAGGCCCAGCACGAGGCCGCCCAGGCCATCCAGCCCCCGCTTCCCGATGCCGGGATCGTCGCCAAGACCGCCGCTGCCGGCATGCCGCCGCTGGCCGCCGACGGGCATCGTCGCGACGCCGCCTGGCGCGAGGCGCTGCGCCGCCTGCTGGAGCGGTTCGACGGAGCCGAAGGGGTTCCCGAGGCGCTGGCCGCCGTCGTGGCCGATCTCAAAGGTCGTTCCGAAGCCGACCTCGAAGCCTTGGCCGATGCCTTCCTGGGCGGTTCGCTGCCGCCGGAACAGGCCGGGCATTCACTCTTCATCGCCGCCGCGCTGCAGGTCTATTTCACCTGTCTGGCCGCCAGTCTTTCGGTGGCCGATCTGCACCTGCTGCCCGAGCGCAATCTGTGCCCGTGCTGCGGCTCGACCTCGGTATCGTCGCTGGTGACCGCTTCGGGCAAGACGCCCGGCGTGCGCTATCTCAATTGCTCGCTGTGCTCGACCGCCTGGAACCATGTTCGGGCCGTCTGCATCACCTGCGGCCAATCGGGCAAGCTGGCGGTGCGCGGCATCGAAGGGCAGGAAGAGGAGGCGTCGATCAAGGCCGAGACCTGCGATGACTGCCACACTTATTCCAAGTCGCTCTATCTGGCCAAGGATACCGAGATCGATCCCTATGCCGACGATCTGGCCAGCCTCGGCCTCGATCTGCTGGTGTCCGAAGCCGGCTGGGCGCGGCATGCGCCCAATCCGTTCCTGCTAGGGTGACGGGTCGGGGACTCCCCCGATATCGTAGGATTTCCAGATCGACCGGTAGGTGCCGTCGGCGACGATGGCCGCCAGATTCCGGTCGAACCGCTCGCACATCGTGCTGTCGCGGAACGCGGCGCGCACGCCGTGCCGGTCCGGGAAGAGGTCATGGACGTCCAGGGCGTTGTTGCTTCCCGACAGCAGGCCGAGCCGCTTCGCGTACCATTGGAAGATCGAGTGGTCGAGCACGATCACGTCGCTGCGTCCGGCATAGAAAAAGCGCACTTGCTGATCCTGCGCGTGAAATTCGGTGAAATTGGCGGGAAGGAGGGCCGGCATGCCGCTGCCCGGCCTGCCGATATCGAGATCTTCGTAGAGATATTGCCGGATCGCGACCTTGTAGTTGAGCAATTGAGTGACGCTGTCGAGCGTGATGTGGCGCGACCGCAGGGTTATCGCCACATTGTGATAGCTCATATAGATGGCGGTATGGCAATAGCCGGGCAGGTCCGAGAGCTGCAGGCCGGTGGTGAAATCGAGATTGGACTCCGGGAACTCGGCCATCAGCCGCCTTTTAGGCATGGTGACGATCCGCAGGCCATAGCCGGCGTGCCGCAGGACCGCGCTGACGATGTCGAGTTCCGCGCCGCGGTTGCCGGTGCCTTCGGTCCAGAGATAGGGCGCCTTGCCGGAGGCGAAGGAGCCGGTCAGCTCCTGCGCGGCGGACAGGGCCGGCAAGGCCGCGGCGGCGAGCGCGGCCAGCCAGGTCCGGATTGCTCTGCTCGGCGGTCTGGTCAATCGGCGGCCCCTCTCCGCGGATAGGCCGCCAGATTACTCCATTTCGTGCCGCGGGGTTAGAGCCCGAACGCGACCGCCAGCAGCCCGCCGACGACGCCCATCAGCACCACGCCGCCGATCGCCACGCCCAAAGCGCGCGGATGGAACGAGCGCGCCAGCATGGCCGCCGACGGCAGGCTGACCGGCGGCAGGGTCATCAGCAGCGCGCCGGCCGGACCGGCGCCCATGCCCAGGCTCAGCATGGCTTGGATGATCGGCACTTCGCCGGCGGTCGGGATCACGAACAGGGTGCCGGCGACGGCGAAGCCGACGATCCAGATCAGGCTGTCGTCGATGTCGGGGCCGATGACGGGGAACAGCCAGGCCCGCGCGGCACCCAGCAGCAGTACGATCACCACATATTCGGGGATCAGGCGCACCGCCATGCGGGCCAGGATGCCCAGCCAGCGCAGGAAGGGATTGCCGCGGTCCTCGGCCGGCAGCACGAAGGCCTCGACCGTTTCGTCGGGCGGGCTGACGCGGTTGACCAGCCAGCCCAGGCCGAACACCAGCACCGCGCCGAGGACGAGGCGCAGCGCCGCCCAGTTCCAGCCCAGCACGAAGCCGATGAAGACCAGGGTGGCGGGGTTCAGCACCGTATTGCCGAGCCAGAACGCCATGGCGGCGCCCGGCGTCGCGCGTTCCTTGCGCAGCCCCAGCACGACGGGTGCGGCGCAGCAGGTGCACATCATGCCGGGCAGCGACAATAATCCCGCCGCGAAGACCGGGGCGATACCGCGGCGTCCCAGCAGGCGCGCGATCAGGCCGGGCGGCAGCAGCGCCTGGATGCCCGAGCCCAGCAGCAGACCGAGAACCATCGCCTGCCAGATCGCCTTGCCATAGGCCATGGCATAGGCGAGGGCCGCGTCCCAGGACGGGGCGGGGGCCTGCGCCTCGGTGCCCATCAGGATCGATTTTCCGATGGCGTGGTTGGCGGCGGCGGCGAAGGCGCGCGCGTAATAGGGCGACCACTTTACGTAGTAAAGGCCGGCCACGGCGATCAGGGCAACCGTTGCGGGCCCGATCAGCTGATTGATCTTGCTGGTATTCTGCATGAAGATGCGCCCTCCGGGCGACGACTTGGTTGGTTAAGCTAAGCTGGTCGGACTGTAGGTCGAGACCGGCGAGCTGACAACAAATAAGGCTTATTCGAATGACCGATCAAATTACCCGCCTGACCGACCTCGCCCATGGCGGCGGCTGCGGCTGCAAGCTGGCGCCGTCGGTGCTGCAGGAATTGCTGGCCGGGCAGAAGCAGATGGCGCCCTATGCCCAGCTGCTGGTCGGCACCGAAACCGGCGACGACGCCGCCGTCTGGCAGATCGATGACACCCATTGCATCGTCGCCACCACCGATTTCTTCATGCCCGTGGTCGACGATCCCCGTGATTTCGGCCGCATCGCCGCCACCAACGCTTTGTCCGACATCTATGCCATGGGCGGGCGGCCCATCTTCGCCCTGGCCATTCTCGGCATGCCGCTCGGCAAACTGCCGCTCGAAACCGTGCGCGGCATCCTCGATGGCGGCGCATCGGTGTGCGCCGATGCCGGCATTCCGGTCGCCGGCGGCCATTCGATCGATTCCGCCGAGCCGATCTACGGCCTGGCGGTGATCGGCCTGGCTTCGCCCGGGCATCTGCGCCGCAATGCGACGGCGCAGCCCGGCGATGCGCTGATCCTGACCAAGGGCCTGGGCGTGGGCGTCTATTCCTCGGCCTTCAAGAAGCAGGTGCTGGACCGCGCCGGCTATGACGAGATGATCGCCTCGACCACGCTGCTGAATTCGGTCGGCGCGGTTTTGGCGGAAGACCCGGACGTCCATGCCATCACCGACGTCACCGGCTTCGGGCTGCTCGGCCATGGGCTGGAGATGGCGCGCGGGTCGGGCCTGACCCTGGAAATCTCGCTGGAAAGCCTGCCGTTCCTGGCCCAGGCGGAAGCGCTGGCCCAGGCCGGCTGCATCACCGGCGCCTCGCATCGCAATTGGGCCAGCTATGGCGAAGGCGTGGTGCTGCCGGAGGGCCTGGCCGACTGGAAGCGGGCCTTGCTGACCGATCCGCAGACCTCGGGCGGCCTGCTGGTTTCCTGCGCCGCCGACCGCGCCGAGGAAATCCTGGTCGGCATCACGCAGGCCGGTTATCCCTCGGCCCGCATCATCGGCCATGCCGCCGCGGGCGAACCGAAAGTCAAAATCGCCTGAGAGCCTGACCCGAAACTCGGACCAGTGCCGTAGATGCCAGGCGCGAGCAGCGCAAAACCGGAGCGTAGCAGCGCTACGTGAGGATCGAGGGCGGTGGCGAAGCCAGCCGACACAGCGTGGCGGCAGCCTAAGATGCCAAGCGAGACTTGCGAGCGCGGCGAGCAGCGCAGCAACGACGCAGATGCGGCGCTGGGGCGGGTTTCGGGTCAGGCTCTGAGGTTTTACGGGGCGCTGTCCGGGGGAAAGAAGCGCTCGAGGGCGCGCGCCTTGTAGAGAGCGCGGATGCGCCCGCTTTCCAGGCCGCGTTTCCAGGCCCGGGAAATCCTGGCGGCGTCGACGTCCGAGACCGCCTCGTTGCAGGATAGCCACGATGCCTGGCGCGCCAATACCGTCTTGTCGGTCAGATGGAGCCCATATTTGAAACGCAGGCTGTTCAGCATGATCTCGCTGTCGAGAATATATCGGGTCCGGCGCGACGCCATGACACTGGAAAACTGGCTGTAGGACGTGATCACCAGCGCCTCGAAGCCGAAATTGGCGGTCTGATCGAGCAGGCTGCGGAGATTATAGACGGCGACCAGATCGCCGGGGCGCGGCGGCGGCGCGGCGGGGTCGGGACTGGCGACCACGACATCGTAGCGCAGCGTTTCGGCGATCCAGTGGAAATTCTCCCGTCCGGGAACCTTGCGCGAGGTGATGAAGGCGCAAAGCGGGCGCGGACTGGCGAGGTCGTGGGTGATCCGCCCCGACGGAACCGTGTCGAGGACGAGAGGCGCGCCATTGCGGACCAGCAGGTCGAACAGGTCGTCGTAATCGTAAAAATCGAACGAGCTGTCTTTGAGAATGGTGACCGGCTCGCCCGCGGACCAGGCCGGCTGACCGCAGGCGATCAGCGCCACTGCGAAGAGAACTCTGGCGGAAGGGAGCGGGAGTCGAACCCACCCGAGACGGTCCAGCCGCCTCACACGGATTTGAAGTCCGCACGCCCCACCGGAGACGATTCCCTTCCAAAGAGTGCGTGAGAAAACCATGCTCAGCCGAACATGTCCAGCCGGCGCGGATCGATGCGCCTGGCATCGCCGCGCCGCACGGTGATTCCGTGGCGGTCGAAGAAGTCGAGGATCTGGATCGCGACTTTGCGGCCGACCTCCCCGCCGCCGGCTTCCAGCCGGTCGCGGAATTGCGCGGCGGCGAACCAATCGTCGAATTGAGCGGCGATGGTGACCATCTCCTTTACGGTGGTCCGCAGGAAGAAATGATCATGGGCGACCTGATCGACCCAGCCCATGCGTCCGGCCACCTTGAGGATACGGCGCACCTCGGTTTCGGCGTAGGCGGTCTCGCCGGCGATGTCGCGCACCCGGGGCGGACGGAACCGAACCGCGCCATCCAATAGCGGCGCGAATTCCTTCCAGGCCTGCTCGTCCGCTTCGGTGATGCGCGCCTTGTGGCCGGGCAGGCGCAGGAACGAGCCTTCCGCCGCCAGCCTGCCCTCGGTAATGGCGCGCTGCACCGCCAGGGCGAAAAGGGCCGCGGGCAGGCGGGGCTGGATCGACAGGCGCAGTCTCTCGCGGCCCTGTCCCTGCTGGTCGGGATGCTCCTCGTGATGCCCGGCCAGAACGGCGGCCATGCCGGCCAGGAACTCTTCCCAGCGCTTGGGCGAGAAAGCGAAGCGGTCGAGCCTGACGAGCTCCAGCGCGTCGAGTGCCGCCGCCGGCAAAGCGCGGTCGCGCAGGAACGCGGCGAGGTCGACGCCGTAAGGCGGCACGTCGAGCAGCGCGGTCAGCGCGGCGGCGGGGTCGGACAAGGCGAGGGCGGCGCGGACGGCGGCGCGCTCCGGCGTGCGGCGCTTGCGTTCCGGCGGACGCAAATCGAGGAAACGGCCGCCGCCCAAAGTATGCTGCGCCGAGCTGTCGCGGATGACGAAGCGGTCGCCCGCGGCGGCGGCGATCGGACGGTCGAGCACCATCTGCACGTCCGAGCCGCCCTCGTCGGACAGCAGCACCAGCCGCGCCCCGACATCCGAAGCGGCGTGATGCAGCCGCACCGGGAACCATTGCTTCAGCCCTTTCAACGGACCGGTCAGGCGCAGAGACGCCTCGATCCGGCTGGTCGGGGCGTGCAGCTCGGGGGCCAGCACCATGTCGCCGCGATGGATGGCGTCCTTGGTGACATCCGGTCCGGCCAGATTGAGCGAGCAGCGGTCGCCGGCCTTGCCTTCGCCGGCCTGGGCATTCTGGGCGTGCAGCGAACGGACGCGCGCGGCCAGGCCTGTGGGGCTTATGACCACCTCATCGCCGATCCTCACCGTGCCCGACAGCACCGTGCCGGTCACCACCACACCGACGCCGGACAAAGTGAAGACCCGGTCCACCGACAGGCGGAAGCCCATCGCGCGCTCGGCCTCGCGGACCGTGGCGAAGTCGCGCGCCGCGTCGCTCAGGCGCTCCTTCAGCTCGGCGACGCCTTCGCCCGAGCGGGTGGAGACCGCCAGGATATCGGTCCCTTCCAGGCTGGTGCCGGCCAGCAAAGCGGCGATTTCGGCGCGCAGGCCGGCAAGGCGGTCGGGCGTTGCAAGGTCGCTCTTGCTGATCACCACCAGCCCGCGCGACAGGCCCAGCAAATCGATGATGGCGAGATGCTCCCTGGTCTGCGGCATCACCCCGTCATCGGCGGCGACCAGCAACAGGGCGAAATCGATGCCGGCGGCGCCGGCCACCATGGTGTGGACGAAGCGCTCATGGCCCGGCACGTCGACGAAACCGATGGTCGGCCCGTCCGGCAGCGGCAGATAGGCGAAGCCCAGTTCGATGGTGATGCCGCGCGCCTTCTCTTCCTTGAGGCGGTCGCCGTCGATGCCGGTCAGGGCGCGGACGAGGGCGGTCTTGCCATGGTCGATATGACCGGCGGTGCCGATGATCACGAGAGGGTTTCCAGGGTGGCGATAAAGCCCGCCTCGTCGCGCAGGCAGCGCAGATCGAGCAGCAGGCGGCCCTCTTCTATGCGGCCGATCACCGGGCGGGGCAGACGGCGCAGCGCGGCGGCGAGATCGTTGAGCCCGCTGCCCGACACCGCCAATCCGGCGGAACGCAGAGTATCCAGCGGCAGGGCGCCGGAGCCGATCTGGCTTTGGCAGGCGCAGACCGAGACGGTGAACGCGCTACCCACCGCCTTGGCCAACACGGGCGCCAGCCGCGCCGCCTGGGCTTCGATCTCGGCTAGCGGACGGGCCAGCATCGCCAGGGTGGGCAGGCGCTGCGCCAGACGGTCGGGATCGCGATAGAGCTTCAGCGTCGCCTCGATGGCGGCCAGGCGGATCTTGTCGACGCGCAGGGCCCGCTTCATCGGATTGCGGTTGATCGCGGCGATCAGGTCGCGCCGTCCGACGATGAAGCCGGCCTGCGGCCCGCCCAGCAGCTTGTCGCCCGAGAAGGTGACGAGGTCGGCACCCTCGGCCACCGCTTCCCGAACGGTCGGTTCGCGCTTCAGGCCGTAGCGCGACAGATCGACCAGGCTGCCCGAGCCGAGATCATTGAGCAGCGGGACGCCGGCATCCTTGGCGATCCCGGCCAGTTCCGGCGCCTCGACCTCGGCGGTGAAGCCCTGGATGCGGTAATTCGAGGTATGGACCTTGAGGATCACGCCGATATCGGCACCGAGCGCGGCCCGGTAATCCTTGGCATGGGTGCGGTTGGTGGTGCCGATCTCGACCAGGCGGGCGCCGGCCTGGGCCATGATGTCGGGCATGCGGAAGGCGCCGCCGATCTCGATCAGCTCGCCGCGCGAGACGATGGCGCCGCGATCCTTGGCCAGGGTGTTGAGCGCCAGCAGCACGGCGGCGGCATTGTTGTTCACCACGGTCGCGTCTTCGGCGCCGGTCAGCTCCAGCAGCAGGCCGCGCACATGGTCGTCGCGCTCGCCCCGACCGCCCGCCTCGACGTCATATTCCAGCGCCACCGGATTGGCCATGGCGCCGGTGGCGGCGGCGATGGCGTCTTCGGCCAGCAAAGCGCGGCCGAGATTGGTGTGCAGCACCGTGCCGGTCAGGTTGAACAGCGGGGCGAGCGAGGACCGGCCGGATGCTTCGAGCTTTCCGGCGGCCAGAGCCAAGACGTCCCGCGCCGTCGCCGCTTCGAGCGATTGTCCGCCCGCGACGAGCCGGGTACGCAGATCGGCGAGCACGGCGCGCACCGCCTCGGTCACCGCGTTCCGGCCATGCCGATCGAGCACGGGCAGGGCGGCGGGATCGGTCAGGACGGCGCTGGTGGAGGGCAGGTCGCGAGGAAGCACGGATGGCCTTCGGGTTGGACAGGACGGACCGGCAATCTAACAGCCGATCCGCCCGTCTGCCCAGAGCCGACGATCGATTTCCCCGCGCGGCATTCGCCACGCCGCGGCGTCAGCCGCCGAGGGAATGCCCGTTCCAGCTATGGACCTCGTTCCACCAATTGGGGGCGGGCACCGGACGGTTGTTCAGAATATCGTCGATCCCCGTTTCGACGCTGTTCAGGCGAATCGCTTCATTGACCGCGACGATGAGCCGGGTCATGCCGTCCAATACCACGTGGCCGGCCGGCAGCGGCCCGCCGGCATATGCGTTCACATCCTGCAGGGCCTGCGCCAGGTTGGCGATGGAGATCGCGGGCAGGGGGCCGGCGGGATATCCGAGATTGGCATAGCTGCCGGTATTGCCGCCGGGGAAGGGGGCGCCCGGCAAGGCGACGCCGATGGCGCCGACAGTGAAATGCCAAGTGCCGTTGGGATTGGTGAAGGCGACGGCGTAAAGCGAACCGTTGACCAGCGCCAGATTGCCGTTGGCCTGATAGGCCAGGTTGATGTGCATCGACAGGTTCTGCACTGCCGGAGCCCCGGGGTGGCGCAGCGGCACCACCGCCAGGTTCGGGTTGGTGCCGTTGGCACGGATCTGGTCGCGTAAACTGGCGATATCGGAGCGGTACGCGCCCCCGGCTTGAAAGCGAACTGGCATAGAAGTCTCCTGTTATCAGTGAAGATGGAGCTGTGCGCCACTGAGTTCGCCTAAAATATTGCCTCAATATTGGCTTAACCATCCCGGGGACTGGGTATTTCAGGAATGGATATTTTGTAATTTACTCGGACGAGGGGAGAGGGTTTTCAGTCATTGAAGGAGAACGATATGAATTTTTTCTCTCGGGGATGTTTCGCGCTCGCACTGGGATATGGTCTGCTGTCGGGGGCGCAGGCCCAGCAGCTGCCGCAAATGCCCCAGATCCCGCAAGCGCCGGCCGCCGCGGCGCCCAGCCTGAACCATTGCGCCGCCGAAGGCGGGCGCTGCGCCTTTTTCGGTGTGCGGACGGTCGTTTACGGCGCCGGGCAAAAATTCAACACCAAAACCGCCGAGGGCGGCATCGATTGCAACAACGCGACCTTCGGCGACCCCCTGCCGGGGACGGTGAAGGCCTGCTACATCCTGTCGCAGCCGGGCAAGTGACCGCGGTCTTTTTTATGTCATGACAACCAGGAGGGCGGACTTCCTATAATCCGGACGAAACCACGTCCCGGAGGCGCGATGACTCAGACCGTCGACCATATCGTCGTCCTGATGCTGGAGAACCGCTCCTTCGACCATATGCTGGGGTATCTGTACCACGACGCGGGCAACAGATCTCCGCTCGGGCATGCCTTCGAAGGCCTTGCCGGCACCGAGTCCAATCCCGATTCGTCGGGCCGGGCGGTGCCGGTCTTTCCGATCACGGCGCAGACGCCCAACGCCTATTTCATGCCGGGCGCCGATCCGGGCGAGGGCTACAAGGCGACCAATTCCCAGCTGTTCGGCAGCAATACGCCGCCCGCGTCGGAGCCCTCGGTGTCCAATACCGGCTTCGTCACCGATTTCGCCTATACGCTGAGCTGGGAGCCCAAGGAACGCCCCAAGGAAGTGGTGCCCGGCACCCAGGCGTCCGAGATCATGGGCTGCTTCTCGCCGGACATGCTGCCGGTGCTGTCGGGCCTGGCCAAGGGCTATGCGGTCTGCGACCTGTGGTTCGGCTCGGTCCCCACCGAAACGCTGCCCAACCGGGCCTTCGCCCTGGCCGGCACGTCGCAGGGCCATATGGACGACAACACCAAATCCTACACCGTGCCCAGCATCTTCGGCGCCCTGACCAAGGCCGGGGTGAGCTGGCGGGTGCATGGCTATGTCAATCCGCCGCTGACCCGCCAGGATTTCCCCGACACATTGTCGGCGCCCGACGCCAATTTCGGCCTGTTCAGCGATTTCCAGTCATCCGCCGCCGCCGGCACTCTGCCGGCCTTCACCTTTCTGGAGCCGGGTTGGTCGGGGACGGGCCAGAACGACCAGCATCCGGTGTCCGACGTTTCGGCGGGCGAGCGTCTGATCTATGCCGTCTATCAGGCGATGCGGACCAGCCCGCTGTGGCAGAAATCGCTGCTGGTCATCACCTATGACGAACATGGCGGCTGCTACGACCATGTCGCGCCGCCCTGGACTGCGACGCCGCCGGATTCCACGGCGGGCGAATTCGGCTTCGATTTCAAGCGCTTCGGGCCGCGTGTTCCGACAGTGCTGATATCGCCGCTGATCGCCGCCGGCACCGTGTTCCGCGTTCCGGCCAATGGGACTCCGCTCGACCATACCGCGATTCTGAAGGCGATCGAGACGCGCTGGACTGTCCCGGCCCTGACCGCCCGCGATGCCGCGGCACCGGATCTCTGGCCGGTGATCACCCTGTCGACGCCGCGCACCGACGATCCCCTGGCCGGCGTCACGCCGCCATCGGCGCCGGTTTCGCCCTTGCCGCGGACCATTCCGACCCATCTGCAGCAGGTACATGCCGAGATGGTCGCCGCGCTTCCGGTCCGCGACGCGGAGGGGGCGACGCACCACGCCGTGCCCCACCTCGTGACCAGCGACGACTATGATTCCTACATCCGCGACCGGGTGGAACGCTGGAAACGCAGCCGAAATAGTTAATTTCGGTCATAAAATAGCAACAAAACTTGGCGTACAATCAAGCATCGTCACCCCTCGAAGGGAGGTGGACATGCTGTATCTCTTCAATACCCTGGTTGCTCTCTATCGCCGCCATATGGCCGAATTGCACGAGAAAATGGCGCAATTCGATCGGATGCACGCGCCGCATTAACGCTTCGCCAGAGCCTCGCGGAAAGCGATGTAATCGGGGGATCGGCTCGGGGATCGCCTAAACGGTCATACAATGGCGATGAAACGGACAAAGGCGGCGTTATAGTCTCAGGGTGATTTTGTCCGCCCGGGGGATCGATGGATTCGATGCAATTGTTCGAGCTGATCATCGGCATGATGCTGGCGATCATCGCCCTGCATTACGCCGCGCGCCGGCTCCGCCTGCCGCCGTCGATCGCCTTGTTGACCGGCGGCGCGGTGCTGGCTTTCGTGCCGGGCCTGCCGCGCATCGAACTGGACCCCGAACTGGTTCTGGTGATCTTCCTGCCGCCGCTGCTGATGGACGGCGCCTGGTTCATCGCGCTGGCCCATCTCAAGCGCCATATGATCGGCATCGCCTCGCTGGCGATCGGCGCCGTGCTGTTCACCACGCTGGCCGTGGCGGTGGCCGCGCATATGCTGATCCCGTCGCTGCCCTGGGCCGCCTGCGCGGCGCTGGGCGCCATCGTTTCGCCGCCCGATGCGATCGCCGTGCGTGCCGTGCTGCAGACCGTGCGGCTGCCGAGCCGCCTGCAGATCCTGCTGGAAGGGGAAAGCCTGCTCAACGACGCCACCGGGCTGGTGCTGTTCCGCTTCGCCATCGCGGCCGGGGTCACCGGCGGCTTCAGCTCGATGGAGGCGCTGGAAAGCTTCGTCGTGCTGGCTTTGGGCGGGGCGCTGGTCGGGGTCGCGATCGCCGCGTCGTGGGTGGTGCTGGTGCGCCGCCTGGGCGACGAATATCTGATGATCGCCGCCTCGGTCCTGCTGCCCTGGTCCGCCTATATGCTGGGCGAGGCGATCCATGTCTCGGGCGTCATCGCCACGGTGACCGCCGGCCTGATCTGCGGCTGGTATCAGCATGTGATCTTCCAGGCCTCGGTGCGCCTGCGCGGCACCTCTTTCTGGACCGTGATGATCTTCATGATGGAGGCGACCGTCTTCATGCTGATCGGTTCCACCCTGCGCGGGGTGATCGAGCGCGTCGGCGGCCTCGGCGTGGTGCTGGACGAGATGGCGGTGCCGGTGCTGGTGATCCTGGCGGTGCTGACCGCGGCCCGCTTCGTCTGGGTGTTCGGCTCGGACCTGATCATCGCGGCCTTGAAGGCGGTGGGCCTGTGCCGCCACTTCAAGCCGCTGGGGGCCGGGTGCAATATCGTCCTGGGCTGGGCGGGGATGCGCGGCGTGGTGACGCTGGCCGTGGCGCTCAGCGTGCCGGATGGCTTTCCCGGCCGCGATTTCATGCTGGTGACGGCCTTCGCCGTGATCCTGATTCCGGTGCTGCTGCAGGGCACCACCCTGGGTGCCGTGATCGCCAAGGCCAGGCTGGTCGAACCGGAGACCGAGCGCGTGCGCCTGACCGCCAGCCAGGCCGAGGCGGCGATGGCCAAGGCGCAGGCGGCGCTGGTCGAAAGCCGCGCTTACGACGAGGACGGCAAGCTGATCCATCCGCAGCTGCTGGAGCGATATCAGCGCATGGCCAGGATTCATGCCGATTACGCCGGCAACGAGGCCAGTTACGCGCCCCGCGTCCAGGCCCATTTCGGCCTGATTCTGGAAGCGATCGCCGCCGGCCGCGCCGAGTTGATCCGCCTGCACCGCGCCGGCGAGATCGACGAGCGCACGCTGCACGATCTCGAGCGCGCGCTGGATCTGGAGGAACTGACGGCTCAGTCCGCCTTGGGCTGAGGCGGCTCCCACATATGATCGGGATCGGCCAACTGGCGCTCGACCTCTTCCGGGCCGGCCCAGGTCATGGTGGGCAGGTCGACGGCGCAGAAGCCGGTCAGCTTTTGCCGGTCCCGATAGGCCTTGATCCGCTTCAGGTAATCCGGTTCCTCGGTCAGGAACAGCGCATAATCGCGCGGCTGGAAGGTCGCGTAGCCATTGACCGTCGGCAGATGATTCAGCTCGGCGATCAGCATGGCGTCGACGCTGTGCAGATAGATGGCCTCGATACGCCCGCCGATATAGCCCTGCTTGAGATCGACCCTCGCCACGAAGAAGGAGCGGCATTCGGCCGGCGGCGGGGCCAGCCTGTCGAAGCGCGCGACCCAATACTCACGGTTGATGCGCAGGATCGGCGCGGTGTTGACCTCTTCGGCCAGCAGGAACAGGCATAGCGCCGCCAGCAGCCATTTCGGCCAGGCCTTGGCGGTGCGGGCCAGGAAGCAGACCGCCAGCGCGGTCACCGGCGCCGCCACGAACAGCTGATAGCGCGCGATGACCCGGATCGCCTTGCCGCCGGGAATGTAGTCATAGACGAAGGGATACAGCGCGAAACTGCCGAAATGCATCAGCAGAACCCAGCTGACCAGGGTCGCCAGGGTGACCGGCAGGGCGAGCGGAACGTCCTTGCGATGGCGGCAGGACCAGACCGCCGCGCACAGGAACACGGCCAGGATCGCCAGCGGAAAGCCGGTGGTATGTTCGGTGAACATCTGGGCTTCTGGGGCGATTCGATGGTGCAGGGCGATGTCGGCCCGCCCGAAGATCAGATTGCCGTCGCCGACATGGACCAGGTCGAACACCGACGGGCTGAACAGCGCCATCGCCCACAGGCCGTGCATGCCGGTTTCATCCGCCTTGGGTCCATACAGCGCCAGGAACGGATAAAGCCCGGCCGCCATCAGCAGGCCGAACAAGATGATGATGGGGACATGGCGCCGGATCACCCCGGCGATCTCCAGCTTGGCGTTCCAGGGCGAAACGAGCAGCCAGGCGGCGAGGAAGAACAGGGTGAAATAGGCGAAGAACCACGCGATGTAGAAGGCGGTCATCAGCAGCGCCGCATAGAGGGCGACGCAGGCGGCGCCATAGGCGATGCCGCGCAGGCGGCGGTTCTGCTTCAGCGCCGCGACCATCTCCCAGGCCAGCACGGCGAGGACCGGCACGAACGACACGCTCAGCAATTGCTGGTGCACCGCGTGGATGAAGATGCCGTTGCTGATGGTGAACAGCACGCCGCCGAACATCGACCAGGGGCGGCTGAGGCCGGCCATGCGGCGCAGGGCGGCGTAGAGCCCGAAATAGCCGATGCCGCGCACCACGACATTGACCAGCTCGCTCGACAGGAACGCGTCGGCGCCCAGGCTGCGCGGGACGCTGTAGATCAGGCCATAGAGGAAATAGCCGTCATTATACCCCAGCGTATTCGGCTCGGGATAAAAGTAGTTGGTGACGAAGGGATGCGAATAGCCGCGGAACACATTGAACCAATGTTCCAGCAGCGAAATCTCGATGAAGCCGTCATAGCGGTCGCTGAACAGATAATTGAAGCCGTCGCCGATCTGCGAGCGGAAGAAAAACGCCGTGGCCAGCAAACCGACCACGACGACCAGGCCTCTTTCCACCCGGGAACTCATCGACCGCACTCTTCGCACTCCCCCTGGGTACCGCACCCGCGCGCGGACCGTGTCTTAAACGGATTGCGGAGTCAATCCGGGGGTCAGTGCTTGCCGGCCTCATGCAGGCGGGACAGCATGTGGTGGAATTTGTCCTCCTCGGAAGCCGGGGTTCGGGCCAGGGTGTTGGCCTTGCGCAGGCGCTCGGACAGGAAGACCGCCAGGGCCTTGTAGAAGCGCGCGGCGAAGGGGGCGTCGGTGTCCAGCCGCTCCTGCAGCTTGTGCTTTTCCACCGCCAGATATTCCAGCCGCCCGACCGCGCGCACGCTGGCCGAGGGCGGCGCCTGGTCGACGAAGGCCATTTCGCCCACCACGTCGCCGGCGCGCAGCACCGCCACCACGCCGACGCCGCTCGCCTCGACCTCGGCCGAGCCGTTCAGCAGGATGAACAGATGGTCGATCATGACCGATTCCTGGATCAGCAGCTTGCCATCCGCCAGTTCGAGCACCTGGCCGATATCGGCCATCCAATCGATGTCTTCGTCGCTCAAATGACCGAGAATGTAGAGAATTTTTCGCATTTGGCTCCCCTTCTTCAACTAAGACGCTAGCGTCCAAGTTTCAGGGAGTCCAGACCTCTCACTGTAAAGATGCCCGCCCTCGGACGGGCATCCCCCTGGATCGGTTCGGCTCACATCATCCGGCGGGCGACTCCATCGCGATCGATCACCAGATGTTTGAGCACCGCGCCGAAATGCAGCAGCAGCATTCCGCACAATCCCATGGCCAGGCTGACATGGATGGTTCCGAACAGAACGCGGGACGGTTCGTCGGGCGAGAACAGGCTGGGCCAGTTCCACAGGCCGAAGAAGCTGACCGGATGGTTCCCGGCGACGCGATGGGCATAGCCGGTCAGCGGCAGCGCCAGCATCGCCAGGTACAGCAGCGCATGAACGCCGTGCGCCGCGTTTTTCTGCCAGGCGGCAAGATGGGTCGGCAGCGGCGGCGGACGATGACCGGCGCGCCAGATCACCCGCGCCATGGCCAGCCACAACACCACCGAGCCGATCGAGCCGTGCCAGAAGAGCAGGCCGTTCCACTCCGGCGAGGTGTGGGCAAAGCCGGGGAAACGCTCCATGCGCAGCCCGAGAACGATGTTGGCCAGGATGAAGACGGCCACCAGCCAATGCAGGATTTTGGCGGTTCGCGTGTAGGAGGAGAGTGCGGAAAGCGGTTGCAGCGACGACATGGCAATTCCTTGCGATAGAGCCCAGGCCGGGGGCTCCAGCATGAGGCGATATCAGCAAGATCGGGGCCGCCTGGGTTTTATTCTCGCGGCCGCTGAAAAACCCGCCGGCCCTCTACTTTTACTTGCTTATTGTACGTATGTTTGCTGCATTGGTTGTGTAAATAAATACGACCTGCGGAGGAATCATGGTGTCTCGCACAGCCCTTGTTGCGGCGGCGTTTCTGTGGTCGGCGATGCGGATGGGCCCCGCGCTCGCTGCTGAACCGGATCAGCCTCTGCCCGATTGGACCCAGTACTCGCAGCCGTTGGAGATCGAGAAGCTGCAACAGGCTGTCGGTGCAGGCGACCATGCTGTCGTGCGCGAGCATGGCTGGAGATTGTGGGCTGGCATCATGCAGGAAGAACAAGGCGGCACCTGGCCGATCTGGTTCAGCTGGCGCAATAGCGATCAGGCTTTCCTGCTGGACGGCGCGGCGCCGCCCCAGGGACTGTCGCTTATTCAGCGCAGCAGGCTCAACGGAGGCGAGGCGATGCTATCGAACAGCGCCCACTCCCCCTTCCCGAAAATCAATGTAGAGAACACCCCTTACTACCCCACGCCGAAGCAGGTGAAGGACAAATATCCCGGACCGACCAGTGATTGCGTGTCGGCCCAAAACCCGGAGAACATCTGCGACGGCAGGCATTTCCTGTTCAATCAGGACATCATGATTCCGACGGAATCCATCAGCAAGGAAGCCTACGAGAAGATCCATAAGGACAAGCTCTTCAGCAAGCTGACGCTCGATAAACTGCATCAGGACAAGGTGTCTGATCTGGATCTGGGAGAGAAATTCGTCGTCACCAAGCACATGTATTGGCCGGTGAAGGGCGACGGCGTGACGATCATCCCTGTCTGGCACGACTATAAGGGGCCGGACTACTGGTATTATGCGGGCTATGAGACTTGGACGGGCTTCATCGCGCTGGACCCAGACAAGCGGCACCCCATTGGTTCGAAGGTCGCCGGCACCTATCTCCATGGCGTCAAGAAGCACGACAAGATAACGGATTGGCCCAGGATCACCGCCAAAGACGTGGTGGTGCACGATATCGACGAATTCTATCATCACCAGGTGACCACCGATGAATGGCAGAATGTCTTCGATGAAAGTGACCGTGCCATCATCGATGCCGCCAGCCATTGGGCCAACGGAAGAGCCTTCGAGCCCGGCAAGGACTATCTGGTGACGGTGGCGATGCATGTGAACACCCGGGAGATCCCGAGCTGGGCCCTGCAGAGCGTCTGGTGGTCCGACAAGGCGGACGAGGGGCCCTATGCCGAGAACCGTCCGCGGGACCTGAAGGACGCGAAAGGGCCGTGGACACATTATCTGCTGGTGGATTCATACGGCATCGAGGCGTCGAAGGGAAAACAGCCGGTCGCGATGAACCCTTTCATCGAGCTGGTGAGCCATCCCGTCGGCACCAACTGCAATACCTGCCATATGCATGCCGGGTGGCCGGAAGGGGCGAAAGGTTTGGATCAGGCGAGCTACCAATATAGGCCTGATCCGCAGTGCGGCGATCCGCTGGCGACCCTGAAGCCCGATACCGCCTGTCTGGCGAAAATACTGCGGACCGACTTCCAGTGGTTCATTCCGGATCGGGCTGTCGGCCCCGATCAGAAGTGAGCAGTGGACGGCGACCCCCGCTGATTTCTCAGTTTGGCCGGATGGCGACGAATTCGAACTCGAAGGGCAGCTCGCCATTTTCGAGCGCGCGGCGGGTCAATTCCTGGGGAGACGTGTCCTTGGAGGCCAGATCGTCGATGATTTCGGCGTTCGGCGTCAGCAGGAAGCCGATAGTATCGGCGCCGTCCTCGATCTCCTGAAGCTTTTCCGAGGTGTCGGTGGCGAGATAAACCAGCAGATAGGCCAGGACTTCCTGATGCTCCGGGTCCGTGTGGCCATCTCCCAGCACCACGTCCGCGACGGCGAGACGCGCTGCCTGGGACGGATCGCCGATCCCGGTCTGATCCATCAGCCCGTCGAGCAGGATGTCCGCCTTTGCCTGGATATCCGCGATGTCATCCTGCTCCAGCTTGAATTCGAGCAGGTAAGGCGGCCCGACATCCGCGGAATAGGCGGATGTCGCCTGCTTGAGAAAAAAGTGGATCAATCCGGCCATGTGCCGTCCTCGTGGAATTTTACTCGCTCTCCCATCTATCAGTCCGGGGGCGGGTGGTCAAAGGCGGGTTTTCAGTGATGTGTACTAAGAAAAAACCCGCCGCCGGCGTCTGCGGCGGGTTTTCTGACTCTGTCCGTCGGCATAATACGCTGGGACCGAATTGCATAAACCTCGACGAATATCAGGGTTGCTCGTACACCGTCTGGGCGTCGACGCCGGCGATAGTCTGGACTGCGGCTCGTCCGCAGGAATTTGGCATCCATGTGCATGTTCATGACGGGAACACCCGCGTCATCGACGACACGTTTAGTGAAGTCACGCTTGGCGGGAAACCGCTCGAACGCGCGGCGCTGATTCAGTCGATGTTCCAGCGAACGATTATCTAATCGCCGACTTTCAGCGCTTATCCAGACGACGGTAGTACCTTTTCTGCCCCGATGCAGAATCGACGTAAGTGAAGCAGTCGGCTAAATCATCGATGCTTTGAAGTACGCCGAGCAAGGCGTAAGCGTTAAACGGTGTGCCGGCGCTCGTCTCGTAGTGGCTTATGAAATTGCCGACGATCGAGGGGGTATGCTGATTCTGGAGATCGCTGATCTGCTGAGCGGTCAAAACACAGCGGTTCGCAGCCTGATATAGCGCTACGGCGTCCATGATTGCATCGACATAGGTGGATAGCGTTCGTTTATCGCCGCGCGTTGCGTAATCGGGAGGCACAGGTACTTCAAGCTTCGAGATGATATAGCCAAGCTTGTATTCGAGGTACTGGCGGAGAAACGGTGCGCCAATATCCACCTGGCCGGCATTGAGATGCTGCTGTGCTTGAGCCTTCAGCCGATCCGCCTCGAGGGTGGACACCATCAGACGCCCTTTCGGAGGCATCCCCTGTAGCTTTTGGTGATGCCACTCGGCGGTGCCGTTCAACTTGTCGAAATATTTTTCCAGGCTGGTGTCGTGGCTCAGGATGATGAATTGCAGACCGTCCGGCACCGCCCCGTGGCGCAAGTGGGTCCGCAGCGCATCCATCAAGGCGAACTGGTGCCCGGCATCGAAGCTCGATGTCACGTCGTCTAGAATCATGAATCGCGGCACGCAGCTGTGCTTGATCGCGGCGGACAGGAAAATTGCCGCCGCTACTGCGTTGCGGTAGCTCTCCGATAGCAAAGCGCGTGCGCTGAGATCGCTGAGTCCAAAAAAATCGGCCAGCTTGAGATCGACGTTTTCGCTATTCTGCGCTCGGTTCAGGGTTGGCTTTACATCCGGCCCGCCACGCACGAACCGCCCGAACAAGTTCTGGCACGCTGTCTGGATTTCGACGATTCGCTTGTTCGCCAACGCCGTCTCCGCATCCGCAAATGTCTGCGCGGCCTTGGTGATGAAGGTCTTCCAGCGATTCAAAAGCGCAAGCTTGGCTTGCTTGTAGGCTCCCGCCATCCCGTTCGTGCTCGACCGGCGCGCGGGGCTTTCTTCGCCCCCAGGCGCTCATCGTGGCGCTGCTGGATGACGCCGACCAGACGCAGGATCGCGGCGCGCATCTGTTCCAGTGATCGGTCGGTTCTGCCTTCGGCTTCTTCCTTGAGAAACAGCAAGCACCAGTCTTCTTTCCAAAGCACTTTGAGCTGCTGCTGCTGCGTCATGGTGGTGAGGTCGACCATTCGGCCTTCCGCCTTCATGTCGACGGTAGAAGGCAGGAAGTGGCCTTTCTCTACGGTCAGCTTGTTCTGCCGGATCAGTTCATAGACACGGTCGTGGGTGAAGAACTCCGCGATGTCGTCTTCATCGGCTCGGCGTAATTGGTGGCCGGTTCTATCGAAGCTGTAGGGCCGATAGTCGATGCCGCCGATCACGATTAGGTCGTGCCGGCCAAACTTGTATCGTGGGGTGTGGCTCTGCTGCATAGCTTACTCTGCGGCTCGTTTGACAAAGGAGCGATCGGTGGGCATGCCATTCCCTACATGAACGAGTTCTTCCTCGCCGATGAGGCATATGATCGCCCACCAGGCCCCGGCGCCGATGCCGCTGAGGCACGCGAGGTCACGAATTCGGATCGTGCCATGGGTCGCCTCAGCCGCGCGCCTGACCGCGGCGACATGATCGGTGTTCACGAAGCGGCGGGCGTGCAGAATCTCGCGGGCTAGATTGCCCATGGTGCGGGTTACCATGGTCTCATCGACGATCATGAAGCGGTCGGCGAATTGCGGCAGTTGCTGCTCGGCCAGTTCGATGACGGTCTCGATGCCGCTGCGCTTGATCTTGTCCTTCGGTTTGACCGCGATGGCGATGCGGCGGCCATCCTGCAGCGTCACGCGGAAATCGAATGTGCGCCGAATTTTTCGGTCGCCAAGTTTCAGCTTTACCGGTGGCGGCTGATCCTCGACCAGAGTGATCCGACGGTCTGCCAGCAGGGTGGCTGCGACGTCGCGCTCGATGCCGGATTCGGCGACGATTTCTCGCTGATCTTCATGGCTGACCATGAAACTGCGGAGGGATCCTTTGCTGCGTGCCGATGGCCGGCGTGATGCCGTGGACGGCGATGGTGGGATCCATCCTCCGTCGGCGTCGAGCTTTCCGAACGGGCTTCTCGATGGGGTCATGAAGGATGTCGTCGCGGGAATCTCGCGACGTTGAAATCCTCCGATTCGCTTTTCCATCAGGTGGGCATAAACAAGGCGCTCTGCGGACATGCACATTCTCTCCTGCGGCCAGCGGGCATGCCTCTCTCGGCGCGCCCCGCGGCGGGGTTCGGTTCAGAAATTGCGGGGTCCCGATGTGATGCCGGCGGGCATGGATAGCCGCCGCCAAACGGTGCTACCCGTCTAGCCGGTTCGGTCGAGCTCGGCCGCAGACCAATCCCACCTGATTTTGGACCAAGCCTGTCCGTTCGCGCGATTTCTCGCGCGCTAGAGTCAGGTGACGATGTGGGTGGGGTTGCCCGACAAAATGGGCTGGGACTAGAGCTGGCTTATCCTGAAGTCGTCATCGGTTTCACACTCCTGTTTGCCATTACAGTGGAACTGATGCGAGGGGGCGGCCTTCGCGGGGCCGCCCCCACATCATTTCGAGGATCCGAAACGCGGATCCATGGAGTCAGCGATAACCGATTTCTTCAGAGCGGCAACTTTGGCGCCGGGGCGTTCTTCATGCGCAGGACGCATAAGCCCCCAGCGACCTTACCCTGTCGCTCTCCTATTCGGGGCTGAAATTAGCGCTTTGGCGTGGGTTTTTTGGGTACCCTGTGAATCAGCACGGCACCAAAAACCAAGGCCGTCAGGAGTATAGGTCCGACAATTTCGTAGGTCGTCATTGCAGATCTCAAATCTATTCCTCAGGGCGCCGCTCACTCGGCAGGTCGGCGTGTGGATCGATCTCCAAGGCCACCAACAATTAGTGCAGATCTTCGATTTCCGGATACAAAGCGAGCCAAATCGTCCGTCACTCCTGATCCGTTGCTGGTGCGATCTCATACTGGATCAGGCTGGCCGGCACTGGATCGCCGAGTTCGAAGACCCGGCCATTCCACGCGAATTGCTGCCAATCCTGGGCACCGAACGCGAACATTCCGCCCTTGGTCAGGACCCGTAGCAAGGTTCGCTCCAGCGGTGACGAAAAGCTACTCATGTCCGGAAACTCGGGAACGCTCTCGCCGTCGATGATCTTATGCCCGCCAGCTGGCGGTGTTGCCGTCAGGGAGATGAAGCATACGTCCTGCCAGGCCAACGAATAGGTCAGGATCTTGTCTAGGACGGCATCGGTTTTCTTACGCTTGTCCCAAGGCCTCCTTATATAGAAGGTCACATATAGCGCCTCGGGATCGTAGGCGTGCCAGGTTGGCCCATTGGCCTTCGTCAATTTGTAGGTCGGAAAGAAGCTGTCGCACTGGTCGAAACAGGCGATCGTCCGACCGGTCAGCCGGGCATATTCTTCAATCCGCCTTCGAACCTCCTGACGGACGTATTCGCGCGCCTGTCCTTCCGACGACAGAGAGACGCCATTGATCGAGTCGGGAAGATAAACCCAGCCGTCGTCGGGCCAAGGATCGACGCCGCGGCATCCATTCGAACGTCTTGGCGATCAAGGTCCGATATCGCGATTTCGAATATATCGTCGTCATCCAACCGGATACTGGATGAGGCGAGAATATTGTCCGCGCCGTGGAACAGCGGAAGGCCGGCACGAACTCGCGCCAAAAGGCCTTCAGCCACAGAGGCGGCGTAACGCTGTCGCGCAACATCAATGATCTGCATCTGGTTTGGTCCGAACGCGGCCTCCGCGATGATGGTCGCGACTTCGGCAGAGTGATCCTCATTGCCGCGTGCGTACACGATCGAGCTAAGGTGCTTGTATGCTGAGTCTTGACCTCCCTCCTTTTGGTGCAGTGCTGCTGCCAGTTTCTCCCGGATGCGCTCGTCGACCGGCTCTTGGATGATTTTTTCCCCGGCGATCAGTTCGTACGTACGATCGGGTGCCTCCCTCAGCACGACTTCGACGTGGCGATCCGCGCGTCGAAAGGCGAAAGCTCTGATGACCATGGCCTGGACGTCAGGATCAGGGTCCTCCTTCGCGATCTCGCTCGCCAGGTCCATACCATCGATCCCGCTGCGGCTGGCTATTTCATGAAGCACTACCGTGCGTGGCCGGACAGGCAAGGATTTGATTTTTTCGGCTGCATCCGCTCCCAGAATGGATGGCCTGAAGCGGGCAGAGTTTCGAAGCGCATCAAGGCTGATCTGCTCATTTTCGTGGGTGATCAGCGGCCAGACTTGATCGAGGAATTCGGCACGACCGGAAGTGAGCATGAAGCGCACCGCGCGATCTACCGTGCCGGCTTGGTGCCAGCGGTTCACCATCGCCAGGACTTCGCCGCTGATCTGCTGCCATACCTCATCCGTTGATCTGAAGATCATCTCAGCCGCGAGAACGGGGTCGACCTCGAAGGCGGCGAGGATGGCTTTTCCGCATGCTGAACGCTGTTCGTTATTCCCGCGTGCCAGGCGCTCCACTGCGAAGAGTACAGGTTCCTCCCAGCCGTAGTTGTTCAGGACTTCCGCCTTCAATTTTTGCCGATCAGATGGGTCATCAACTTCGACGAGGATGCGCCGCTCGACCACATGGGAAGCGTACCATTCTTGAAATTGCTGATGCTGGAACGCATAGCCAGTCGGCTCTCCGACGCGCGTCAGCAGATGGCTGCTTACGAGCACGTCGAGGATGTCATTTGGCTCTGGCGGATTCGTGATGTCCCCGGATTCGATCAGCGTCCCTGCGGTGCGAGAGATGGTTGGACGTGCCGCCCCGTCCGCGATGGCTGAGCCGGCCATGGCGGTGCCGAGTACAGCTAGATCCGCCAGATAGTCCTGCTGGAATCCTCGCGTCACGCCATAGAGATTTTCCGCGGCAAGTGATTGTCCTTCGTGTGCATCGACAAACTGCCGGAGCACTTCTTCCTTGGTCACGGGGAACGGCTCACCTTCGGGGAGGGAAAGCAGCGCGCGGAGATAGAGCGGAATCGTGATTAGTTCGCGAAGACCCGCAGTGCGCCATGCCTGATCGATGATCCTCCTGCCACTGTCGCTGCGCATAGCGACGGCTATCTGCTCCTGCTGCACTTCATTGAGCGGCATCAGGTCAATCTTGGTGCCGGTGAAAGGAAGGTCCAGCACTTGCCGACGTGTCGAGACAACCAATCCCAGTTCGGGCAATTCCGCCTGGAGATTGGAGACCTGCACGCTGGCTCGTTTTCGGGCACTGGAATCGAGCTCATTCCACCCGTCGAGCAGGAGGACGACGCCAGGTTTGGCTGTGACGGTACGGAAGTCATTCTCCGAAATGCCCTGGAAGGCTGGCCGGCGGAGAACCGATTCCAAAATCGTTGAGGTTCCTACTGCCCAATCGCCGAGCGGCACGAAAATCGGGCCACCGACATTGCGGGCCAGGATGCCCTCTGCGATCTGGAAAAGCGTTGTCGTTTTGCCCATGCCAGGCTGCGCGACGAGAACCAGGTCATCCAATGTGACTGCTGCTTCGGCAAGAGCGCGAGTTCGGATCGGCTCGTCGAACCCCTTCATTGTAAGCATGAGTTCGACCTGTGTGGGCGGCCACCTGACTGTCTGCCGGAACACATCAAGGTCTGCCGCCGCGGCGGCTTGGAAGCGGGCGTCTAACCCAACACCCGTTGTGACTAGGTGAGTGAGCGCCTGTTCGATGCGAAGGACGCGCTGCCAAGACTCGCGCTCCGCCTGCCTTTTCCATTCATGCAGCAATTCAACGGTAAACTGGGGGTCGGTAGAGTCGATAGCCCTGGCATGGAGGCGGCACATCCAGATGCCGTTTTTCGGCGATGTGCGGTCTTGGGGAGAGATATTTTCATCATAACGCGGGCCGCCTGGGGCTGCGGCAGTTATGTGGCATGCCTCGCCGAGATCTATTTCGCCGTTACCATCCGACGTTGCGCCGACAGTAGACTCCCTGCATGGAGGGTACGAACACAGCCAGCCCGCGCGTTTCGCGATCTGGAGCCTAGTTTTCGGCGAGAAGTTGTCTCTTTTGCTATTGGCCACCGGATAGATGCTCGGAAATTCAGCGCCTGAGAGGCGTGTACGACAACCCTATCATTCTGCCTTGCGTGCAACCAGGCACGCCTTATTCAAGGTGATCCGCCGCACCCCGAAGGATGCGGCGGAAATATTACGTGTCGCGAGACCTGCGATTATGCGTCGCGAAGGGCAAATTATGTGTCGCGCGACATCGGCTCAAGCAGCCTTCACCTCACGAACATCCGCTCGTGCTGCCGCAGGTGTTGCACTTCATGCAGGTGCCGTTGCGCACCAGGGTGAAGTTGCCGCACTCGCCGCAGGCGTCGCCTTCATAGCCTTTCAGGCGCGCTTCGCGGATCTGTTCGGAGCGGGCGTCGAAGGCGCGCACCAGTTCGTCGGCGTCGCCGACGGCGGCGACCGTCGTCTGCACCGCTTCGGTGATGGCCTGGGCGGTGGCGGCGGCCGAGGTCGCCTGGCCGCCCTTCAGCACCAGCAGGTTCGAACGGACATAGCCGCGGCTGGCCAGGCGTTCGACCACGGTGGTGGTCTCCTGGGCGGCCAGATGGCCCTCGCTGGTGCCGCGGCCGACGCTGTCCGGCGTCAGATCCGAAGGCGTCACATGGGCCAGATCGTTGCGGCCGAGATAGGAGATCGCCAGCTCGCGGAACAGATAATCGAGGATCGAGGTCGACATCTTGATCGCGTTGTTGCCCTCGACCATGCCCGACGGCTCGAAGCGGGTGAAGGTGAAGGCTTCGACGAATTCCTCCAGCGGCACGCCATATTGCAGGGCGATCGAGATGGCGATGGCGAAATTGTTCATCATGGCGCGGAAGGCGGCGCCTTCCTTATGCATGTCGATGAAGATCTCGCCGACCTTGCCGTCTTCATATTCGCCGGTGCGCAGGTAAACCTTGTGCCCGCCGACGATGGCCTTTTGCGTATAGCCCTTGCGGCGGTCGGGCAGCTTCTTGCGGCCGGCGGCGACGACGCGCTCGACCACCCGTTCGACGATGCGCTCGGCCACGATCTCGGTGCGGGCCGCGGCATTCGGGGCCTCGGCCAGATCGTCGGCCAGTTCGCCGGCGTCGTCCAGCAAAGCGGCCTGCAGCGGCTGGCTGAGCTTGGAGCCGTCGCGGTACAGCGCGTTGGCCTTGACGCCCAGGCGCCAGGACAGCAGATAGGCGCTGGCGCAATCTTCGATCGTGGCCGAATTGGCCATGTTGATGGTCTTGGAGATGGCGCCCGAGATGTAGGACTGCGCCGCCGCCATGATGCGGATATGGCTTTCCACCGACAGCTGGCGCTTGCCGATGCGGCCGCAGGTATTGGCGCAATCGAACACCGGCAGATGCTCGTCCTTGAGGCCGGGCGCGCCTTCCAGGGTCATGGTGCCGGTGACGAACTGGTTGGCTTCGTCGATCTCGGTCTTGGTGAAGCCCAGCGCGGTCAGCATGTCGAACGACACGTCGTTCAGCTGCGCGGCGGTGAAGCCCAGCACCTTGGTGCAGAATTCCTCACCCAGGGTGTATTTGTTGAAGACGAAGCGGATGTCGAAGGCCGAGGCCAGCGCCCCTTCGACCTTCGCCAGCACCGCGTCATCGAACTTCTTGGCCTTGAGCGCCGCATGGTTGATGAACGGGGCTTCCTTCAGGCTGCCGGCGCCGACCGCGTAGCGGATGATGCGGTCGCTCTGCTCCCGGCTGTAGCCCAGGGTTTCCAGGGCCTGCGGGACCATGCGGTTGATGATCTTGAAATAGCCGCCGCCGGCCAGCTTCTTGAACTTCACCAGGGCGAAGTCGGGCTCGATGCCGGTGGTGTCGCAATCCATCACCAGGCCGATGGTGCCGGTGGGCGCGATCACCGTGGCCTGGGCGTTGCGGAAACCGTGCGCGGTGCCGAGGTCGAGCGCCAGATCCCAGGCGCGCTTGGCGGCGTCGATCAGGGCGCCGTCCTTGCAATCGCCGGCCACCAGCGGAACCGGGGCGACGGTCAGGCCGTCATAGCCGGTCTTGTGGCCCTGCACGGCGCGGCGGTGATTGCGGATCACGCGCAGCATGTCCTGCTTGTTCGGCTCATAGCCCGGGAACGGGCCCAGCTCCTTGGCCATCTCGGCCGAGGTGGCATAGGACACGCCGGTCATCAGCGCGGTGATGGCGGCGCAGATGGCGCGGCCTTCATCGGAATCGTAGGGCACGCCCGAGGCCATCAGCAGGCCGCCGATATTGGCATAGCCCAGGCCGAGGGTGCGGTAGCGATAGGACAGCTCGGCGATCTTGGGGGCGGGGAACTGCGCCATCATCACCGAGATTTCCAGCGCCACGGTCCACAGGCGGACCGCATGCTCGAAGCCGGCCACGTCGAACGAGCCGTCGGCCTGGCGGAAGGTGATCAGGTTCAGCGACGCCAGATTGCAGGCGGTGTCGTCGAGGAACATATATTCCGAGCAGGGGTTCGAGGCGTTGATGCGCCCCGATTGCGGGCAGGTGTGCCACTCATTGATGGTGGTGTCGAACTGCACGCCCGGATCGGCGCAGGCCCAGGCGGCCTCGGAGATCTGCTCCCACAGCTCGCGGGCCTTGATCTTCTTGGCGACCTTGCCGTTGACGCGGTTGATCAGCTCCCACTCGCCGCCTTCGAGCACGCGGTTGATGAAGTCGTTGGTCAGGCGCACGGAATTGTTGGAATTCTGGCCGGCGACCGTCAGGTAAGCGTCGGAATCCCAATCGGTGTTGAACACCGGGAACTCGATCTCGGTATAACCCTGGCGCGCGAACTGGATGACGCGCTGCACGTAATTCTCGGGGATCATCGCCTTGCGGGCGGCGACGATGGCGGCGCGCAGGGCCTTGTTGATCTTGGGGTCGAAACGGTCGTCAGTGTCGGCGCCGTCCCACTTGACGCAGGCTTCCATCACGGCCGTGAGGGTCTGGTTGGCCAGCTTGGAGCCGGCGACCAGGGCGGCGACCTTCTGCTCTTCGACCACCTTCCAATTGATGAAGTCCTCGATGTCCGGATGGTCGACGTCGACCACCACCATCTTGGCGGCGCGGCGGGTGGTGCCGCCCGACTTGATGGCGCCGGCGGCGCGGTCGCCGATCTTGAGGAAGCTCATCAGGCCCGACGATTTTCCGCCGCCGGCCAGGCGCTCATCCTCGGCGCGCAGGGCCGAAAAATTGGTGCCGGTGCCCGAGCCGTATTTGAACAGGCGGGCCTCGCGGACCCACAGATCCATGATGCCGCCGTCATTGACCAGATCGTCGGCGACCGACTGGATGAAGCAGGCATGCGGCTGGGGATGCTCGTACGCGCTGTTCGACTTGGTCAGCGCGCCGGTGACCGGGTCGCAGTAATAATGGCCCTGGCTGGCGCCGTCGATGCCATAAGCCCAATGCAGGCCGGTATTGAACCATTGCGGGCTGTTCGGCGCGCCCATCTGGCGGCACAGCATCGCGCACATTTCGTCGTAATAGGTCTTGGCGTCGGCTTCGGTCGCGAAATAGCCGCCCTTCCAGCCCCAATAGGTCCAGGTGCCGGCCAGGCGATGAAAGACCTGGCGGGCGGAGCGCTCGCCGGTCGATTTCTTCGAGGCGTCGGCGGGCTTCTTGCGCCACAGCCAGGAGGGGACGCCCTTTTCCTTCACGGCGACGAGGTCGGCATCCTCATAGACCCCGGCGCGGCGGAAATATTTCTGCGCCAGGACGTCGCAGGCCACTTGCGACCAGTCGGCGGGAACCTCGATGTCGGAATGCGAAAAGACCACCGAACCGTCGGGATTCTTGATCTCGGACGAGGTGATGCGGAATTCGATGCCGTCATAGGGCGTAGCCCCTTCGGTCGTGAAGTGACGAGCGATCTTCATGTCGGTGCAACCCCCCAGCAAATTGTGTCGATCCGGAGACGTACCTCGCCCGTTGACGCCGACAGCCGCATAGGGAGTCTGGCGCCCTCACGTCGATGTTGTGGGCTCCGGAGAAGCGATCAACAGGCTATGCCAAGCAGGCCCTTGGATCAACTAGATTTTGATGTGATCTTTGTCACTGATACATCATCTGGTGGTTTCGAGCCAGGTTCCGAAATCGTTTAAAACCTTGGACTTTACCGGCTCGATCCAGGTTTCGACATGGCCGCAGCCCTTCAGTTCGACGAATTCCTTGGGCTGGTTGGCGGCGTCGAACAGGCGCCGTCCTTCGGCGATCGGAATGCGCCGGTCGGCGTCGCAATGGGCGATCAGAAGCGGGGCATTGACCGCCTTGATGCGGTCCTCGGATTTCCAGCTGCTTCTGAGCAGAAGCGACGTGGGCAGCCAGCCATAATCGCTTTGGGCCAGGCGCAGGGTCGAAGCATAGGGCGAATCGAGCACCAATCCGGCGACCGGCCGCTGCGTCGCCAGGGCGACCGCGGCGCCGGTGCCGAGGCTGTCGGCGAACACGCCGATCCTGGCGCCGGGCGCTTCGCGGGTGATGAAGTCGAAGCCGGTCAGCGAATCCGAGATCAGGCCGGGTTCCGAGGGATGGCCCGAAGAGCCGCCGAAGCCGCGATATTCGACGCCCAGCACGCCGAAGCCGGCGGCGGCCAGATCGCGCAGGCGGGCGGCGCGCCACGGGGCGGCGAGGTTCTCGCGGTTGCCATGGAGATAGAGGACGACGCCGTTCGGTCCCTTGGGGCCCTCGCCGGGCGGATGCCACCAGGCCTTGAGGCGTTCGCCGTCCGGGGTGTCGAGGATGATCGAGGCGAAGCCGGCGAGGCCGGCGGAGTCCGGGGCGGGAAGGGGGTCTATCGCGGTGGTGCCGCCGGGATAGATCAGCGAGTCCTGCTGTATATACATATAGGCGCAGATCGCCATGTAACCGCCGATCGCCACCGCCGCCAGGCCCGTGGCCGCGCGCCGCACCAAACCCCTCATTACCGTCCCCTTATATTTCAATGCGTTCATACTCTGGACGGGATCGGCTGCTTTTGCCATAGTGCGGCGCAACGCTTGGTCCATTGCCACAGGAATTTCATCATGAGTGTCGGTACCCGTCTTTTCACCTGGGCTCGGGGCGAACTGGTCGGCAAGGACAGCGACGGCAACCGCTATTACACCGAAAAGCAGGCCATCAAGGGCCGCCGCCGGCGCCGCTGGGTGCTGTTCGCCGGCAAGGCGGAGGCTTCGGCCGTTCCGCCGGAATGGCATGCCTGGCTGCATTACACCGTCGATGCGCCGCTGACCCCCTCCGCCGACAAGCCGTGGGTCAAGGAGCATATCCCCAACCTGACCGGCACCGCCGGCGCCTATCTGCCGCCCGGCCATGACCGCCGCGGCGGCGTGCGTGCCGCCGCGACCGGCGATTACGAGGCTTGGCAGCCGTAAGTCGGGAGCGCGGTCCATGGCCGCTCAGGAAGAAAACCGCAATATCCTGATCGGCGCCGGCGTCCTGCTGGCGCTGGTCGCAGGCCTCGTCGCCATTCACATCAACAGCGCGCGCGAAAAGACCAGCGGCTATCCGCTGCTGGCCCGTTTCGACAAGGCCGAAGGTGTCGCCGTCGGCACCCAGGTGCGTCTGGCCGGCGTGACCGTCGGCAAGGTGACGCGCCAGGCGCTCGACGATAATTTCCGCGCCGTCCTTACGCTTCAGCTCGACAACGCGGTGAAGCTGCCCAAGGACAGCAATGCCGCGGTGCAGACCGACGGACTGCTGGGCGGCAAATTCATCGCGCTGCAGCCGGGCGGCGACGAGAAGAACCTGCAGACCGGCGAGGAGATCGCTTACACGCAAAGCTCGCTCTCCTTGGAGGATCTGCTCGACATGGTCATCTCCCAGGGCGAAAGCGCGCATGGGAGCAAAGCGGAAGGAGGGGTGGTCAAGTGACCGCCGACATCTGATGGGTCGCACTTTCGTAGAAACGATCATGGGCGCGGTGGTGCTGGCGGTGGCCGGCATCTTCCTCGCTTTCGCCCTGTCGCAGTCGGATCTCGGCGTGGTCAAGGGCTATAGCCTGTCGGCTTCGTTCGCCAGCGTCGGCGGCCTGTCGACCGGCAGCGACGTGCGCATCAACGGCATCAAGGTCGGCACCGTGACCAGCCAGACCATCGACCAGAACACCTATAACGCCGTCGTGAAGTTCTCGATGAACCCGACGATCCACCTGCCCAAGGACACTTCGGCCAGCATCGCCAGCGAGGGATTGCTGGGGTCGAAATTCCTGAAGCTCGAGCCCGGCCATGCCCAGGACAAGATCGCCGAGGGCGGCACCATCGAGAACGCCAAGAATTTCGAGTCGCTCGAAGAGCAGGTCGGCAAGATCATCTTCCTGGCCACCGATTCCGGCAAGCCCGGCGCCCAGAAATGAGACGGGGGCTGCGTCTCGCTCTGCTGGCGGCCGGCCTGACGGGCGCCGCATCGGCCGGCGCCGCCGATCTCGTTTACGACAAGGCCATCCTGCAAGGGATGGACAAGATTTCCGGCCGGATCATCAAATTCGAAGCGCCGGTCGGGCAGTCGGTGCGCTATGGCACCCTGGAAATCATCGCCCGCACCTGCCGCAAGCGCCCGCCGGAGGAAACCCCGGAATCGGCGGCTTTCCTCGATATCTGGGAGATCAAGACCGGACAGGCGGCGACCAGCCTGTTCCGCGGCTGGATGTTCGCGTCCAGCCCGGCTTTGTCGGCGCTGGAACATCCGGTCTATGACGTCTGGGTGGTCGATTGCTCGGTGCCGCTGGACAAACCGCAGCCGGAAACCCAGCCGATGCCGGCCACGCCCGGACCGCTGCCGCCGGACAACAAGCCGCAGCCGTAAAAGAAGCCCGCCGCGATCCACGGCGGGCTTTTGTTTATCGGGACGGCATCTCGACCAAGGCCGCGAGGGATCATCCCCCCGCGGCCTTCATTTTTTACAGGACCGACGGGAAATCGACGTCGGTATCGTTGATGCGGTTGAACACGTTGGTGAAGATGATCAGCGCGATGGTCAGGCTGATCTCGGCCAGCTGGACGTCGGTATAGCCGGCCTCCTTGATGGCGGCGAACTGGGTGCTGGAGAGGGTGCCGCGGGTTTCGACCAGGGTGCTGACGAAATCCACCAGCGCGTCGCGCTTGGCGTCGCCGGTCGCCTGGCCGTCATTGAGCTGGCGCAGGGTGTCGAGCGGCAGGCCGACCAGCTTGCCGACCATGGTGTGGGCGCCCTGGCAATAGTCACAGCCGGTGCCCTTGCTGACGACGATGCGGATGGTCTCGATGTCCTTCTTGTCGAGGGTGCCATGGGCCAGGACGCCTTCGGTGGCGAGATAGGCTTTCAGGGCCTCGGGGATCAGGGCGCCGACCGTGGCATAGGTGCCCGGCACGGTGCCGAGGGCCTTCTTGATCTGGGCATAGACCTCGGCGGTGGCGCCGGTGGCGGTGTCGAGGGCGGGGGTATCGATACGCGACATGATGAACTCTCCTTGTTTGGGATATGCAATGAACGTGGCGGGACTTTACGAGGAGAGGGCGAGACCGTTAATGTTCGCAGGTCGCATTGATATGCCTGATCGTCTCATATGGATTGGCTGAGCCGTTTTCTTCACCTGGTGCCGGTACAAGGCCGGCTGGAGCTGCGCTGTCTCTATGGCGCGCCGTGGCTGGTGGCCTATGAGGATTCGCCGCCCGGCGAGCTTCCCTATCACGCCATCCTGAGCGGTGCCGCGATGCTGGAAAGCGGCGGCGAGCGGCCGCGCCGGCTGGAAGCGGGCGACATCATGGTGATGAGCCATGGCGGCGCGCACCGGCTGCATGACGGCGGCGGGGAGGAGGCGGAGCCGTCGCGCCAGACTCCGCGCCTCAATATGATTCTCAGCGAGAATTCGGGCGGCGGCGAGCGGCTGGACATGCTGTGCGGCCGGTTCGTCGTGCCGCCGCCTTATGACCGCTGGATGCGCTTTTATCTGCCGTCCTGCCTGGTGGTGCGGGCGGGGGCGGCCAGCCAGCTGGAAGCGCTGGTCGGGCTGATGCGCGGCGAGACGGCGTCGGACACGCTGGGCGGGCTGGCCATGCTGAATGCCCTGTCGACGGCGATGTTCGCCCTGATTTTACGGCGGGCGGCCGAGAGCGGCAATGCGCCCAAGGGGTTGCTGGCATTGGCGGGAAATCCGCGTCTGGCGCCGGCGCTGACGGCGATGTTCACCCGGCCGGAACATCCCTGGAACCTGCCGGAGCTGGCCGATCTGTGCGGCATGTCGCGGGCGACCATGGCGCGTCAGTTCCAGGACAGCCTGGGCCGCTCGGCGGCCGATCTGCTGACCGATATCCGCATGACCCTGGCCGCGCAGATGCTGGAAAATCCGTCCTTGTCGACGGGTGCGGTGGGTGAGGATGTCGGCTATCAGTCCGAGGCGGCCTTTCAGCGCGCTTTCAAGCTGCATATGGGCGTGACGCCGGCGGTGTGGCGAAAGGAAAGGCGGGATCGAGTCGGGAGGGAATAGTAGGAAGCGATAGCGCGAGCCTGCATCCCCCCGAATGCCCTTGCGTCTCAGCGCTATCGCCCATCCCCGAAAGGATGTCCCGTGCCTTCACCAATAGGGGAGCGTCCCGCTTCTGTCAACCGGGAATGCGCAAAAATGGTGCACCGCAATAAGTGCCTAAAAAATAGACTATGCCAGCTGGTTGATCACTTGTTCAGCTGACAGGTCGCCATTGAAGCTGGCGGGCCGGTCGAGCGCCTGGGCCAGCAGGCGCAGATAATCGCGGCGCGGGATCTCGATGGCGCCGAACTGGGCCAGGTGATCCGTAACGAACTGCGTGTCGAGAAGGGTATAGCCGCCCTTCTTCATCAGGGCGACCAGATAGGCGAGGGCGACCTTGCTGGCGTCGGTGGCACGCGAGAACATGCTTTCGCCGAAGAAGGCGCTGCCCAAGCTCAGCCCGTAAAGCCCGCCGACCAGCTGGCCGTCCTGCCAGCTTTCCACCGAATGGGCCAGGCCGGCATGGTGCAGGTCGGTGAACAGGCGGACGATCTCGGCATTGATCCAGGTTTCCGGGCGCCGCGCCGTCGATTCCGCGCACAGTTCGAGAACCTGCTCGAAGGCGGTGTCGACGCGCAGATCGAAGATTTCCCGCTTGAACACTTTTTTCAGCGAGCGGGGCAGATGAAAATCCGCCAGCGGCAGGATGCCGCGTTTTTCCGGGTCGACCCAATAGAGTTTGGGGTCGTCGTGCTGGCGGGCCATCGGGAAGACGCCGAGGGCATAGGCCCGCAGGATCTGATCGGCGGTCAGCGTCGACGACATACGGCCTCCCTTCTCCATGTCCCCCTAAGGTAAGCCCGGCGGGCTCGTCCGGCAAGAGATGGCGGGACGCCGATCTAAGTGTTAAAAAGGCCGGATGAGTTCAGGAAAATCGGGAACCAGCATGAAATTTCTTTTCGGCGCGACCACCTCGAAGGCGGTCAGCGAGATCCGGCAGTTTGTCCTTATCGTCGTGGCCGTTCTGGCCGTGCGCGTGGTGGTGGCCGAGCCCTATTACGTTCCCTCGGGCTCGATGGAACCCACCCTGGCGATCGGCGACGATCTGATCACCAGCAAATTCGCCTATGGCTATAGCCGCTATTCCATGCTGTTCGGCTGGGGCCCGGCCTCCGAGCACCGCCTGTTCGAAAACCTGCCTGAACGCGGCGACGTGATCGTGTTCCGTCTGCCGCGCGATCCCAGCCAGAACTACGTCAAGCGCGTGATCGGCCTGCCCGGCGACCGGATCCAGGTCATCGGCGGGCGCCTGTGGATCAACGAGCAGGAACTGCCCGTGCGCGAGGACGGCACCGGCCCGATGGAATATCAGGACGGCAACGCCATCACCCTGCCGCGCTTCATCGAGACTCTGCCGAACGGCAAGGAGCATCCGATCTACCGCATGACCAGCAGCGGCTCGGTCAACAACACCGACGTCTATGTGGTGCCGCCGGGCCATCTGTTCATGATGGGCGACAATCGCGACAATTCGCTCGACAGCCGCGTCCCGCCCGAGCAGGGCGGCGTCGGCTATGTACCGGCCGAAAATCTGGTCGGCCGCGCCGAATTCATCCTCGGCTCGTGGGATTTCCCGATCACCAAGGAACCGGTTTGGACCTGGCTGTCGGGTCTGCGCCTCAGCCGCTTCCTGAGCCGTATTTCGTGAGGCGGTTGATTTGTGCCGCGGCGCTGCTGGCGGGGGTGCCGGCAGCGGCGGCTGAAGCCCCGGATTGCTTCTACGATCTGGCGGCTACCCGCAATTACGAGCTGGGCTATGCCGCCAAGGCGATGCCGACTCCCGACGGCAAGGCGGTGATTTACCTGCGCGCCTCGGCCCGCGACGCCACCCAGCATCTCTACGAATACGACCTGGCCTCCGGCCGCGAGAAAGAGCTGGTGACGCCGGAAAAGCTGCTCGGCGGCGCCGATGAAGTCCTGTCGGTCGAGGAAAAGGCGCGGCGTGAGCGCGCCCGCATCACCGCCAAGGGCTTCACCGAATTTCAGCTGACCGAGGATGGCTCGTCCGTTCTGGTCGGCCTGAGCGGCAAGCTCTATCTGGTCTCGCGCGCCGACGGTTCGGTGCGGAATGTGCCCGGCGAGGGCTGGGGCGCGCCGCGCCTGTCGCCCGATGGAACCCATCTGGCGGCGGTGCATGGCGGTGACGTTTCCGCCATCGATCTGACCGCCGGCACCGTCACCGCGCTGACCTCCGGCGCCGGTGAGACCGTGCAGCGCGGCACCGCCGATTTCGTCGCCGCCGAAGAGCTGGACCGCCAGGACGGCGCCTGGTGGTCGCCCGACGGGCGCTTCCTGGCCTATGAGGAAACCGACAGCTCGGCGGTGGAACCGCATTACATCGCCAGCCCGCTCGATCCTTCCCGCGCGCCGGACCAATACCGCTATCCGCGCACCGGCACCGAGAACCCCAAGCTGCGCCTGGGCATCGTCTCGGCCAAGGGCGGCCAGACGGTTTGGGCGCAGTGGGACAATACCGCGTTCCCCTATCTGGCCCGGGTGACCTGGCCGAAGAAGGGCCCGCTCTCGATCCTGGTGATGAACCGCGCCCAGACCGAGGAACGCCTCTATTCGGTCGATCCCGCCACCGGCGCCACCAAGCTGGTGCTGGCCGAGCAGGACAAGGCCTGGCTGGAACTGGCGCCCGACGCCGGGAACGGCCGTTCGCCCAGCATCTTCCCGCGCTGGCTCGACAATGGCAGCGGCTTTTTGTGGGCGACCGAGCGTTCGGGACAATGGCAGATCGAGCTGCACAAGCCCGACGGTTCGCTGGCCCATAAGGTGACGCCGGACGGCTTCCGTATCGGCGGTCTGGCCGACATCGACGAAAAGCGCGGCGAGATCGTCGTCGCCGGCGGTCCCGACCGCCTGTCGAATGCGCTCTACAAGGTGAAATTGTCGGGCGGAAAGCCGGTTCCCCTGGTGTCCGAGCGCGGCGCCAATGGCGCGGAATTCGGCCAGGGCCACGATCTGTTCGTCAACTCCTACAGCTGGGCCGACGGCCAGCGCGGCGTCCGTGTGGTCGATCGTGACGGAAAAGTGCTGGCGACCCTGCCGAGCGCCGCCGAACAGCCGGCCAGCCTGCCGGACGTGACCTGGCTGACCGTCGGCGCGCATGAGCTCGATGCCCAGGTGATCCGTCCGCACGGCTTCCAGCCGGGCCAGCATTATCCGGTGCTGCTCTTCGTCTATGCCGGCCCGACCCTGAAGAATGTGGTGGCCGTGCGCCGCCGCGTGCTGGCACAGCAATGCGTGGCCGATCACGGCTATATCGTGGTGACCGTGGACAATCGCGGCACGCCGGGACGCGACCATGATTTCGGCCGCGCGGTGAAGGGCAATCTGATCGAGGTGGCTCTGGCCGATCAGGTCGAGGGGCTGCAGGCGCTGGGCGCCAAATTCCCCGAGATCGATCTCAGCCATGCCGGTGTCTATGGCTGGTCGTTCGGCGGCTATTTCTCGACCATGGCGACCTTGCTGCGGCCGGATGTGTTCAAGGCCGGCGTGGCCGGGGCTCCGGTGATCGATTGGCAGGATTACGATACAGGCTATACCGAGCGCTATCTCGGGCTGCCGTCGGAGAATCCGGAAGGTTACCGCCTGTCCAGCGCCCTGACCTATGCCGACAGGCTGTCGCGGCCGCTGATGTTGATTCACGGCGTCACCGACGACAATGTCTATTTCGAACACACCTTGAAGATGACCCAGGCCCTGTTCGCGGCCGGCAAGCCTTACGAGCTGGTGCTGCTGCCCGGCACGCACCAGCTGCCGGACCCGACCCTGCGCTCGCGCCTCGATCAGCGCGAAGTGGGCTTCTTCGACAAGGCTCTGAAGACGGAGGTTTCCCCGGGCGGCTGACCGCCCGGCACGTCCGAACCATCAAAAATAAGGCCGGAGAAACATAATGGCCGATAGGGAAATGGGGGAAGGCGGGCGGCGGCGTGGCGGCCGAACGGTCACCATGCGGGACGTCGCCGCTCTTGCGAATGTATCGCTGATGACCGTATCGCGGGTCATCAATCACGAAGACAGCGTGGCGCCGGGAACGCGCGAGGTGGTGCTGAAAGCCATCGAAGAGCTGAATTACGTGCCGAATCCGACGGCCCGCAGATTGGCCGGCGCCGAGTTCTACCGCATCGGACTGCTCTACAACAATCCGAGCGCCGGCTTCCTGTCCGAGTTCCTGCTCGGCCTGCTGGACGAGAGCACGCGCTGCGGCCACACATTGGTGGTCGAGAAATGCGGCAGCTCGCCCGAGGCCGAGCGTGTCGGGCTGCGCAAGCTGATGCAGAGCGGGGTCGACGGCATCGTGCTGCCGGCGCCGCTGTGCGAGGCCAGGACGATCCTGTCGCATATCGCCGAGATGCAGGTGCCGGCTGTCGCCGTCGCCCCCGGCCAGCCCAATCCGGAGATGCCCACCGTGCGCATCGACAATTATCACGCGGCGCGCAAGATGACGGCCCATCTGCTGGAACTGGGCCACAGCCGCATCGGCTTCATCAAGGGACATCCCAATCAGAGCGTCTCGGACCAGCGCCTGCGGGGCTTTCTCGACGTCATGGCCGAGGCCGGGCTGCGCCAGGACGAGCATCTGATCGAGCAGGGCTATTTCGATTATGCCTCGGGCCTGGCGGCGGCCGACCGTCTGCTGCATGTCCAGCCGCGCCCGACGGCGATCTTCGCGGCCAATGACGACATGGCCGCGGCCGCGGTGGCGACCGCGCACCGGCTGGGGCTGCATGTGCCGAACGATGTTTCGGTGGCCGGCTTCGACGACGCGCCGATCGCCTCGACCATCTGGCCGACCCTGACCACCGTGCGCCAGCCGATCGGCGCCATGGGCCGGTCCGCGGTGTCGCTGCTGGTGGCTGAACTGCGCGCGCGGCGCAAGGCGGGCGAGGGAGAGCCGCCGCAGGAATTGCTGGATCATTCGCTGATCCGCCGTGAGTCGACGACGAAACCCCCAAAAAAAGCGGGCGCCGCGATGGCATGACGGCGCCCGAAATTCGCTCTTGAGGGAGAGCTTAGTGGGGTGAGTTTATTGTGGCCACGCTGCCGGACCGACCGGTCGGGGTCTCCGGAAGGGGAGCAGTGTGGCGGGGGGAACGGGTTGCATGCCGATGCCGACCACGCGGGACGAGGCTGCGAACAGCGCATCGACCAGCTCTTCGCCATCGGACAATTCGGACGCCCAGCGGTGAACCGAGCGGAACCAGATTTTCACATTCGAGCCGAAGCCCGGTGAGAAGGCGTTGCCCAGCGCGGCTTGAAGGCGCGGCAGGAAACGTTCGTCGGGGCCGCCGCCATGATCGGCGCTGGGGGCGCGCAGCGAGAAGACGCCGATGCTGCCGTCTTCGAGCATGCCGACCAGATCGGTCGAGGTGACCGCGGCCAGCACGGCGGCGACAGTCGCCTGGCGCGAGAGGTTGGGGATCACCACCGACATCAGCGACAGCCGGGTCAGCGAATTCGAGAGCAGCTGGACCTGGCGGATCAGTTGCGGTTTCAGGGGCAGCATCGGTTCCATGTCGGTTCTGCTCTCACGTCAGGATTGGCGTAAGTGAACTGTACGGACCGCCAGGTGTACGGGCTTGCAATGAAGTTGTGAGATTCCTGTTACAGGATTTACGAGAGCGATTTGCGATTTCTGAGACTCGCAAATTGCTCACGGCGCCGACCGGCGCCGCGCCGGTCGTCCGGCAAAAACGCTGAGCCGGAGGCGATGCGTCACAAAGACTCTAGGCCGCCGGGAATGCCAGATAGACGCGGAATCCCTGGCTTTGCAGGTTCTCGGCACCGACTTCGCCGCCCAATAATTCGACGGTGCGGCGCACCACGGCGAGGCCGATTCCCGAATGTTCGGCGCCTTCGGTCTCATGATCCTTGGGACGGTAGGAAAAATTGCGGCGGAAGATCGAGCCGAGCTGGTCGACCGGTACGCCCGGGCCTTCATCCGCCACGGCCAAGGTTACCCGCCGTCCCTCGCGGCGGACGGTGACGTGCACGGTGCTGCCCTTGGGCGAAAAGCTGATCGCATTGTCGAGCAGGTTCTCGATCACCGTTTCCAGGCTTTCTGCGGTGGCCGACACCATGGCGTGGTCGTCGGCCTGGATCGCGACGCGCACGCCGCGGGCCAGCGAGACCCGGTCATAGGCCTCGGTCATCTGTATGGCGAGCCGGCCCAGATTCTGCGGCTGCAGACGCGAGGACATCACTTCGGCGGCCGCTTCGTCGAGCCGGCGCACCGCCTGCACCAGCGATCCCAGGCGCTTCAGCGCGTGGTGGATGGCGGCCACCGCCTGATTGGCGCGCTGGTCGGTTCCCGCCATGTCGCGCAGGGGCTCGATGGCCTGGGTGATGGCGGCGATCGGCGCCTTGAAGGCGTGGGCATTGTCCTCGGCCGCTTCGCGCAGCGCGCTGGCCGAGGCGTCGAGGGTCGCCACCATGCGGTCGAACTCGCGGGCAACCGGCCTCAATTCCGGCACGGCGGCGATGGCGGCGAAGGAGGGTTTGCCGAACGCGCCGCCTTCGCGGATGTTGCGAGCAACGCGGGCGAAACCCTTGAGATCGAACAAGGTTCCGACCACGGTCAGTACGATCAGCAGCGCCATCAAGCCATAGAACCCCAGTGCCAGCTGCACTTCCGGCGCTTCGGTGAAGGGGCGCGCCAGCGAGGCGCCCAGCAGGTCGCCGGTGGCGTAGGAGGTCAGCACCACCCAGCAGCCGGCCGGGCTGTGCAGCGGCGACATCGAGGTCAGCAGTTCCTCGGCGCCGCTGGCGGCTTCATAGCGCATCGACAAAGTGCGGTCGCCGTCGCAGCTTTCATCCAGGCGCGGCAGTACGCCGGCGGCGTCGAGGCGGCGGCGCTCCTCGTCGAGATTGGCGGCTTCGACCGGCGGGTTGGAGGCGACCAGAAAGAAGCTGTCGCTCTGCCCGGCCGGGCGCAGCAGCAATTTCACGCGCATCTGGTCGGCGGACAGATCGTGCACCACCCGCGCCACGTCCAGCAGCGAGCGGCCGCTCGAGCTGGCAAGCGAGGGGCGGAGATCCTGGGCCACCAGCAGACCCTCGGCCTGCAAGGCGCGCAGCAGGAAGGCTTGGCGCTCGGCGTCGGCCTCGGCGAATTTGCTGTAGAGAATGACGGGAACGATAAGGAAGACCAGGGCGACCGCGACGAATTTTCCCGTCAGCGAGCGGCTGACGGTGCGCGCCAACGCGACCGTGCGGTCAAGCATCGGCGGTCTCCGACGCCCAGCGATAGCCGAAGCCGGGATAATTGGCGATGGCGGCGAAGGCGGGGTCGACCGCCAGGAACTTCTCGCGGATACGCTTGATCAAGGCGCGGACATTGGCGCGATAGCCGTCCGGGCCTTCGCCGGCGATGAAATTCTCGCCGCGCAGCGCATCGTAGATCTCGCGGTAGCTGAGGTCGCGGCCCGAGGTGGCCAGCAATTCGACCACGCGATATTCGCCGAAGGTCAGCTCGACCGGACGGCCCTGCCAGGTGGCGGCGTGGCTTGCCGGGTTCAGGCTGAGAGCGCCGACGCTGTGCTCGCCGGGCGGGCCGGCCTCGCGGCGCGGCTCCTCGTTATGATTGAGGGCCATCGAGATGCGCCGTTCGAGAATGGCGAAGCTGCGCGTCTTGTCGACGAAATCGGCGGCGCCCAGGGCCAGGGCGGCCTCTTCATAGATGGTGTCGTTGTGCGAGGTGAAGAACAGGGCCGGAGTGGCGACGCCGCGACCGCGCAGGGCCTGCAGCAATTCGAGTCCGCTCATGCCCGGCATCTTCCAATCGAGGATCAGCAACTCGGCCTGGCCGCCGGGAATCGCCTCGAGCGCCAACAGCGGGTCGGAGAAGGACTGCACCTCATACCCGGCCTGGGCCAGGTTGCCCGCCAGCACTTCCCGCAGAAATTCATCATCGTCGACCAGGACCAGCCTGTTCGGGCTCTTCCCCGTCATCGTCCACCTCTTAGGGCCGCGTAGCATGCGGCGGCGACCTTGCCAGCCGAGGGTTGCTGGTCATAGGACAGCACTCTCTCGGTGCCGGATTTCACATCGAGAAACAATATCACGTCCAATTGGCAGTTCTTGCCGCGATAGGTCAATACGTGGGCGGCGCCTTCGTCGCGGCTGTCCACCGGATTTCCCAGCAGCCGGGTAACCCCGGGCTGGTCGAGGCCGATCAGTTCGTCGGGAAGATAGACGGTTTTTTCCGGCAGCTTGGGAATTGGCGGCTTGTGCGGCGGGACGGGGGGAATAAGCGTCGGCGGCTCGGGCGCCTCGGGTTCCGGCGCCGGCAGGGGCGCCGGCGGAGGAGGCGGCGGTAAAGCCACATCCTCCTTGTCGGCGCAGCCCGCCAGATACAGGACGCCCAGCAGGGCTATGAATAGTCGGCAGCGGCGCATCGACAAACAAACTCCGTCGTGGGCCTGGCAGGCTACCGGGTAAAAGTTAAAATTTTAATGTTTAGCTCTGCTTGCCCATCAGCTTTGCTTTTCCACATAGCCTTCGAGCCAGTGGATATCGTAGTCGCCCTTGATGAAATCCTCGGCCAGGACCAGGCGCTGGTGCAGGGGGATCGTGGTCTTGATGCCCTCGATCACGAATTCGCCCAAAGCGCGGTGAGCCCGCCGCAGGCACTCGTCGCGGTCGGTGCCGTAAACGATCAGCTTGGCGACCATGCTGTCGTAGTTCGGCGGAACCTTGTAGCCGGTATAGAGACCGCTATCGACGCGAACGCCCAGGCCGCCCGGGGCATGGTAGTTGCCGATCTTGCCCGGCGAGGGGGCGAAGGTTTGCGGATCTTCGGCATTGATGCGGCATTCGATGGCGTGGCCCTGGAAGCGGACCTGCTCCTGGCCGTAGCCCAGTTCCTCGCCGGCGGCGATGCGGATCTGCTCGCGCACGATGTCGATGCCGGTGATGGCTTCGGTCACCGGATGCTCCACCTGCAGGCGGGTGTTCATCTCGATGAAGTAGAACTCGCCATTCTCGTACAGGAACTCGATGGTGCCGGCGTTGCGGTAGCCGAGCTTCTTGATGGCGTCCGAGGTGATCTTGCCGATCCTGGCGCGCGCTTCGGGCGACAGGACGGGCGAGGGAGCCTCTTCGAGCACCTTCTGGTGGCGGCGCTGCAGCGAGCAGTCACGCTCGCCCAGATGCACGACGTTGCCGTGCGAATCGGCCAGCACCTGCATTTCGATGTGGCGCGGCTTCTGGAGATATTTCTCCATATAGACGTCGGGATTGCCGAACGCCGCCTTGGCCTCGGAACGGGCCAGGCGGAAGGCTTCCTTCAGCTCTTCGGGATTGCCGGCATGCTTCATGCCCTTGCCGCCGCCGCCGGCGGTCGCCTTGATCAGCACCGGATAGCCGATGCGGGCGGCTTCTTCCAGCGCCTGCTCTTCGGTGTCGATGCCGCCCTTGGAACCGGGCACGCAGGGAATGCCGACCGAGATCGCCGCCTGCTTGGCGGTGATCTTGTCGCCCATCATGCGGATATGGTCGGGCGACGGGCCGATGAAGGCGATGCCGTGCTCTTCGACCATCTGGGCGAAATCGGCGTTCTCGGACAGGAAGCCGTAACCCGGATGGATCGCGTCGGCATTGGTGATGGTGGCGGCGGCGATGATGGCCGCCTTGTTCAGATAGGAGTCCTTTGCGGGTGCAGGGCCGATGCACACGGACTCATCGGCCAGACGCACATGCATGGCGTCATGGTCGGTGGTCGAGTGCACCGCGACCGTCTTGATACCCATCTCGCGGCAGGCGCGATGGATGCGAAGGGCGATCTCGCCGCGATTGGCGATGAGGACTTTCTTGAACATTATTCGATGATGACCAGCGGTTCGCCATATTCGACCGGCGAGCCGTCTTCGACCAGGATGGCGGTGATCTTGCCGGCCTTGGCGGCGCGGATCGGATTGTAGGTCTTCATCGCCTCGATCAGCAGGATGGTCTGGCCGACGGCGACCGCATCGCCGACGGCGACGAAATTCGGCTTGCCGGGCTCGGGCGCCAGATAGGCGACGCCGACCATCGGCGACTTCAGGGCGCCGGGATGGCTGGCCGGATCGGCGGCGGGCGCGGCGACGGGAGCGGCAGCGGCGGCCGGGGCGGCGGCGGGCGCGGCCATCATCGGAGCCGCAACGGCGGCGCCATAGGTGATCTGGCGGGCGACGCGGATGCGCGTGCCTTCGTTCTCATACTCGATCTCGCTGAGGTTGGTTTCGTCGAGCAGAGATGCCAGCGAGCGCACCAGCTCGCTATCGAAGGAAGTCTTGGCCATTATATTTCTTTCGTCGTTCGTTGGGCGGAAGGAGACAGCCAGCGGCTCATGGCGTCGAGCGCCGCACTATAGCCCTGGATGCCTAACCCGCAAATCACCCCTTTGGCCGCTTGTGACACATAGGAATGATGGCGGAAGGTCTCCCGCTGATGAATGTTGGACAGGTGAACCTCGGCCACCGGCTTCTGCACGGCCTTGAGCGCGTCCAGAAGCGCGATCGAGGTGTGGCTGTAGGCGCCGGGATTGATGATGATGCCCGAGAACGCGGTCCGCGCCTCATGCACCCAATCGATGAGCTGGCCTTCGTGATTGCTTTGCCGGCAATCGACCGAGAGCCCCAGCCCGGCGGCGTGCGAGCGGCAGAGCGCCTCGACGTCGGCCAGGGTGTCGTGACCATAGACCTCCGGCTCGCGGAACCCCAGCAAGTTCAGGTTGGGGCCGTTGAGGATGAGAACGGGCAGGGTCATGCGGTCAGGGACTCGGTTCGCCTTTTCATGGGCGTGGTTATAGCACGAAGGTATCTATGCGCAATCTTGCTGTCGGAACACTAGTTTCCTACAAGCGTCAGCGCCACACGGAAGCCTATTTTGACGTTGGCCACCGTCGGCGCGTCGCCGTTGCGGTAGGACGACGTTATCATGCGCGGATAATTGAACCAGGAGCCGCCGCGGAAGACCCGCCGGCGCGGATCGCCGGTTTCCCAGGCGCTGCCGTCAGCGGGCGCGCCGTCGAAAGACGGGTTCCAGCGATCCTCCACCCATTCCGACAGATTGCCGGCGGTGTCGAACACTCCGAAGCCATTGGCGGGAAAGGCTCCTTCCGGCGCCGTCCTGACATTGTCCCAGCCGCTGCCGCAGCCATCGCAGGCGGCCCTGTTGCTGTCCGGCGTCTCGCCCCACCAGAAGCGGGTGATCGAGCCGGCGCGGCCGGCATATTCGTATTCCGCCTCGCTCTGCAGGCGATAGGGCTTGCCGGTTTTGGCGGCCAGCCAGGTGACGTAGCGCTGGGCGTCGTTCCAGCTGACATTCATCACCGGGCGGTTGCCCCGGCCCCAGCCATTGTCGTTGGGCGGGTCGCCCGGGCACCCGCCGGCCGCCGCGCAGGCATCCCATTCGGCAAAGGTCACCTTGAAGCGGCCGATCGCCAGGGGATAAGCGATCGTGACAGGGTGCACCGGCTCCTCGCGGTCATGCTCGGTCGAGCCCATCAGGAAGGTGCCATGAGGCAGCACGACCATTTCCGGGCAGTCGGGGCAGTCCCGGAACACGGTGCCGGGCGTCGGATTTTCCGCATACGCGGAAACGGACAGCATCAGGAAGCCGGCGAGCGCCGGGACGATGAAACGCATTGGTCCCCCTTTGTCCAATGTGCGGTTCGATCCCTTTTTAATAACATGAAGGGTTCGATGCGCAATCTTGCTCGTGCTAGACTATGCGCCCCTGCCGCGGAGCTTCATCCTGGCTTTCCGATCGCGTTTCGCCGCCCTTCTGACCGTGGTTCTCTTCCCCTTCGCGTCCGAGGCCGCCGAACCTCAGGTGGTCACGCTCAATTATCCCAGCCACGAGGCGCTGGCGGCGGCCGGTTCGGACATCGTCGTCGAGATGTATCGCCGTATCGGCTATCAGGTTCACGAATCGCGGCTGCCGGCGCGGCGCTCGATCCGCGAGAGCGAAGCCGGCGACAGCGACGGCGAAGTGATGCGCGCGGCAGAGCTGGAACAACGCTTCTCCGAGCTGATCCGCGTGCCGGAACCCTTGCTCGAACACGATATCGTCGCCTTCACAGCGGGAAATCCCGCATTGCTGGCCCATGGCTGGGACGATCTGCGCGGCCATTCGATCTGCGCCCGCATGGGCATTCTGCTGGTCGAAGATAAATTGAGCGTCCTTCCGGGCGTCCGGGTATCGCTGGCCGAAGAGACCGAGCAGGTCTTCCATATGCTCAAGGCGGGGCGCTGCGATTATGCCGTCCTGCCGCGCGCCGCCTGGATCGAGGCGCAGCAGGCCGGGATCACCGGCCTGGCCGAGGCGAGCCCGGTGCTGACCCACTTCGTCGCCTATCATTTCGTCAATAAGCGGCGGGCCATGCTGGTGCCGTCCCTGGCCGCGGTGCTGCGCCAGCTGCGCGCCGAAGGCTACATCGCCCGGGCCCAGGCCGATCTCGACGCGGCCATCGTCTCGGCCAAAGCGGACTCCTCGCTCACCCGCTGACGCATGAATTTTCGGCAAGGCTCCTTCCAGCCTCGCCGGGTTGCAAGGCCGCGGGGCAGGGACCATACTCCGGCCAAAGCAATGTCAACGGTTCCGGACGTCCCATCATGGAAGTAACGATCAATGGCGAGCCGCGCGTTCTCGCCGCCGCCGTCAGCCTCGAAACCCTGCTGCAGGATCTGAAGATCGATCCGAAGAAGGTTGCGGTCGAACGCAATCTCGAGATCGTGCCGCGCTCGACCTACGGCTCGGTTCAGATCGGCGCGGGCGACCGGCTGGAGATCGTTCATTTCATCGGTGGCGGCGCGCCCGACGGCGCGGAACTGCAGGATAACGGCTGGACCGTGGCCGGGCGGCGCTTCAAGTCGCGCCTGATCGTCGGCACCGGCCGCTATAAGGATTTCGAGGAAAACGCCGCCGCGCTCAAGGCGTCCGGCGCCGAGATCGTCACCGTCGCGGTGCGCCGTGTCAATGTGAGCGATCCGAACCAGCCGATGCTGGTCGATTACATCGATCCCAAGAAATACACCTATCTGCCCAACACCGCCGGCTGCTACACCGGCGAAGACGCCGTGCGCACCTTGCGCCTGGCGCGCGAGGCGGGCGGCTGGAGCCTGGTCAAGCTGGAAGTGCTGGGCGACCAGAAGAGCCTTTACCCGGATATGGTCGAGACGCTGAAGGCCGCCGAGATGCTGATCAAGGACGGCTTCGAGGTGATGGTCTATTGCACCGACGACCCGATCATGGCCAAGCGCCTGGAGGATATCGGCTGCTGCGCCATCATGCCGCTGGGCGCGCCGATCGGCTCGGGCCTGGGCATCCAGAACCCGGTCAATATCCGCATGATCATCGAGAACGCCAAGGTGCCGGTGCTGGTCGATGCCGGCGTCGGCACCGCGTCCGACGCCGCGATCGCCATGGAGCTGGGCTGCGACGGCGTGCTGATGAACACCGCCATCGCTTTGGCCAAGGACCCGATCACCATGGCCCGCGCGATGGGCTTGGCCGTCGAGTCCGGCCGCCTGGCCTATCTGGCCGGCCGCATGCCCAAGAAGATGTACGCCTCGCCGTCCTCGCCTTTGGCCGGGTTGATCTGACCCTCGCAATTCATCTGTGATCCTAGTGTGCCGACTGGTTGGAGCCCTACCAGACGGCTCGCTAAGCCATTGATTTCGTTGAGTAGAAAAAAATAAAAACGGCATAAGCCATTTTTTACTTTTCATCGCCGAAAAAAAGCGTAAATACCGTTTTCAGACGTACCGCGCACGTGCCTCTGGCCCTGGTTTGGTTAAGCAACGACGTCAAGGCGTTCTTCTGCTGTATGCCGATGGAAAGGCGTTCCGGAGGAAAGACCATGGTGTTTGTTTCTTGCTTGCCCAGTCATGCAGGCGGTTTCTTTGAAGGACATTCCTCAGGGACTGTTCCGTCGCCGACTCTCTACATCTTCGATCTGAAGTAAGCCCGACCGTTTCGATATTTTCGGTTTGGTTTGACTTCCCTATCTCGCGCCCGGCTGGCCGCGAGCCTGATCACCTTCATCTCCACACCTTGCGAGTAGAAAATGCGATGACCGCGAAGATTTATCAGTTCCTTGCCGACCAGCAGCCCGCGACCCCCTGCGTGATCATCGATCTCGATGTGATCGCCGAGAATTACGCCGCGCTGAATCGCTATCTGCCGACCGCCAAGGTGTTCTACGCCGTCAAGGCGAACCCGGCCAAGGAAGTGATCGCCATGCTCGCCGAGCTTGGCTCGTGCTTCGATACCGCCAGCCGCCCCGAAATCGAGTCGGTGCTGGCCGCGGGTGTTTCGCCCGACCGCATCTCGTTCGGCAACACCATCAAGAAAGAGCGCGACATCGCTTGGGCCCATGAACAGGGCATCGAGCTGTTCGCCTTCGACAGCGACGCCGAGCTGGAAAAGCTGGCCCGCGTCGCCCCCGGCGCCAAGGTATTCTGCCGCCTGCTGATGACCTGCGAAGGCGCCGAATGGCCGCTGTCGCGCAAGTTCGGCTGCGAGGCCGAGATGGCCCGCGACCTGCTGATCCGCGCCAAGGAAATGGGACTGGAGCCCTATGGCATCTCGTTCCATGTCGGTTCGCAGCAGACCCGCATGGATCAGTGGGACATCGCGATTGGTAAAACCGCGATGCTGTTCTCCGAGCTGAACGCCGCCGGCATCGAGCTGAAGATGATCAATCTGGGCGGCGGCCTGCCGGCCCATTACCGCGACGAAGTGGCGTCGGTGGATGAATATTCCAACGCCATCATGAACGCCATGACCACGCATTTCGGCAATGACCTGCCGCTGATGATCGTCGAGCCGGGCCGTTCCCTGGTCGGCGATTCCGGCATCCTCGAGACCGAGGTGGTGCTGATCTCGCGCAAGTCCTATGACGAGGAAGCCCGTTGGGTCTATCTCGATATCGGCAAGTTCGGCGGCCTGGCCGAGACCATGGACGAGGCGATCAAGTACCGCCTGCAGGTGCCGGGCGACGTCGAAGGCGCCGAGAAGGGCGTGGTCATCCTGGCTGGCCCGACCTGCGACTCCGCCGACATTCTCTATGAGAAGCAGCAATACAAGATGCCGATGTCGCTGAAGGTCGGCGACAAGATCCGCATCCTGTCGACCGGCGCCTACACCACCAGCTATTCGGCGGTGAATTTCAACGGCTTCGCGCCGCTGAAGGCTTATTACATCTGAAATAAAATGTAACCGGCCTCCTCTGGTCAAAGGAGGGGGCCGGTATCATACTGTCCGTCAGGTTGCATAACCCGGGGGATGGTATGATCAAGGGTTGCTATGTCGGTTTCGCCGCCCTGTTTCTGGCGGCTGCTCCCGCTCTGGCCGATCCGGCCCCCCTCAAGGCCTACGCCGCTCTCCCCCTCATTCAGGACCCGCGCTTGTCGCCGGACGGCATGTCGGTCGCCATGGTTTCGCCGGTCAATGATCTGCCGGCGCTGGTGACGCGCAAGGTCAACGGGTCGGAGACCCTCGTGCTGCCGACCGGTCCGGATACCCAGCCGGTCTGGTTCCACTGGAAGTCCGACACGCGGCTGCTGGCCAGCATCAGAACCTCGGGATGGTTCGTCAACAGGGACGAGGTCGATTTCACCCGGCTGGTGTTCATCGATGCCGACGGCGGCAATCCGAAATGGGCCCAGTTGAACAAGGATCTGCCGGTCGGCGCCAGGGTCTATGGCCGCGTGACGAACCGCGCGCCGCAATTCCAGGACCGGCTGATCAGCCTGGAGCCGGAAAATCCCGAGAAAGTTCTGTTGGCGGTGACGCCCGAGAACGATTGGGCCCATCCCGAAGTCGTCAGCGTCGACATCCATTCCGGCGCCGCCCACACCGTGCTGCGCGAGGCGAACGTCGTCTCCTGGGTTGCCGACGCGGCCGGCGAGGTGCGCGCCGCGACCGCGATCAAGAGAGAGAGCCTGGGCGGGTCGGAGACACATCGCAAGGTCATCGCCCGCCTGCATAAGGGCGACGACTGGACGACCATCGACGAGGGTGACGTCAATGAAGGGCACCGCTTTACGCCGGTCGGGTTCTCCAAGGACCGTCCCGCCATTCTCTATGTGCTCACCGACGGCGCGAGCGGGCATCTGGAGGCGCGGGAATATGATCTCGAAAAGCATGCGCTGGGCGACGTTCTCGCCGCCAGTCCGGATTGCGATGCCGTCTCGTTCGGCCACGACAACCAGGTGATCGGTTTCCGCGCCCCCTGCGTCGCGGAGTCGGACCGTTATATCGATCCGGCCTGGCAGCATGACTGGCTGTCGGTCAAACATGCGCTGAAGGCGCCGGTGGTGATGATCGGCGACCGCAGCGCCGACGGTAAGCGCGATCTGATCGAGGTGGAGCCGGCGCCCAGCGCACCGCATACTTTCTGGGTGCTGGACCGCCACGGCGATAAACCCGAGCTGCATCCGTGGAGCGAGGCCTATCCCGGCCTGGAGGCCGAGAGCATCGCCGAAACCCGCCATGTAACCTACACGGCCCGCGACGGCAGAACGATTCCCGCCTTCATCACCGTGCCGCGCGGCACCCAGGGGGCGGTTCCCTTCGTCGTGCTGGTGCATGACGGCCCGACCCGCCACGATTCGCGCGATTTCAATTGGACGGTGCAGTTCCTGGTCAGCCGCGGCTATGGCGTGTTCCAGCCGCAATTCCGCGGCTCGTCGGGCTATGGCACCGATTTCGAGCAGGCGGGATATCAGCAATGGGGCGGGCTGATGCAGGACGACGTCGCCGACGGCACGCGCTGGCTGATCCAGGGCAAGCATGCCGATGCCGGCCGTGTCTGCATCGCCGGCATCGGCTATGGCGGCTATGGCGCGCTGATGGGCGCGATCAAGGAGCCGTCGCTCTATTCCTGCGTCGTCACCTATGGCGCCATCGCCGATCTGGAACGCTTCGTGCAGCGCATGCACCACTTCACGTTCCGCGACGTCAACCGGCCGCGCGTGAAGAATGACGACCAGGACGCCGACGATCTGTCACCGGTCGAGCATGCCGACCAGATCAAGGTGCCGGTGCTGATGATCCATGGCCGCAAGGATGTGCGCATCCTGGTGGAGCACACCGAGGAGATGGAACGGGCGCTGAAGCGCGCGGGAAAATCGGTGGAGACGGTCTATCTGGAAGAGGGCGACAGCCGCATGAGCCACAGCGCTGACCGTCAGGCCTGGCTGGGCGGGCTGGAGAAGCTGCTGGGTGCCACGCTGAAACCGGCGGCCGTCACGACCGCCGGATCGGGTTCTCCGTGATCAGCTCTTGCCCTTGCGGGTCTGTTCGATCAGCTGCTTGAGGCTCTGGGCCGGGACGGCGCCGGGGATGATCTGGTCGCCGACGATGAAGGTCGGGGTGGCGTCGATGTTGAGGTCGTGCGCCAGTTTCAGATTGTTCTTCAGGATGGTGTCGATCTTCTGATCGTCCATGTCCTTCTTCAGCTTGTCGACATTGAGGCCGACTTCGGCGGCGGTCTTCATCAACACCTTGTCGGTCAGCGGCTCCTTGAGGCGCATCAGGGCATGGTGGAATTCGTCGTACTTCTTCTGCGAGACGGCGGCCAGGGCGGCGCGCGAGGCGGTCACCGATTCCGGACCCAGCACCGGGAATTCCTTCATCACCAGCTTGGTCTTGCCGTCGGCCTTGATCACGTCGGCGACCTGGTCGGCCATCGCCTTGCAATAGGGGCAGCGATAATCGAAGAATTCGACGACGGTCACGTCGCCCTTGGGATTGCCCAGCACCGGAGCGTCGGCATCGCTGAAGACTTCGTCCTTGCGGTCGGCCAGGGTCTTCTTGGCGGCGGCCTCGGCGGCGAGGTCTTCCTTCGCGCGCAGCGCCTCGATGGCGTCGGCGATGATGCCGGGGTTTTCCATGATGTAGTCATGGACCAGCTTCTTCACCGCTTCCTGCTGCTTGGGAGTGAGATCGTCCTGGGCATGCGCGGCGGGAGCCGCGATCAGGGCAGCCGCGAGCAGCGCGGGGAACAGGCGGGAGAACGAGAACTTCATTGGGGACAAGCCTCAAAGGGAAGGAAAATCGGGCCGCATCATGGGCCAGGAAATGGCACTCGGCTAGCGGTTTCTCGGTTTGTCCTGGTGCTGCTCGGCCTGGGCGCGCACGTCCTCCATGCGGATCGCGATCGGCGTGCCATGCTTCAGGCCCTTCAGCGCCTTGTTGGCCTGGAACAGCGCCTCGGAATAACGCCCGACCAGCAGGGCATATTCGGCCATGCCGGCCGCTGCCATCGGCTCGTCGCCGTCGCGGCCATAGGCGACCGCCAGCAGACGCCAGGTGCCCGGATCGTCCGGTTCCTTACGGATCGCGGCATTGAGCTGCTCCTTGGCGTCGGCCAGCTGGGCCGGGTCCTCGGATTCGACCTCGACCTGGCCCAGCTCCTGGTGCAGCAGCGCATTCTCGGGCAGCACTTTGACGGCGGCCTTGTATTCCGGAATGGCCTCCATCGGGCGGCCGTTCTCATAGAGGATCTGGCCGCGCAGCTCGTGGAAATAGGGGTCGTTCGGGCGTTCCGCGATCAGCCCGTCGATCAGCGGCAAGGCATGGTCGAGGTCGGGGATGCGGTAATAAGCGATGGCGCGGGCATAGCGGGCCGGAACGCTGGTGTCGCTTTCCTTGTATTTATAGAGCGTCGACATCGGCGGATTGAGGAAGGCGGCCAGCTTGGCCCGCATGCGCTGGTGGGGTTCCACGAATTCCGGCGGCGGCGGCACGTCCGACCAGGGCGAATGCTCGACATGGTTGCGGACCTGGTCCACACGGTCGGAGGTCAGCGGGTGGGTGCGGACGTAAGGGTCCTGGCGCGTGGTGACCAGCAGCTCTTCGCCTTCCAGCTTTTCGAAGAAGGCCAGCAGGCCGCGCGCCGACATGTGCAGATTATCGAGGAATTGCAGGCCGGCGGTGTCCGCCGAGCCCTCGATGGTGCGCGAGAAGGAGGCGTAGGTCTTGTAGGCGACTTCGCCGGCGGCGCCGAGGGTCGCGGGCAGCAGCGCGCCGGTGTTGGTGTAGGCGCCCGGCACGCCCTTTTCATAGGCGGAACGGTCCTGGCGTCCGGCGGCGATGGCGGCGGCGGCGCCGAGCACCATGGCGGCGAGGCCGGTGGTCATGGCGTTGCTCATGGCTTCCTCGCCGCGCACCAGATGGCCGCCGGCGATATGGCCGCATTCATGGGCGATGACGCCCATCAGCTGGCCCGGATCGTCGGCCTGGATGATGGTGCCGGTATTGATGAAGAGATTGAGGCCCTCGGCGACGAAGGCGTTCAGCGACTGGTCCTTGACCAGATGGATCTCGACCGCGTTGGGGTCGACGCCGGCCTGGGCGAACAGCGGATTGGCATATTGCCGCAGCGTATTCTCGATTTCCGCGTCACGGATGAATTCAAGTTGTTGCGCATAGGCCTCGCGGGGGGCGAGGATGGTGAGAGAAACGACAAAAGCCGCCGAACTGACCAGACCCGTGATGCGTTTAAACTGCACGATAACCTCTCCGAACCGTCCTCAACCTAAGCAGATATTCAAATGACACTCAAGGTCGCCCGGCGGGGCATCGTTCCGCCGTTTATTGTCATGGATGTAATGCGCGCGGCCAATGCCCGCCAGATCACCCATGGCGACGTTCTTCATCTCGAAGTCGGCCAGCCCTCCACCGGCGCGCCGCGCAAAGCCATCGAGGCTGCGGCGGCCGCCATGGCGCGCGAGCCTTTGGGTTACACGCTGGCCCTCGGCATAGACCCGCTGCGCGAACGCATCGCCCGCCATTATAGCGCCGATTACGGCATTAGCGTGTCTCCTGAACGTGTGGTGGTGGCGACCGGTTCCTCGGGCGCCTTCCTGCTGGCCTTTCTGACCGCCTTCGAGGCGGGGGATCGTGTGGGCGTCGCCGCGCCCAGCTATCCGGCCTATCGCAACATCCTGACCGCGCTCGGGGTCGAGCCGGTGCTGATTCCGGTCGGGCCGTCGAGCCATTACCAGACCACTATCGAGGTGCTGAAGGCGCATGCTGAAGGCCTCGACGGCCTGATCCTGGCCAGCCCGTCCAACCCGACCGGCAGCATGCTCGGCAAGCCGGCCCTGCATGCGGTGGCCGACTGGTGCTTCGAACAGGGTATCCGCCTGATCTCGGACGAGATCTATCACGGCGTCACCTATGGCATGGCGGTGGCCAGCGCCGCCGACCGACCGGGCGCCATCGTGGTCAACAGCTTCTCGAAATATTACTCGATGACCGGCTGGCGGCTGGGCTGGCTGGTGGTGCCCGAGGATATGGTGCGCGCCGTCGAATGCCTGGCGCAGAACCTGTTCATCGCCCCGCCGTCGGTGTCGCAGCATGCCGCGCTGGCTTCGTTCGATTGCGAGGAGGAGCTGGATGCCAATGTGGCGCGCTACGCCCGCAACCGCGACATCCTGCTGAACGAGCTGCCGTCGATCGGCTTCAAGGAAATGGCGCCGGCCGACGGCGCTTTTTACATCTATGCCGACATTGCCCATTGGACGGCGGATTCGCAGGAATTCTGCACCCGCATGCTGGCCGAGACCGGCGTGGCGGCGACGCCCGGCATCGACTTCGATCCGCTGGAAGGGCGGCATTTCATGCGCTTTTCTTTCGCCGGAGCCACCGAGGACATGATCGAGGCGGCGCGGCGGCTGAAAAACTGGACGAAATGACGCCGTCCTTCCTCCGCGCGTTCCGCCACCGCAATTACCGTCTCTATTTCTTCGGCCAGCTGGTTTCGCTGATCGGCACCTGGATGCAGGCGGTGGCCCAGTCCTGGCTGGTCTACCGCCTGACAGGCTCGGCCCAGGCGCTGGGCGAAATCACCTTCGCCGAGCAGATTCCGATGTTCTTCCTGACGCCGGTGGCCGGTGCGCTGGCCGATCGTTACGATCGCCGCAAGTTGCTGCTGGTGACGCAGAGCGGACTTATGATCCAGGCGGCGATCCTGGCCGTGCTGACCTTTACCGATGCGGTGTCGGTGCGCTGGGTCGAGATTCTGGCCGTCAGCCAGGGAATCTTCGCGGCGCTCGATCTGCCGGTACGGCAGTCTTTCGCCGTCGAAATGGTCGGTAAGGAGGATCTGCCCAATGCCATCGCGCTGAATTCCTCGGTGTTCAATGCGGCGCGGCTGGTCGGGCCGGCGACGGCGGGACTGCTGGTGGCGGCGGTGGGCGAGGCCTGGTGCTTCACCTTGAATACGGCGAGCTTTCTGGCGGTGCTGGCCGCATTGGCGGCGATAAGCCTGCAGCCGCGCATCATCACGCCGTCCAAGGCCTCGATCCTGGCCGAGGCGGGCGAGGGGCTGTCCTATTCGTTTCGCACCCGGCCATTGCGCATTCTGTTCCTGACCATGGGTGTCGTCAGCTTCACCGGCCTGCCTTACGCCACCCTGGTTCCGATCTTCGCCGACAAGATCCTGGCGGGCGGCGCCACCGCCAACGGCATGCTGCTGGGGGCCAACGGCCTCGGCGCCCTGATCGCCGCTTTGGTGCTGGCGGCGCGCAAAAGCATGACCGGGACGGCTCATCGCATCGTCTATGCCGGATTGCTGTTCGGCGCGGGACTGATCGGTTTCGCCTTTTGCCGTGTCTATGCGGGATCGCTGGCGCTGATGGTGGTCATCGGCTTCGCGATGATCACGTCGCTCAGTTCATGCAACATGCTGATCCAATCGATGGTCAGTGACGACTATCGCGGCCGCGTGATGGCGGTCTATACCATGGTGCTGGTCGGCATCAGCCCGTTCGGATCACTGCTGTTCGGCTGGCTGGCCGAGCGCTGGGGCGCCCCGCCGGTGGTCGCGGCCGGCGGCGCCTGCTGCGTGCTGGCCTGTCTGCTGCTGCGCACGGTACTGACCGAACTGCGCAACGAGGCTCGCGCCATGATGGGGACAGTTCACTAAAAGGTCACAGTCGGTTAGGTTTTTCTAATCACAGTTCGGTCACAACAATTCCGCAACGATTCTGAGCAATATCATCCTCCTAACAGTATTGCATCTTCCGGTTGAGGCTGCGATTAGACGGCTTTTACTTGATTGCATGGAGGAAACAATGAACAAATTTTCCAAGTCGTCCACTCTTGCCATTTGTATCGCGCTGCCGCTTCTTATGACCGCTTGCGCTTCCAACGAGGACGTCAAGAAGGCCCAGGACTCGGCCAACGCCGCGCAGCAGCAGGCCAACCAGGCGATGCAGGCCGCGCAGCAGGCCAGCCAGTCGGCCCAGCAGGCCAACATGGCGGCGCAGCAGGCGAACCAGGCGGCGCAGACCGCCGCGGCCAAGGCCGACAAGGCGGATCAGGACACTCAGGCGCTCAGCCAGAAAGTGGACCAGATGTTCAATAAGAGCCTGCGCAAGTCGTCCGGCTCGTAATAAGCAGAACTTATTGATAGGGGGCAGGCCGAATGGCGCGCAATCTATCCGCATCCGGCCTGTCCGCCGCTCTGATCTTTCTGCTGCTCGGTGCCTGTGCCGAGACCGAGCAGCACGCCCCGCCGCTTCCGCCGGCACCCGGGCAGGGCGCCCTCGTCGAACCTGAGAAGGCGCCCAATTCCTACAAAATCTCGCAGTCGGACCGCGCGATCGGCGGCATGGCGACCTATATCGTGCGCGACACGGATACGCTGCTCGACGTCGCCCGCGATTACGATCTCGGCTACACCCAGCTGATCACCGCCAACCGCGGCATGGACCCCTGGGTGCCGCCGCCCGGCCAGACGGTGACGTTGCCGGCCCGCTACCTGCTGCCCGATGGCCCGCGCAAGGGCATCGTGATCAATCTGGTGCAGCACAGGCTTTATTATTTCCCGGACGAGAACACGGTCGAGACCTATCCGATCGGCGTCGGGGTGGAAGGCCATGCGCCGCCTCTGGGCATGACCAGGATTACCCGCAAGGAAGTGCATCCGGTCTGGCATGTGCCGAAATCGATCCGCGTCGAAGACCCGGACCTGCCGGCCAATGTGCCGCCGGGGCCGGACAATCCCCTGGGCGATTACGCGATGCAGATGGGCGGCTCGTCCTTCCTGATTCACGGCACCAACAAGCCCTACGGCGTCGGCCGTAACGTCAGCCATGGCTGCGTCCATCTCTATCCCGAAGACATCGAGAAGCTGTTCCCGCGCATCAAGGTGGGAACCCCGGTGCGGATCATCGACCAGGAGGTGATGACCGCCTGGGTCGGAAACGATCTCTATCTCGCCGTCTATCCCAACAAGGAACAGGCCGAAGCGCTGGATGTCAGCATGCCGGTCAAGGACGAGCAGCCCGCCCATCTGAAAGACATCGTCACCAAAGCCGCCGCCGGCCACAAAGTGCAGATCAACTGGCGCGAGGTCGAGCAGGCGGGCAGGGAGCGGACGGGGATTCCGGTAAGAGTCAGCACCACGTCGCAGGCCATCCCGATGACGACTGCCAGTCTTCGATCGTCGGGCGGTTGACCCGATCAAACAATCGGCTATCGTAATGGTTGAATTGTTTCAGGGAGTCACGCCTTTGACTTATTACAAGTTGCTCGATTTCTACAACAATGGGATCGAAATCCAGACCGGGGGCGCAACGAGTGTGGTGGTCGATGCTGCCGGCGACGTTTTTTTCGAGATCCCCACCCTCATAGCCGGCAACAGCAGTTTTTCGGTCTATGAGCTGCCTCAGGGGAGTTCGGGAGGATCGAGTTCCCTGAAGCTTTTGGGCAACTTGACCTATAACGCGGGCGGACCATTGCTGCTGGACAGCGCCGGTGACCTGATCGGCGACGCCTCGAAGATCGACATTTTGAACAAGGGCGGCGGCGCCCTGTTCGAACTGGCGAAATCCGCCTCGGGCTACAGCGCATCGACCTTGACGAGTTTCAGCACGACCGCCTCGCCGCTGGTGACGCCCCAACCGGGGTTGGTCATGGATGCCAACGGCAATCTGTTCGGGGAAACCGAGACCAGTCCCGCGGGGACCGGCGGCGGCGCGATCTTCGAATTGGCGAAAACCGCCAATGGTTATGCCGCCAGTCCGACGGTGCTGGCGACCTTGCCGGCCGCCGGCGCCGGACCCTACGCGGACTCGCCGGCCGGCCACCTGGTCATGGACGGCAATGGCAACCTGTTCGGAACGCTGTTTCAGGGCAGCAGCCCGGTCGGCGGCACCCTCTTCGAGCTGGTCAAGACCTCGTCGGGCTATGCGTCGAGCGTGACCAATCTGGCCGTTCTTCCCGACGGCATCGGCCTGTCGCCCAAAATCGTCCTGGATGCTCAAGGCGACATCTTCGGGATAACAGCGGCCGGCGGCGCCAATGGAGCCGGCAGCATATTCGAACTGGCCAAGACCTCGACCGGCTACGCGGCGACCGTCCAGACGCTGTACAGTTTCGCCGGAAGCGCCGACGGCGGTTCGCCCGTCGATCTGGTGATCGACAAAGCAGGCAACCTGTTCGGGGTGTCGGCGCTCAACGGCTCGGCCGGTGGCGGAAGCGTCTGGGAACTCGCCACCAGCGGCGGGGGATATGCCGGCACCCTCACGACGCTGCATAGCTTCTCGGGCGGTGACGGCTCGGTCCCCTCCAGCTTGGTGATCGGAGCGGACGGCAACCTCTATGGAACGATCAATGGAGGAACTCAGAGCGCGGGGACCCTGTTCGAAATAGCCGGGGCCTTCGACGGCTCGGTCGCTTCCGCGCTTACCGCCTGGCGGGCCGGCGCTGTAACCGCCCCGATAGCCATATCCGACAGCGCGGCCAATATTTCGGCGGCTCTCGATACGCTGCAGGCGATTACCGCGGCGGGAGATGCCTCCTCGATCAGCGTGACCGACACTGGTTTTGTTCCGATCGCCGCGACGCCGGCGCAAATGTCCGCCGATGCCCAGGCGCTCGACAAGATCAGCGGCAATATCTATCTGGTCGTGTCGATGCCCTCCGACACCAGCACGAGCCTGGTTGGACGGCCGGGACATGGCGATGTCGCGGTATTCTCGGGCACCGCCTCGTCCTATACCTTCACGGCGGCGGGGGACGGGACGCATTTCACCGTCGGCTCCGGGGCAGTCTCCGACACGATGAGCGGCATCACGGCGCTGCAGTTCAGCGACGCCACCCTGTTCCTCGCCAGCCAGACCCCGGCCTTGGCGGGCGGCGTGTCATCGGCCCAGATCGCCAGCCTCTACGCCGCGGCTTTCGCGCGGACGCCGGATGTGCCGGGATTGGCCTATTACGAAAATCTCGCCGCCAGCGGCACCGAGACCATTCTCGGCTATGCGGAGCGCTTCCTCTCGTCGCCGGAATATACCTCCAGCCATTCCTATGCCCAGACGCCGGCCGGCGATCAGCAGTTCATTGTCGACACCTACCAGAATCTGCTCGGCCGGGCGCCGGAAGCGGGGGCGGTCGACTGGTATCAGGCGAATGTGATCAATCCGCGGCTCGCCGGAGCGACCCCCGGGACGGCCGCTTATACGAATGCGGAGCTGGCGGCGCATGCCGCCGTTCTGGCCGATTTCAGCCAATCGGCTGAATTCCTGGGCGATGTGCAGGTCACCGGCGCTCATCCCGCCGGCGGGTCCCATTGGCTATTGCTGATCTGACGCGGGAGTATCCGCCGGCGGGCGCTGGCGGATTACTGCCAGTCTTCTACCGTCAGGCCGCCGACTCGGTCGAATTCCCGTCGGTTATGGGTGATGACCGTCAACGAGCGGGCCAATGCCTGACCGGCGATCAGGACATCCAGCGGGCCGATCGGTGTTCCCATCTTGGCGAGGTCGGCGCGAAGGCCTCCCGCGCATCTTGCGTCCTCCGGACCGAAATCCAGGACCTCGAAGCGCAAGCCCTCAAGCCGCGCTAGATTTGCGTCGACATTGGCGCTTTTGCAGGCGCCGTAAAATAGCTCGTGCATGACGATCGAGGAGATCCCGAACTCATGCGGCTCAAAAGCCAGCAGACGTTCTCGAAATCCTGAATGCCCCTTGAGCAGGGCGATGACCGCGTTGGTATCCAACAAGAATCTCATTTGAAGAATTCGAGATTCGGGCGGTCCTGCTCGGCCTGTTTTTCAGTCGCAGCGGTAACGAAATCATCGTCGAGCGGCCCTGTGATGGCATCGAGCCAGCGCCAATCCTGCACGATTGGTTCGAGGATCACGGAACTGCCATGGCGGCGAATACGGACTTCCTCGCCCTCGAAACGAAAGTTCTTGGGTAGACGCACCGCCTGCGAGCGGCCGGACCAAAAGAGTTTGGCGGTGTCCATGTTTTTCGAGCCTCGTGATATATCTCAAAAATATATATCACGAGGCTCTCTATTTCAATCAGCGGGAAGCCGCTGACTCCTTACGCACAGCGCTGCATTATACGTCCAAATCCTGCACGAACTGCGCGCGCTCCTGGATGAACTGAAAGCGAAGTTCGGGACGCTTGCCCATCAGGTTTTCGACCAGGCGGGCGGTTTCCTTCTTCTCTTCCAGATCTTCCTCGGTATGGCCGTGCGGCACCACCACCCGCAGCAGGGTGCGGCTCTTCGGGTCCATGGTGGTTTCCTTGAGCTGATGCGGCGGCATCTCGCCCAGGCCTTTGAATCGGCTGATCTCGACCTTCTTGCCGGCGAACGGCGCCTTCTTCATCAGCTCGTCCTTATGGGCGTCGTCGCGCGCATAGACGCTGTGCTGGCCGGTGGTCAGGCGGTAGAGCGGCGGGCAGGCGAGGAACAGATGTCCCTTTTCGAGCAGCCCGGGCATCTCCTGATAGAAGAACGTCATCAGCAGCGACGCGATGTGCGCGCCGTCGACATCCGCGTCGGTCATGATGATGACCTTCTCGTAGCGCAGCTTTTCATCGTCGAACGAATCGCGGATGCCGCAGCCCAAAGCCTCGATCAGATCGCGGATTTCCTGGTTGGCGCGCATCTTGTCGATGCTCGCCGAGGCGACGTTGAGGATCTTGCCGCGCAGCGGCAGGATCGCCTGGGTTTCGCGGTTGCGGCCCTGCTTGGCCGAGCCGCCCGCCGAATCACCCTCGACCAGGAACAGTTCCGAGCCCTGGGCGATGCCGCGCGAACAATCGGCCAGCTTGCCGGGCAGGCGCAGGCGCTTGGTAGCGCTCTTGCGCGACAATTCCTTGTTCTGCTTGCGGCGCGCGCGGTCCTCGGCGCGCTCGATCATGCGCTCCAGCAGCGCCTTGGCGGCGTTGGGATCGGCCGACAGCCAATGATCGAAATGATCCTTCACCGCATTCTCGACCAGACGGGTCGCCTCGGCCGACGCCAGCTTTTCCTTGGTCTGGCCCTGGAATTGCGGTTCGCGGATGAAGCAGGACAGCAGCAGGCAGGCGCCGCCGGTCAGGTCCTCCGCCGAGATGTTGGCCGCCTTGCGGTTATTGACCATCTCGCCATATTGCCGCAGGCCGCGCACCAGCGCCGAGCGCAGGCCGGCTTCGTGGGTGCCGCCTTCGGGAGTGGGGATGGTATTGCAGTAGGAATTGCAGAAACCTTCCTCATCCTCGGGCCAGGCGACCGCCCATTCCACCGATCCCATATCGTCGGGGAAGTTGCCCTGGCCAGAGAATTTCTGCCCGCCGAACACCTCGCGGCCATCCAGCATATTGTCAAGAAAGTCAGACAAGCCATTGGGAAATTTGAGAACTTCCTCGACCGGCGTGGTGTCACCTTCCTTGACCATGCCGGGCGCGCAGGACCAGCGGATCTCGACGCCGCGGAACAGATAGGCCTTGGAGCGCGCCAGGCGATAGAGCGGCGCGGGCCGCAACTGCGCACGCGGGCCGAAGATTTCGGCGTCGGGATGAAAGATGATCGTCGTGCCGCGCCGGTTCTGAACCGGTCCGACCAATTGCAGCGGTCCGAGCGGCACGCCGCGCGAATAGGTTTGCGTCCAAAGCTGGCGGTCACGCGCCACTTCGACAGTCAAACGATCGGACAGCGCGTTCACCACCGACGAGCCGACGCCGTGCAGGCCGCCCGAAACTTTATAAGCGTCGCCGCCGAATTTGCCGCCCGAATGCAGGGTGGTGAAAATGACTTCGAGCGCCGATTTGTCGGGAAATTTCGGGTGCGGATCGATGGGGATGCCGCGCCCGTTATCCCTGACGATGACGCTGCCATCCTCCTGGAGTTCGAACTCGATCCAGCTGGCGTGGCCGGCAACGGCCTCGTCCATCGCATTGTCGAGGATTTCGGCAGCGAGATGATGGAGGGCCTTGTCGTCGGTGCCGCCGATATACATGCCGGGGCGTCGCCGGACCGGCTCCAGCCCCTCGAGGACTTCGATGTCTTTGGCGGAATAGCCGGTTGGCTTGGGGGCGGTCTGCTGGAAGAGATCGTCGGACATGAACGCATTATAGGGAGGGCTGGCGAAGCCCGGCAAGTGCCGGAATTGGCATGACCAGTTGTGCGGCGGATGAGGCGAATGGTAAGGTCAATTGAATAATAAATGTCAGGGAAGTGACGAACATGAAGTTTATCGGCGCTGTGACGGCTTTTCTCGTGCTGGGCGGGGGTGCCGCCTCCGCGGCGGACCGCATTTCGCTGCCGCTCGACCAGGGCTGGCGTTTCGCTTATGGCGCGGCGGACGGCGCCGAGGCGGCTTCCTTCGACGACCATGCCTGGACACAGGTCTCGTTGCCGCACAGCTGGAACCATATGGGTGGCACCGCCCAGCGCCAGGCCGATTACAACCACGAGCGCGGCGCCGGCTGGTACCGTCTGTCGGTGACTCCTCCGGCCGGGATGGCGGGCAAGCGCCTCTATCTCGAATTCGATGGCGCCAGCATCGTCACCGACGTCTGGGTCAACGGCCAGAAGATCGGCAATCACAAGGGCGCCTTCGGCCGCTTCCGCTTCGACGTGACCGACGCGCTGAAGCAGGGCCAGGCCAATCTGATCGCGGTGCGGACCGACAATTCCAGCCCCAACGCGCCGAATTCCCCGACCGCCGAGATTTCCCCGATGTCGGGCGATTTCTTCATGTTCGGCGGTCTCTATCGCACGGTGTCGCTGATCGCCACCGATCCGGTTCATGTCGACATGCTCGACGATGGCGGGCCGGGCGTTTATGCGCAGACCACCGCGATCGAGGGCAATAGCGCCACCATCGCCGTGACTGAACGCATCCGCAACGATGCGGCGAAGGCGCAGGAAATTTCGCTGAAAACCGCCATTCTCGACGCTTCGGGCGCGGAAGTGGCGGCCCAGGCCGACAAGATCACGCTGCAGCCGGGCCAGGCCATCGAGCCGCATGCCACCCTGGCGCTCGACAAGCCGCATCTGTGGGACGGCAAGAAAGACCCGTATCTCTATCAGGTGGCGGTGACGGTCAGCTCGGCCGACGGCGCCAAGCTCGATGAGATGCGCCAGCCCTTGGGCGTGCGCACCTATAAGATCGACAAGGACAAGGGCTTCTTCCTCAACGGCAAGCATGTCGATCTGCATGGCGTCTCTCGCCATCAGGACCGTCCGGGCAAGGGCTGGGCGATCAGCGCCGACGATCAGCGTGAAGACATGGACATCATGCTGGATCTGGGCATCAACACCCTGCGCCTGGCCCATTACCAGCACGACCAGACCATTTACGACCTGTCCGACCGCGCCGGCCTGGTGGTCTGGGCCGAGATTCCGGTGGTCGACCGCACCGCGCCCAAGGGCACACCCGACACGCCGCCCGGCTTCACCGCCAATGCCGAGAGCCAGCTGCGCGAGCTGGTGAAGCAGAACTTCAATCACCCCTCGGTGTTCGTCTGGTCGATCGGCAACGAGGTCAATCTGCGCGCCCTCAAGCCGGGCGAGGGCGAGCATGCCAAGCCGCTGCTGAACGACCTCAACGCTTTGGCCCACAAACTGGACCCGTCACGCCCGACCACCATGGCCGATTGCTGCGAGCCGGGGACCGGGGTTGCGAATCAGGAAGCCGAAGTGGTGGCCGGCATCACCGATGCGTTCGGCTATAATCGCTATCAGGGCTGGTATTATCAGACCGCGCAGGATCTCGGCCCGGTGCTCGATCATTACCACAAGGAACATCCCGCCGTTCCCCTGTCGGTCAGCGAATACGGCGCCGGCGGCGCCCTGTCCCAGCACAGCGACGATTCCCTGGCCGGCGTGGTGTTCCCCAAGGGCCATTTCCATCCCGAGGAGTATGAGAGCCGCCTGCATGAGATCTGGTACCGCCAGCTCAAAGCCCGGCCCTATCTGTGGGCGACCTGGGTATGGAACATGTTCGACTTCGTCAGCGACACCCGCAACGAAGGCGACATGCTGGATACCAACGACAAGGGCCTGGTCTCGTTCGACCGCAAGACCCGCAAGGACGTGTTTTATTATTATCAGGCCCAATGGAGCGATAAGCCGGTGGTCCACCTCAATGGCCGCCGCTATACCGACCGCGCTTACGGCGTGACCGATGTCGAGGCCTACAGCAACGCGCCCGCCGTGCGCCTGTCGGTCGGCGGCAAGGATCTCGGCGAGGCGAAATGTGCCGATCATCTGTGCATCTGGCACAATGTCGCGCTCGGCCAGGGCGACACCACCCTGACCGCCACCGCGCAAGTCGCCGGCAAGCCGGTCGGCGACACCATCACCTGGCACTATGCCGGGCAGCCGGGTGTGTTCAACATCCGCTCCGGCTCTTCGGCGGGCGGAACGATCGGCGGCAAGCGTTACGGCTCGGATGCCTTCGTGACAGGCGGCGCGCCTGTCGACCGCCATCCGCAGCCCGGCCCGGAGAATCCCTATCCGGAAATTCCGGCGGTGGGCGAGGGCGAGCAGGCGGTCCTGTTCGAGACCTACCGCGAGGGCAAATTCACCTATGCGGTACCGGTGCCGGCCGGCCGCTATCAGGTGACCCTGCGTTTCTTCGATCCGAAGTCCGACAAGCGAATCTTCGACGTGGCGGCCGGCGGCGCGGTCAAGCTGAAGGATTTCGACGTGGCCGTCGCGGCCGGCGGATCGATGAAGGCGGTCGAGCGCAGTTTCACCGTCGATGTAAAGGGCAAGGAACTGAAGCTCGACTTCCTGCCCAAGACCGGTCAGGCGATCGTTTCGGCGGTCGAGATACAGCCGGCCCCCTGAAACGGGTTCTTGTCACCTGCTGCAACAAAAAGTATTGCTTGTTCAGCATTTGACAACCTGGGGGAGCTGGTTGATGCGGGGTATGGGGATTGCCGGCGCCACTATGGCGCTGGCTTTTGGGGGCGCCGTTGCGGCCGAGCAAGCGCCAATCGAGCTTTTTGCGCAAATTCCCGCCGCGGTCACAGCGCGGCTTTCGCCGGATGGAACCAAGGCCGCGCTGATCTCGTCCTATGAGGGCAGCCAGGTCCTTTATATCCATTCCCTCGTGGAGGGCGGCAAGAACAGCAAGATCATCCGGACCGGCGACCTGCAGGTTCGCTGGGTGCGCTGGAAGGACAATACCCATCTGGTCGCGGGGGTGATCAAGACTACCGAGCGCCTGTTCCGCAACTCGGTGCCGTCCGAGACCGCCGTCACCCGCATGGTGACGTTCAACAGCGACGGCGACGATATCCGGATGGTGGGCGAGCCGCCGGGCGGCTTCCAGCTGAAGGAAGAGAACGTCACCGGCTCGATCAACGAAAAGCGCACGATCCATCCGCAGATTCAGGACGATATCGTCTCGATGCTGCCTCGGGATTCCAAGCAGATCCTCCAGCTTGTCATCGATAAGATCCCCTATCGGAATACCCGGTTGGCCCCGGCGCTCCATGAGGTCGATCTCGAAACCGCCCGGCATCATCTGATCGATCATGGCGACGAGCGGATCTGGTATTACCGGGTGGATCAGTCTTCGGTTCCGCGTATCGGCATCGGGACGACCGGGCTCGACGCGGTGGCTTATGTCCGGGCTTCGCTCACCGCGCCCTGGCGCGAAATCCACCGGCACAATTTCAATGGCACCGAGACCTTCGAGCCGCTCGCCTTTGTGCCCGACAATCCGCAGATGCTCTATGTGATGAGCAACGCCGGGCCGGATGGAAAATCGGGCCTGTGGCGCTTCGATACCGCCGCCGGCCGCTTCGACCAACTGGTCGACGAGGAGGCCGATCCGACGACGGCGGCCGATGTGCGCGAAGGCGTGCTGATGGGGTATCGCCTCAAGGATGGCTCGGGCCGCTATCTCGATCCCGCCTGGCAGGCCGACTACAAGATGGTTTCCAAGGCGGTGCAGGGCCGCAAGCTCAGGATCGTCGACCGTTCGGCCGACGGGCTGCGCACTTTACTCGAGGTGTACGAGCCGCACCGTCCCCGCGTGTGGTGGCTGCTCGACCGCACCACCAAGCCGCTCAGCCTGTGGCCGGCGGTCGAGGAATATCCCGACTTTCCGGGAGACCGCGTGGCACCGGTCAAGGAAGTGCACTACACGGCGCGCGACGGGCTGGACATTCCCGCCTATCTGACCTTGCCGGTCGGCTACAAGGGCGGCCCGATCTCTTTCGTCGTTCTGCCGCATGGCGGGCCCTTCGTCTGCGAAGGCGACGATTTCGATTACGAGTCCCAGTTCCTGGCCAGCCACGGCTGGGGCGTGCTGCGGCCGCAATTCCGCGGCACCAGCTGCTATGGGCCCGATTTCGAGCGCAAAGGGTTCCAGCAATGGGGCTATGCCATGCAGGACGACGTCACCGACGGTACCAAATGGTTGATCGAGCAGAAATACGCCGATCCCAAGCGCATCTGCATCGTCGGCGGCAGCTATGGCGGCTATGCGGCGCTGGAAGGCGCGGTCAAGGAACCGGATCTGTATCGCTGCGCCGCCGCCTGGGCGCCGGTGACCGATCTGGTCAATCTGCATCGCGGCATCAAGAACGGGCTTCATAACGAAATCAGCCTGGACCGGTTGGGCGAAGATGACGACCGGCTGGACGAGGCCTCGCCGGTACATCATGCCGACAGAATCAAGATTCCGGTGCTGCTGATGCACGGCAATCAGGACTTCACCGTGCAGCCCGAGAATTCACGCTATATGGAAGCCGCGCTGAAGAATGCGGGCAAGCCTGTCGAGGCCATCTATCTCGACAATGCCGACCATTACCGGCAGCGGCACGATGCGCGGCAAGCCTGGCTGGCGGCTCTCGAACGGTTCCTGACCCCGCAGCTGGGGTCTCAGACGGCGGCGCGGTAAGCGGCGACCAGAGCGGCGGCACGTTCCGCGATCTCGGCCACAGGACGGCCGGGTTTGTAGAGCGTGCCGCCGACGCCGAAGCCTGCGGCGCCCGCCGCCAGCCATTCCTTCATCTCGGCCGGTCCGACGCCGCCGACCGCCAGGACCGAAACGTCCCCAGGCAGCACTTCGCGCAGCGCTTTGAGATAGCCGGTGCCGTACGCGGCGGCGGGAAACAGCTTTAATATCTTGGCGCCGGCGCGGATGGCGGCGAAAGCCTCGGTCGGCGTGGCGAAGCCGGGGGCGGGGACCAGGCCCAGCTCGACCGCGCGGCGGATCACCTCGGCATTGCTGTCCGGCGAGACGATCAGACGTCCGCCTGCCTTGGCCACCAGATCGACCTGATCGGGCATCAGCACGGTGCCGGCGCCGCACAGGCATTTTTCCCCGAATTCAGTGCATAAACGGGATATGCTGTCATAGGGATCGGGCGAGTTGAGCGGCACTTCGATGGCGCGGATTCCGGCGTCGTAGAGAGCGCCGGCAACCTCGATGATCTCGTCGGGACGGATGCCGCGCAGGATGGCGACGATCGGCATTTCGTGCGGGAAGTGCTGCATGGCCAAGGTTTATTTCATTCTGTCTCGAATTATAGTATAAATAGGCGCGGAGTGACGGGGCGTCAAAAGCAATTTCCAGCGAGGTATGAAAGCGTGAGAGAGGTGAGAGGCGGGACCAACCTGACCTACGGCCTGGTCGAGACCCTGGGGCAATCGATCGTGTCCGGCGAATATAGTTCCGACCGCAAGTTCCCGACGGAGTCCGAGCTGTCCCAGATCTATGGCGGCAGCCACTCGATCACGCGCGAGGCGGTGAAGATGCTGACCGCCAAGGGTTTGCTGCGCGCCCGCCCGCGTCAGGGCACCGCGGTCGAGCCGGAAAGCCAGTGGAACCTGTTCGATCCGGATGTGCTGCGCTGGCATCTGGAGCGTAAGTTCTCGCTGAAACTGCTGCTGCATTTCACCGAAATGCGTCTGGGCGTCGAACCCAACGCCGCCTATCTCGCCGCCCGCAACGCCAGCGCCGAGGGCATCGCCGAGATCCGCCACGGGCTGCAGCGCATGAAGAATGCCGAGGGCGGCCACGACGATACGGTTTCCGCCGACGTCGCCTTCCATGTCGCCATCCTCAAGGCGACCGGCAATCCGTTCTATCGCCGCCTCGACGAGATGGTGAACACGGCGCTGCGCATCTCGATCCGCTTCACCAACATGATCAAGGGGCACGAGGCCGATATCGGCGCCCATGAGGCGGTGCTGGATGCCATCGTGGCGCGCGACCCCGAGCGCGCTTTCGCGCTGATGCAGACCATCATCCGCGACGTCATCGAGCTGATCGAGAGCGGCATCGCCGGCAAATTGGGCATCAAGGGCGCCTGGCTTTCCGACCAGGAAGCAAATCCCGCGGGTAAATAATAGTATTAATACGTTGACTGACTTCGCGCGCCCCCTCTAATCTCTTGGGGCGGCCATTCGGCTCGCCTCTTGAAGGGACCAGAGATGAAGATAGCCAAGATCGAAACCTTCCGCGTTCCGCCGCGCTGGATGTTCGTCCGGGTCGAGACCGATGACGGGCTGGTCGGCTGGGGGGAGGCCAGTCTGGAAGGTCATAACGAAGCGGTCGAAGGCGCCTTCGCCTCCCTGCGCGATCGGGCGCTGGGCGCCGACGCGGCGCGGATCGAGGATCTCTGGCAGACCATCTACCGCCTGGGTTTCTATCGCGGCGGACCGGTGCTGATGTCGGCGCTGGCGGGGCTCGACCAGGCTTTGTGGGACATTCGCGGCAAGGCGCTCGGCGTGCCGGTCTGGCAGCTGCTGGGCGGCGCGGTTCGCACCTCGGTTCCGGTCTATGCCTGGATCGGCGGCGACCGTCCGCAGGATGTGGTCGAGGCCGGCAAGGTGCGCCTGGCCCAGGGCTTCAAATCGGTCAAGATGAACGCCACCGAGGATCTCGGCTGGCTCGACAGCCCGCGCCGCCTCGACCAGGTACTGGAGCGGGTGGAAGCGGTCCAGGCGCTGGGCCTCGATGCCGGCCTCGATTTCCATGGCCGCGTCCACAAGCCGATGGCCAAGCAATTGATCCGCCTGCTCGAACCGGCCCGCCCGCTGTTCATCGAAGAGCCGCTATTGTCCGAGAATGTCGAAGGCATCCTGCAGATCGCCGGCCTGACCTGCCTGCCGATCGCGCTGGGCGAGCGGCTCTATTCGCGCTGGGACTTCAAGCCCTTCTTCGAGGCCGGCGCCGTCGACATCATCCAGCCCGATCTCAGCCATGCCGGCGGCATCTCGGAAGTGCGGCGCATCGCCGCGATGGCCGAGGCTTACGACGCCGCGGTGGCGCCACATTGTCCGCTCGGGCCGATCGCCCTGGCGGCCTGTCTGCAGATCGGCGTGTCGACGCCGAACTTCGCCATCCAGGAAATGTCGCTCGGCATCCATTACAACACCGGCGGCCATGACCTGCTGACCTATCTGAAGAATCCGGCGGTGTTCGACATCGCCGATGGCATGGTCGTCGCGCCGGCGGGGCCAGGCTTGGGCGTCGAGATCAATGAGGAGCTGGTGCGCGAAGCCAGCAAGACCGCGCCGCCTTGGCGCAACCCGGTGTGGCGCGGCAGCGATGGCGGGGTGCGCGAATGGTGAGCCAACGCACGGTTCTGATCACCGGCGCCGCCGGCGGCATCGGCCGGGCGGTGGCCAAGGCCTTCGCGGAAGAGGGCGCCTCGTTGGTGCTGGCCGATTTGCACGCGCCCGACAGCGACATGATCCGCTGCGACGTGTCGAAGGAAAAGGATGTCGAGGCGGCCTGCCAGTCGGCGATCGACCGCTTCGGCCGGCTCGACGTCATCGTCAATATCGCCGGCATGATGATCTTCAAGCCGATCGAGGAGCTGACCGAGCAGGATTGGCAGCAGGTGATCGCGGTGAACCTGCTGAGCGTGGGCTATTCCACCAAGCACGGTTTCCGGCGCATGAAGCCCGGTTCGGCGATCGTCAATGTCTCGAGCGTGCATGCGGTGCAGACCACGGCCATGGTGTCGTCCTATGCGGCGGCCAAGGCCGGCATGCTGGCCCTGACCCGGGCCGCCGCCATCGAGGGCAAGCCCAAGGGCATCCGCTGCAACGCGGTGCTGCCCGGCGCCGTCGACACGGCGATGCTGTGGGACAACCCCAACATAAAATCCGGCGCCGAAACGATCGATCCGGCGGACGTCGGCAAGCCGGAGGAAGTGGCTGCGGCGATCCGTTTTCTGGCCTCGGCGGAGGCGTCTTTCGTGACGGGGGCGAGCCTTGCGGTCGATGGCGGGCGTCTGGCGCAGCTCTGATCGCCCTCAAAATCGCCATATCCTCATGAAAAACCATAGATGAATTGACCTCGGTCACCGCTGCCGTCATCCTGCGGTGCCAATTTTCGAGCTGTGAGTTTTCATGAAGGTTGCCGTCCTGATTCCTTGTTACAACGAGGAGAAAGCCATCCCCATGGTGGTGCGCGATTTTCGCGCCGCTTTGCCGGATGCGGACATCTATGTCTACGACAACAATTCGAAAGACCGCACGATCGACGTCGCCCGCGCCGCCGGCGCGCTGGTTCGCTCCGAGCCTCTGCAGGGCAAGGGCAATGTGGTGCGCCGCATGTTCGCCGACATCGAGGCGGATGTGTATGTCATGGTCGATGGCGACGCCACCTATGACGCCGGCAGCGCGCAGAAGCTGATCGACCGCCTGGTCACCGGCCATCTCGACATGGTGATCGGCTCGCGCCTCAACACCCAGGCGGCGGAAGCTTTCCGCGCCGGGCATCATTTCGGCAACAAGCTGCTGACCGGCACCGTCTCGCACATTTTCGGCGATCGTTTCGACGACATGCTGTCGGGCTATCGCGTCTTCTCGCGCCGCTTCGTCAAATCCTTCCCGGCCGTCTCGTCGGGTTTCGAGACCGAAACGGAGCTGGCGGTGCATGCGCTCAGCCTGCGCCTGCCGGTCGCCGAGATCGAGACGCCCTATGGCGCACGGCCGGAAGGCTCGGTCAGCAAGCTCAGCACCTATCGCGACGGCATCCGGATCTCGTGGATGATCCTGCAGCTGTTCCGCGAGGAGCGCCCGATGGTGTTCTTCAGCCTGATCGCCCTGGTGCTGGCGCTGGTCGGTGTCGCGCTCGGCCTGCCGGTGGTGGTGGAATTCACCGAAACCGGCTTGGTGCCGCGTCTGCCGACCGCCTTGCTGGCGACCGGCATCATGGTGCTGGCCTTCCTGTCGCTGGTGGCAGGGTTCATCCTCGACAACGTCACCCGCGGCCGGCGTGAGATCAAGCGCCTGGCCTATCTGGCGCTGCCGCCACTGGAAGACCCCCATGAACGTCGTGCGTGATCGGATGTTTTCCGGCGTGCGACTGCACGCCCGCGCTGCCGATGGCCGTAGTCACACAGTCAACATCGCTTGGCGCGGTAGCCCAGCGGCTGGAAGCCGCGCCCGGCGTATGAGGGGTACAAACAAGTGAGCACCCGCTCCGATCGTCGGTGGGGGCTAGTTTTCGACGATCTCGCGCGCATCGCCTTGCTGGCGGTGGCGGTCATGGTGTGCCTGACCTATCAGGATTACGGCATCACCAATGACGAGGAGGTGCAGAACGTTTACGGCATTAAATTGCTGGCGTTCTATACCTCGTTCTTCCAGGACCAGTCGGCCTTCGACTATCTGGATCTCTACCGCTATGGCGGCCTGTTCGATCTGGTCGCCGCCTTCATCAACCAAATCTCGCCGCTGGGTGAATATGAGACCCGCCATCTGCTGGGCGGTCTGGTCGGCGTGGTCGGGCTTGCCGGCGTATGGCGGCTCGGGCGTCTGCTGGGCGGGCCGCGCGTCGGCATGCTGGCGCTGATGATGCTGCTGCTGACTCCGGCCTTCTACGGCCAGAGCTTCAACAATCCCAAGGACGCGCCCTTCGCCGCGGCGATGGCCTGGACGCTCTATTATCTGTGCCGCTGCCTGCTGGTGCTGCCCGATCTGCCGCGCCGGATCATGGTGAAGTTCGGCTTGGCGCTGGGTTTGGCGCTCGGCATCCGCGTCGGCGCGCTGCTGGTCGGGCCCTATATGGTGGCCGGCATCTTCCTGTCGCTGCTGGGCGAATGGCGCGCCGGGCTGCGCTGGAAGGAACTGGGCCGCCATCTCGGAACCATCGTGCTGAAGCTGCTGCCGGCCTTCGTCATCGCCTATGCGGTGATGGGGATCTGCTGGCCGTGGGGCGTGATGAATCCGCTTAATCCGATCAAGGCGCTGCTGGCGTTCTCGGCCTATCCGATCAATCTCGATACGCTGGTGGCGGGTGAGTGGGTCAAGGCCAGCCATCTGCCGCGCGACTACCTGCCGGATTACCTGCTGGTCAATCTGCCGGAGGTGGTGCTGGTCGGGCTGGTGCTGTCCGGCATCGCCGGGGCGATCTGGCTGGGCCGGCGCCTGCATTCCGGGCCGCGTCTGCTGGTCGGTCTGGCGCGCTCGGACCGCCGCCATATCGGCATGGCGCTGACCATCCTGGCCGCGTTCTTCCCGGTCGCTTTCTTCGTGTTCGAGCAGCCGACCGCCTATAACGGCATCCGCCATTTCCTGTTCGTCGTGCCGCCGATGGCGGTGCTGGCCGCGCTTGGGCTGGATTGGCTATGGGACTGGCTGAGCGGCCTCGATTTCCGCCTGGGCAAGCTGTTCGCCGGCGCCCTGGCCGGGGTGATGGTCGCGCAGATCTGGGTGATGTGCCAGCTGCACCCCGACGAATATGTCTATTACAACCTGCTGACCGGCGGCGTCAAAGGCGCGGAAGGCGCCTACGAGCTGGATTACTGGGGCAATTCGCTGCTGGAGGCCACCAAGGATCTGGCCGATTACATCGCCATGGAATATGGCGACAAGCCGATCAGCAAGGTCTACAAGGTGGCGGTGTGTGGACACCGCCTGTCGGCCGCCTATTTCTTCCCCGATTACATGGAATTCACCAAGCGCCTGGACGAGGCCGATTTCATCGTCGCCTTCACCCAGGGCAATTGTCAGCGCCACTTCGAAGGCCGGCAGATCATCACGGTGGAGCGGTTCGGCGTGGCTCTGTCGGTGGTCAAGGACCGCCGTTATCTGAAGAACCGCACCAAATGAGCGAGCTTTGGCGAGCGAATGGCGCGCGACGGCGTGCCCGGCACCTGAGGGCCCTGTAAATGAGTTGGGCCTATTTTGCTCCGGTTCTGCTGGTCGCGTCGAACGTCTTCATGACCTTTGCCTGGTACGGCCAGCTGAAATTCCCCCAGGCCACGCTGTGGAAAGTGGTGGCGATCAGCTGGGGCATCGCTTTTTTCGAATATTGCCTGGCGGTGCCGGCCAACAAATACGGCCATGAGGTCTATTCGGCGGCCCAGCTCAAGATCACCCAGGAGGTGATCACCCTGCTGGTGTTCGGCTTCTTCTCGGTCTTCTATCTCGGCGAATCCCTCAAATGGAACCATCTGGCCGCGTTCGTCTGCCTGATCGCGGCGGCGGGCTTTGCCTTCATCGAATGAATGGGGTAAATAGCCCGCTGTAGTTTCACGCTGAATAACAGCTCTGGAGAGTGAATATGAAGTGGACCCTCGCGATCGTCCTGGCCGCCGGCCTGGCGATGAGTGCGCACGCCGCCGAGAAGATCAAGCTGGGCGTGATGGCCGGTGCCGAGGAAGACATCGCCCAGGTTGCCGTCAATGTCGCCAAGACCAAGGGTCTCGACGTGCAGCTGGTGGTGTTCCAGGACTATGTGCTGCCCAACGCCGCGCTCGACGCCGGCGAGCTGGACGCCAACGCCTTCCAGACCCAGCCTTATCTCGACGCGCAGATCCAGGCGCATGGCTATCACATCGTGTCGATCGGCTGGACCATCGTCGAGCCGATCGGTCTCTATTCCAAGAAGGTCCATAAGCTGGACGATCTGCCGCAGGGTGCCAAGATCGGCATTCCCAACGATCCGGCCAATGGCGGCCGTGCGCTGAACCTGCTGGCCGCCAACGGCCTGATCACGCTGGCGCCGGGCAAGGGTTTGAACCCGTCGCTGCTCGACATCACCGCCAATCCGAAGAAGCTGAAGCTGATCGAGCTGGATGGCGCGCAGCTGCCGCGCTCGCTCGATGATTTCACCGCGGCCGTGGTCAACACCAACCACGCTTTGAATGGCGGCCTCGATCCGCGCAAGGATTCCATCGTGCAGGAACCGCGCGTCGGCAATCCCTACGGCAATTTCGTCGCCGCGCGGACCAAGGACAAGGATCGTCCGGCCCTGAAGACCCTGGTCGAGGCCTATCAGTCCAAGGAAGTGGCCGACTTCATGGAGTCCAAGTTCAAAGGCGCCATTCTGCCGGCCTGGTAATCCTCACCACAAAGTTATGTAAAGGGCTGCGACCAGGAAGATCATGCCGAAGGCGGCAAGGTTGAAACTGGTCGGGGTGCGATAGTCGATATCGTCCAGCACGACGAGGTTCGTCCCTTCCTGGGCGGGGCGGACCAGCGACACCAGGATCGCCGCGCCCAGGGTGATCAGGAACACCAATCCCACCGAATCGAGGAACGGCAGATCGGGGAAGGCCCGGTTGAAGATCGTCGACAGCACGACAGACCCGACCGCCGCCGTGATGGCGCTGGCGGCCGAGGCGCGTTTCCAGAACATGCCGAGCAGGAAGATCACCACGATGCCCGGGGTGAAGAAGCCGGTGAATTTCTGGATGTACTGGAACGCCTGGTCGAAATTTCCCAGCAGCGGCTTGGCCGCCAGCACGCCGATGGTCATGGCGGCGACCGAGGTGATGCGTCCGACCAGCACCAGATGCGACTCCGAAGAGCCCTTCCTGGCATGGGCGTAGACGTCGAGCGTGAAGATGGTCGAGATGCTGTTGATCTTCGAAGCCAGCGACGCGACGATCGCCGCGATCAATGAGGCGAACACCAGGCCGAGCACGCCGGGCGGCAGCAGCTTCATGATCTCGGGATAGGCCTGGTCGGGGCGCGGCAGGCCGGGCGCCAGGATCAGCGCGGCGAGGCCGGGCAGCACCACGATCACCGGCATGATCAGCTTGAGATAGGCGGCGAAGGCGATGCCGGTCTGGGCCGCGCCGATGCTCTTGGCGGCCAGGGCGCGCTGGATGATGTACTGGTTGAAGCCCCAATAGCTGAGATTCATGATCCACATGCCGCCGAACAGCACCGCCACGCCGGGCAGGTCGCCATAGTGCGGATTGTCCTTGGGCAGGATCAGGTGGAAGCGGTCGGGGAATTGCGCGGCGACCATGTCGATCCCCTCGACCACGCCGGCGCCGCCCGAGATCTTCATGAAGGCGACGAACACGATCAGCAGCCCGCCGGTCACCAGCAGCGCCACCTGGACGATGTCGGTCATGGCGGCGGCCTTCAACCCGCCATAGATCTGATAGGCAAGGGCGAACACCGCGATGGCGACCAGGGCGCTGGTCTGGTCGATGCCGGCCACCGCATTGATGGCCAGCGATCCCAGCCACAGGATCGAGGTCAGATTGACGAAGACATAGACGCCCAGCCAGAACACCGCCATCAGCATGCGGACGGACGAGCCGTAACGCTGCTCGAGGAATTGCGGCATGGTGTAGACGTTGTTGCGCAGGAAGATAGGCAGGAAGACCTTGCCGACGATCAGCAGCGTGACGCCGCCCAGCCATTCATAGGCGCCGATCGCCAGGCCGATCGCATAGCCCGAGCCGGACATGCCGATGATCTGTTCGGCCGAGATGTTGGCCGCGATGAGAGAGGAGCCGATCGCCCACCAGGGCAGTGTCTTGCCGGCGAGGAAATAGCCGGCGCTGTCCTTGGCTTTGCCCGCTTTATCGCGGGATACCCATTGGGCCAGACTGAAGATGAAGACGGCATAAATTCCGACCACGACAAGATCGATGAGCGCTAACGTCACAGTGCTTCACTCCCTTGATATTTTGTTTTTTTGGTATTTTCCGTGCTTATGCTTTCCTGAAAATCGATCGCAGCCCGGCGAAGGCGCAATCGCCGCCGTCGAGCTCCGAGCTGACCAGCTTATGCATTGAAAGAGCTTCGGAATAGAGGGCGGAAAGAGCCGGGTCGCCGATCAGGCGCGCCTCGCCGAAGCCCGGATAGCTTTCCAGCGCGCTTTCCACCTCGGAACCGATCAGCAGCCCCGACAGAAACCCGAGCGCATCGGCCGCCGGCATGCCGTCGATCAATTGCCGGGTGCGTGTCTCGAACAGGCTGGGCAGCAATCTCTGTCTGCGCGCCAATCCCTGGGCGAAGCCGGCCGCACTCGGCACCGCATCCTCGGGCGCGCCCCTGGCCAGCGTGCTGTGAGCGCGCAGCAGGGCGAAGATTTCGCCGGTCGGGACGGTCATGAAGCTGTGGATCGTGCCGTCGCGCAGTTCGACCCATTTGCTGTGGGTGCCGGGCAGGATCAGCAGATGCCGGCCTTTGGCCAGCTCCGGATGGGCGATCAGCGCGCCGAGGATCTGGGTTTCCTCGCCGCGCATGACGTCGGGCGCGCCGAGTGGATTGGTACAGGTCAAACCAGGGGCGAGGAAAACCTGGCATCCCTCGCTCCCGAAAGCCAGGGCGCCCCGGCCCAGCGACTGCGGATCGGCCGGGCAGGGGGCGTAGGGAACCTCGCGCCAGCCCATGCGTGACCCGACCATGCCGCAGAAATAGGCGGGCAGCGGGCCGTGCTGTGCGCGCCATTCGGCGGACAGCGACAGGAACGTTCGTTCGGGCGGCTGGTCCGATTGGCCGATGCCGGGTCCCGCGCGGCGGTCGAGAATGCCCGCCTCGCCGCACAGGACCAGCCGCAGCCTCGTCGTTCCCCAATCGCCGGCGATGAAAAGACCGTCTGTCATGGGATTACGCCACTTCAGCCGGAGCGGGCCGGATGTCGATGACGATCTTCCTGCTGCCCAGGGTCGGATGGCGGGCGGTGAGGATCGCCTGGCCAGCCGTCTCGCCGGCGCGAACCCACACGGCGCCCAGGCCGCCCCACAAGGCGAAGGGATTGTCGCCGATCAGGGTGGCCGGACCGGTCAGATCGAGGAGGACGGCACCCGTCGCATAGGGCCGCAGCTCGCCGAACTCATCGGTCACGCGGAACACCACACGGGTGGAGTCGGCGCCGTCCGCCATCAGCGAAGGGCTGTCGGAGCGCAGTTCGAAACCGCGGTCTACCGCCTTGCCGGAGTAGGTCCGGCTGATGACGCTTTTGCCGCCGATAAGGCCCTCGATGCGCAGATCCTTGTCGGTGTCGTTGGCCAGCTTGAACAGATCGATGGTGAAGGGCGGATATTTGAGATGGGGAAATTGCGTGCGGTCGGGGCCGGTCTCGCCGACCAGTTCCCCGCCGAGATAAAAGCGCAGGCTCTCGCAATTCGAGCAGACCATGATCTGCTTCAGCCATTCGAAATCGTCGCCGGTGGACCAGTGGAAGGCCGGCTCCAGCACGATCTCATCGGCGGGCTCGCATTGCGAGCGGTAGAAGCCGGCGGCCGGCTTGGGCTCGCGGAAGATGTCGCTGACCCCGTGATAGCAGATATGGTCGCCCGAGCCGAAATTGGCGTGGGTGTTGTAGTCGAAGGCGCACCAGCCCAGGCCGCCCGAATAGGCCGGGTCGCTGGCCAGCTGATCGTGGATGAGGGCGTGGCGGACCATGTGCTCGGTCACGCGTGCGGAATTGTCGATCGACTTGGTCGGGAAGGTATGGCCGACGAATTCGGTGTTGAGCTGGCCGGGATGGCGCGGCGGTTCCAGCGGATAGACGAAATCGTTCATGGTGAACACGTCTTCGAGGAACTCCTTCGAGGCGGTGGTGCGGATGCCGCCGGTCGGGCGCGACGGGTCCAGCTCGTGGGCCAGCGCGTTGGTACGGATATAGAAATCGTGATCGTCCGGCGATTCATTGATGCGCACGCCCCACAGAATGATCGCCGGATGATTGCGATCGCGGCGGATCATGCGGGTGAGATTGTCGAGCGAACGCTCTTTCCAGGCTTCGTCGCCGATATGCTGCCAGCCGGGAATTTCCTCCAGCACCATCAGGCCGATTTCGTCGCAGCAATCGAGGAAATGGCGCGATTGCGGGTAGTGCGACGTGCGGACGATGTTGACCTTGAGCTGATGCTTGAGGATCAGCGCGTCCTGCCTCTGCACCCGCGCGGGCATGGCGGCGCCGGCGAAGGGGAAAGTCTGGTGCCGGTTGAGGCCGCGCAATTTGAGCTTGCGCCCGTTCAGCACGAAGCCCGTGGGGGTGAACTGCGCCTCGCGGAAACCGAAGCGGCGCTGATCCTCGTCGATGATGGCGCTGCCGCGCTTGAGTGTGACGCTCATCTCATAAAGGCGCGGCGTATCCAGGTCCCATAGGGCGATGCCGTCCAGTCCCTCCATCTTCAAGGTCTGCACCTGGTCAGCCGGATCGACCGGGGCCGAGGCGCGGGCGATCACCTTGTCGCCGTCGCGCAGTTCGGCTTCGACGGACAGATCGGCGGTCGGATCGGTCACTTCGCACTGAATATGCACGCCGGGACGGCCGCTCAGCACCTCGACCGGCTGGACGAACAGCCCGTCCAGATGGCTGTGCTCGACCACGCGCAGCGAGACCTCGCGATAGAGGCCGCCGAAGGTCAGATAATCGACGATATTGCCGAAGGGCGGAATGTCGCTCTGCTCGGCGGAATCGACCTGCACCGCCAGCACATTGTCGCCGGTCCAGCGCAGATGCGGGGTCAGCTCGAAAGAGAAGGGTGTATAGCCGCCGCGATACTCGCCCAGCTTCTCGCCATTCAGCCAGACGGTGGTTGCCGTCAGCACCCCTTCGAAATCGACGAAGACCCGCTTGCCCTTGCTTGTCGCCGGCAGGCGGAAGCGCCGGCGGTAGCTCGAGACGAACAGGGTCTCGTGCTCGTCGAAGCCATGCCAGGGCACCAGCTTGTTGGTGTGCGGCACGACGATTCGCTGAAAGGCGGAATCGTCGAACTCCGCCTTTTCGAATCCCGCGACCGGGCGAGGGGAAAACCGCCAGTTGCGGTTGATCGGCAGGATGGCGCGGGGGCTGCCGGGCTTCACCGCGGCGAAGGCGCGGCGCAGCGGCGTAGCGGCAGTCGAGGCGGCCAGAATGGCTCCAGCCTTGAGAAAAGTCCGGCGCAGCATCGTCTCACTCAGCATGTTTCCTCCCCTTATTCGGTGTCGCCCGATTGCAGTTGCGATGAGCGAAGCATCATACTATGGTTATTATTATCATATAAATAGGACTTATACGCATAATCGGGCCAAACGCCCCGCGCATCGGTCCGCAAAGGATGAGGTTTCGAGACGGATATCAGGTCGAAAATACGAGTTAAGTCACTGTATCAAAACAAAAAACTCTAAAAATCATCTAATGGAGAGGATACGATGAAACTCAAGGATAAGCTTCTGCTGGGAACGGCGTTCACCGTCCTTCTCGGGTCGCCGATATATGCCCAGGAAGCCCAAAGCGGGCCGGACGACAGTTCGGAAATCGTGGTTACCGGCATCCGCGCCAGCCAGGCAGCCTCTCTCGCGGTGAAGCGAGATGCCGAGCAATTCGTCGACGCGATCAGCGCGACCGACGTCGGCAAATTCCCCGACCAGGATGTCGCCGAAGCGCTGCAGCGCGTGACCGGCGTGGCGATCACCCGCACGACGGCGGAAAGCAGCTCTTCCGGCCAGGGCAGCGCCGAAGTGACCATCCGCGGCTTCGGTCCCGAATTCAATACGGTGCTGGTCAATGACCGCATCATGGCCACCACCAATTCCGGCCGCGAATTCTCCTTCGACGTGCTGCCCTCCAGCATCATTCAGCGCGTGGACATCTTCAAGACGTCCTCGGCCGATCTGACCGAAGGCGCCATCGGCGGAACGGTCAATGTCGTCACCGCGCGGCCTCTCGATCTCAGCGGGCTTCATTTCGCGGTGGATCTGGGCGGACAGGAGGATGTCGACCGCGGCAAGCCGGGGCCCAATACCTCGGCCAATTTCTCGGCGACGAACGAGGAGAGGACCCTGGGCATCGCCGGGTCCATCGCCTACAGCTACCGGCAATCCCAGGAGGATTATATCGAGGTGCAGGGCTGGCAGCCGGAAGGCCCGACCGGCCTCGGCGCGAACGGCCAGCCGGTCGGTCCCAGCCTGATCAACGCCTCACCCACGGCGACCAATCAGGGAACCGGTGTGCTGTCCCAGGCGACCCCCGGCGTGGTGATTCCGCAGAACATCAACTTCAACCGCGAGACGGCGGAATATCAGCGGCTGACCGCCAACGCGACCCTCCAGTGGCGCCCCAGTGACCGCCTGACGGTGACCGTCGACGGGCTCTATTCCAAATACAACCAGAACACCGAAGACCGCTATTTCGCCGGCTATTTCAGCCCCTATTACATTGCGCCGCAGGTCGATTCGACGGGCACGGTGACCAGCTTCTACCGGCCGAGCACGCAATTCCTGACCAACAACCCGCTGCTGGCGGCCAACGGCGTTTCCGCCTCGCAGAACGATAACGTCTCGACCGCGCACAACAGCAGGACCTACAGCGACCTGTACGGCATCAATTTCGATTGGCTGCCCACCGACAGGCTGTCGCTCAATGTCGACGCGGCGAAGTCCACCGCCCACGACGATTACGTCAACCCGTTCGCCGTGGTCGGCGCCTATTCGGCGACGTCCTCGCCGGAATTCATCCTGAATCCCGGCCAGGCGGTTCCGACCTTCACCAACTACGGCAACATCACCAACCCGGCCAATCTGCGGCTTCACTTCGCAAGCGTGAATGAAAACGTCATCGACGACAACATCACCCAGTACCACCTCAAGGGTAAGTACGATCTGGGCTGGGGAGATCTGAGTTCGATCGGCTTCGGCGTCCAATATTCGAACCGCACGAAGACGAACGCCGCCTATGACGACAATACCGGTCCGTTCGGATCGGTCTATTGCACCTTCTGCGGCTATAATGTGCCGGCAGGCTCGGCTCCGGTCACGCCTTACGCCTTGACCAATTACCTGTCGGGCCAATCCGGGGCGCAGAACGCACCCACCAACTTCTTCACCTTCGACCCCACCGCGGTGATGAAATATGAATCGCAGCTGAGCGTGCTGTCCCTGGCGCCGAGCATGGGGGCGACCCAGGTGAACGGCGTCTGGACCGCCAATGCGGCCTCGGTCGCCAACGCGCAGAAGCTGCTGGCGGCGACCAATTCCAAGGGCACCTACGGCATCTATACGCCGGCCTACGATGCGGGCGCCTCGTCCCGCGTCGGTGAAAAGGTGATCTCGGGCTATCTGAACAGCACCTGGAAGGGCGAGATCGGCACGCTTCCCTGGCTGCTGAATGCGGGTCTCCGCATTTCGCACACCACGGAAACCTCGAGCGGCATCACCCAGACCCTGGTCAGCGCCGTGCAGAATCCCGGCGACACCAACCTGAACATCGTGCTGTCCAACCCGACGCCGCTCACCGTCCAACAGCAATATACGGACTTCCTGCCGTCGGTGAATCTCAAGCTGGACCTGACCGACAAGGTGGTGTTCCGCTCGGCGGTGTCCGAGACGGTGACCCGTCCGACCCTGTCGGATCTCGGCACCAACAATTCGTTCGGCGGGCGTATCAGCGCGGCGCAGTCGAGCGGCGGCAATCCCTATCTGCAGCCTTACTACACCTGGAACGTCGATGACGGAGTCGAGGTCTATGCCTCGAAATCGACCTTCTACAGCGCGTCCGCCTTCTACAAATCGCTCAGCAACTTCGCCGAGCAGACCACCATCCCGGTCGTCTATCCCAACAATCCTCCGGCCGGAAATACCCAGCCGCTGCCGGCCTACTTCCTCGACACCCGCACCCGCAACGGCGAAGGCGGTCAGGCCGAAGGCATCGAATTGGCGGCCACCCACAATTTCGACGATCTGCCAGGCCTGTGGTCCGGCTTCGGGGCGGGCGCCAATTATACGCTGGTGGCCAGCCAGACCAACCAGGGGGCGGGGGCGACCAGCTCGTGCGGATTGCCCGGCCTGTCGAAGCATTCTTTCAACCTCAACGGCTTCTATGAAAAATACGGGATTCAGGCGCGCCTCGCCTATAATTGGCGCTCTTCCTACCTGATTGTCTGCAATGGCGAGCAGGGCGCTCCCGAAACCCAGGCCGCTTATGGACAGCTGGATTTTTCGAGCTCCTACGAGTTCGCCAAGGGGTTCCAGGTCTATTTCCAGGGCGTCAATCTGCTCGGCGCCACTCAGCGGGCCTATTCGATCATCACGGAGAGGTTCCTCAAGCTCGACGATACCGGGACCGAATTGTTCGGCGGTGTCCGGGTGAAGTTCTAAGCAAAGCGCGGAAAGGGGGAGGGAAACCTCCCCCTTTTCGTGACCAAACGGGAGAAAAACGCCATGAAATGGTACTTATTGGCGGCGCTCGGCCTGGTGCTCGGGTTGTCCGCCCAAATCGTTTCAGCCGAATCGAATCCGACATTGCCGCCGCGCCAGCCCAATGGCCTGGCGCTGACTCCGCCGATGGGGTGGAACAGCTGGAACAAATTCGCCTGCGACATCAATGAAAAGGTCATTCGCTCGGCCGCCGACGCGATGGTCAGCTCGGGCATGAAGGATGCCGGCTACCAATATGTCGTGATCGACGATTGCTGGCACGGCCAGCGCGACGCGCAGGGCGACATCCAGCCCGATGCGGCGCGGTTTCCTTCCGGAATCAAGGCTTTGGCCGACTATGTTCATTCCAAGGGCCTGAAGTTCGGCATCTATTCCGACGCCGGCCGCAAGACCTGTGCCGAACGGCCGGGCAGCCGCGGCTTCGAATATCAGGATGCGCGGCAATATGCCGCCTGGGGCGTCGATTATCTGAAATTCGACTGGTGCTTCACCTCGACCCAGGACGCCGAATCCTCCTACACGCTGATGAGCGACGCGTTGCGCGCCTCGGGCAGGGACATCACCTTCAGCATCTGCGAGTGGGGCAAGAACCATCCGTGGCTGTGGGCGACCAATGTCGGCAATTTGTGGCGCACCACCGGCGATATCTATGACGGCTGGGAAAGCACCCCCGACAAGCAGAACGGCATGGTCAACATCCTGGACATGCAGGTCGGTCTCGACGGCTATGCCGGGCCGGGCCATTGGAACGATCCCGACATGCTGGAGGTCGGCAATGGCGGGATGAGCTTCGAGGAATACAAATCCCACTTCAGCCTGTGGTCGATTCTGGCGGCACCCTTGATGGCCGGCAACGACCTCGCCGCGATGAGCGCCGAGACCAAGTCGATCCTAACCAACAAGGAGGTCATCGAGATCGATCAGGACGCTCTCGGCATCGAAGGCCGCCGCGTCTTCAAGGATGGCGACATCGAGGTGTGGGCGCGTCCGCTAAAGGATGGCGGCCGGGCCGTGGTGCTGTTCAACCGGGGCAAGGAGACCCGCAGGATCAGCGTTCCCTGGTCGGCGCTCGACTATCCCGCCGATCTCAGCCTGAAGGTGCGCGATCTCTGGTCGCACAAGGCTTTGCCGGCGGCCAAGGGAAGTTTCTCGTCCGACGTGTCATCCCACGGCGTGGTGATGATCCGGCTTGGCGCGTAAGGGGGAGGGACAAGCAATGAAGAAGATTCTGATCGCGGGCCTCGCCCTGCTTTACGCCTTCGCCGCGCAAATCTCCGCCATTCAGGCCGCGGAGCCGCCGGAACCGGCGCGCCAGCCCAACGGACTGGCTCTGACGCCGCCGATGGGATGGAACAGCTGGAACAAATTCGGCTGCAACATCAACGAGAAGGTGATCCGCCACATGGCCGACGCCATGGCGGAGTCCGGCATGAAGGATGCCGGATACCAGTATGTCGTCATCGACGATTGCTGGCAGACCGGCCGCGACGCATCCGGCAACATCATCGTCGATGCCGAACGCTTTCCGGCCGGCATGAAGGCGCTGGGTGATTACATCCACGCCAAGGGCCTGAAATTCGGCATCTATTCCGATGCCGGCCGGCTCACCTGCGGCAAGCGTCCCGGCGGTTACGGCCATGAATATCAGGACGCGCGGAAATATGCCGAATGGGGCGTCGATTACCTGAAATATGACTGGTGCTCGACCTATACCCAGGACGCGAAATCGTCCTATACGGTGATGAGCGACGCCCTGCGCGCCACCGGCCGCCCGATCGTGTTCAGCCTGTGCGAATGGGGCCTGAGCAAGCCGTGGCTGTGGGCGGCCAATGTCGGCAATCTGTGGCGCACCACCGAAGACATCTACGACCATTGGCAGGGCGTGCACGATTACGAACATGGCGTGCTGGACATTCTGGATCTGCAGGTCGGGCTCGAGAATTTCTCGGGGCCGGGCCATTGGAACGATCCGGACATGCTCGAGGTCGGCAACGGCAAGATGACCTTCGAGGAATATAAGTCCCACTTCAGCCTGTGGGCCCTGTTGGCCGCGCCGCTGATCGCCGGCAACGATCTGTCCGACATGAGCGCCGAGACCAAATCGATCCTGATCAACCGCGAGGTGATCGCCATCGACCAGGATTCCCTCGGTGTGCAGGGACGGCGTGTGCAGAAGGACGGCGATCTGGAAGTCTGGGCGCGGCCGCTGGCCGGCGGCGGACGGGCCGTCATCCTGCTGAACCGCAGCGAGAAGCCTGGCAGGATCTCGGTCGGGTGGGAAGCCCTCGGCTATCCGTCTTCGCTGAAGCTGAAGGTGCGGGATCTGTGGTCGCATAAGGACCAGCCCGCGGCGAGCGGTTCATTTGCCGCCGACGTCGTCCCCCACGGCGTCGTCATGATCCGGCTGGCGAGCGAGTAGAACAGCCGCTCCGGGCCGGCTTTTGCCGGCCCGGAGTTCTTTTTACGCCTTCAGCAGATCCTGAACGGCAGCCCGCTCTTCGGCCAGTTCGGCGACGGTGCGGTCGATCATGGCGCGCGAGAAGCTGTCGATGGCCAGACCGCGCACCAGGCTCCATTCGCCTTTCTCGCAGATCACCGGAACACCGCACATCATGCCTGCGGGAATGCCGTAGGAACCGTCGGACACCACCGCCATCGAGGTCCAGCGGCCATTGGTGCCGAACAGCCAGTCGCGCAGCTGGTCGATCGCGGCATTGGCGGCCGAGGCGGCCGACGACAGGCCGCGCGCTTCGATGATCGCGGTGCCGCGCTGGGCGACCTTGGGGATCAGCGTGTCGCGGTACCAGCTATTGTCGCCGATCACGTCGGGCAGCGGACGGCCGCGGACGGTGGCGTGGCTCCAATCGGCGAACATGGTCGGGGAGTGGTTGCCCCACACCACCAGCTGCTCGATCTCCTCCACGCCGGCTACCGCCTTGGCGGCGAACTGGCCGAGGGCGCGGTTATGGTCGAGGCGGATCATCGACGAGATGTTCTTGGACGGGAAGCCTGGCGCGCTGTTGGCCAGGATATAGGCGTTGGTGTTGGCCGGATTGCCCACCACCAGCACGCGGGCGTCGCGCTTGGCGACCTTGTCGAGCGCTTTGCCCTGGACCTTGAAGATCTCGGCATTGGCGGCCAGCAGGTCGCGGCGTTCCATGCCCTTGCCGCGCGGACGGGAACCGACCAGCAGGGCGGCGTCGATATCCTTGAAGGCGACTTCCGGATCGGCGGTGATGGTTACCCCGGCCAGCAGCGGGAAGGCGCAATCCTCCAGCTCCATCACCACGCCTTCGACGGCTTTCAGCGACTGGGGCAAATCGAGCAGCTGCAGGACGACGGGCTGGTCCTTGCCGTAGAGATCGCCATTGGCGATGCGGAACAGCAGGGAATAGCAGATCTGGCCGGCGGCGCCGCTGACGGCAACGATTTTCGGGGACTTGGTCATCGGGAAGAGCCTTTCAATCAAGAGTTGCCCCGAGGATGATCCCGGCCGCCGCGGCGATCCAACGCATAGTTACGATCCAACCGTTCGGTTTGATCGATTAGTTTTTATCCTTCAATCTTTGTGCCAGATCGTAGGCTTCGGAGCGGCCCATGCCGGTTGCCCGCAAGGCCTTGGCCAGGGTCGAGGGCGGCACGCCTTCGGCGATCAGCGCCTTGAGCAATTCCTCGGACGCCACGCCGCCTTCCTGGTCTGCGGGCGGTTCGGCGGGCGCCAGCACCAAAGTGTATTCGCCGGCCGGCTCGTCGATGCGGATGTCCTGCACCGCGCCGCGCAGAACCTGCTCGCTCTGCTTGGTGAGGTCGCGGCAGATCGCTATGGCGCGCTCCGGAATCGCCGCCTTCAGCTGGTCCAGCAGATCGGGCAGGCGGTGCGGGCTTTCGAAGAAGATCGAGGTCTCCTGCGCGTCGATCAGCGTGGCGATCCATTCCTTGCGGGCCGATCCCTGGCGCGGCGGGAAGCCGGCGAAGCGGAAGGTCGGCGCCGCCATGCCCGACAGCGCCAGCGCGGTCAGCACCGCGCTCGGCCCGGGGATCACGCGCACTTCGGCGCCGGCGGCCAGCGCGGCGGCGGTGATTTCCTGGCCGGGGTCCGACACCACCGGCATGCCGGCGTCGGAGACCAGGGCGATGCGCTGGCCCTCGGCCAGGCGGCGCGCAACGTCGGGGGCGCGGCTTTTCTCATTATGGGCGAAACAGCTCTGCAGCTTGGTGCGGATACCGCGCCAGGCCAAAGCGTCGTGGGCGATGCGGGTATCCTCGGCCAGGATCAGGTCGACGCTGGACAGAACATCGACGGCGCGCGGACTGAGATCGCCCTGATGGCCGATCGGCAGAGCGACCAGATAGAGCATGCCGGGCGGCGGCTCCTCGGACAACGGCGTCAGCGCCACATCGAGCTCGGCGCCCGGCTTCTTCAGCGCCTCGACCAGCTCGCGCGACAGATCGCCGGCGGTCTTGCCCGACTGGAAGGCGAAGGTGCGGGCGCGGGCAGCCGGTTCGCGGCGGAACAGCAGCGGCTGGCCGCGATGGAAGAGGGGGGAGATGGTCGCCTCGAAGCGGTCGCTCGCCGCGCCGCAGGTCAGCTCCACCAGCACGCGGCCGCGCAAGCCGTCCAGCGCCGCGGGATCGAATTTGGCGTCATAGCCGATGGCGCCGTCGCGGTTGGCCCAGTCCTCGCCGTCGATCAGTTCGAGCGAGCGGGAATCGGTGGCGGTGATGGCCGCATGACCGCGGCAGCGGATGTGAATGGCTGACATTGCGGCACCGTAACGCCGCTGGTATGGTTCGGCCATGCATTTCTTACGTCTTGTTGCGGCTATGATTTTGGCCGCCGCCGCCGCGGGAGCGGTCTGGTGGTATGCCGACCGGCCGGTGCCGGTGGCCGCCGAATATACTCAGCCCTTTTCGAGCATGTCGTTCGCCGCCTACCGCTATGGCGAGAGCCCGCTGACCCATGTCTATCCGACCCCGGCCGAGGTCGAGCAGGACATGCGGGTGCTGGTCGGACGCACCAAGGGCATCCGCACCTATACCGCGCGCGAAGGCCTTGAGCATCTGCCGGAACTGGCCGAGAAATACGGTATCAAGATGACCCTGGGCATCTGGCTGGGCCGCGACAAGGATATCAACGAAAAGGAACTGGCCGCCGGCATCCAGGAAGCGAACGAGCATCCGGAAGCGGTGCAGCGCCTGATGGTCGGCAACGAGGTGCTGCTGCGCGGCGACCTCACCCCCGACGAGCTGATCGGCTATATCCGCCGCGTCAAGGAAGCCGTCAAACAGCCGGTTTCCACCGCGGAAGTCTGGTCCTTCGTGCTGCGCTATCCCCAGGTCGGCCGCGAGCTGGATTATGTCTCGATCCACATCCTGCCGTTCTGGGACGACGAGCCGGTCTCGATCGACCAGGCCGAGCAGCATCTGGTCGACATCGTCAAACAGACCCACGAAGCCTTTCCCGGCAAGCCGCTGCTGATCGCCGAGACCTGCTGGCCTTCGATCGGACGCAACCGCGGTCCGGCGCGGGTCACCGTGGTGAACGAGGCCGATTATATCCGCCGCGTCGCGACGCTCGCGACCCGCCTGGATTTTGACTACAACATCCTCGAAGCCTTCGACCAGCCTTGGAAGTCCGAGCTGGAGAACACCGTCGGCGGCGCCTGGGGCGTGATGGCGGCGGACCGCAACCACGGCAAGGGCATCGAGAAGTTCCCGATGAAGGGGCCGGTGGTGGAAGTCGCCGACTGGCGCCTCCGCGCCGGCTGGGCCATCGCCATCGGCGCCATTGCCACGCTGCTGTTCGCCCGCTCGCTGCCGGGCTTCGCCGCCACGCTGGGGTTCGCGCTGGCCGCCCAGGCTTTGTCGTGGCTGCTGATCACCGGGATCTTCCATGATCACGAGGTCACCTTCCGGCCCTGGCAATATTACTGGATGATCCTGCGCGCCGGCCTGCCGGTGCTGCTGTTCGGCGCCATGCTGGCGCGGCTGAAGGATTGGCTGAGCGGAGACGACAGCGATGCCAGCCGCCTGTGGATGGGCCGCTTCGTCATGCCCGTCACGGCCGCTTATGCCATCGCCTGGAGTCTGCTGCTGCTGTTCGACGGCCGTTACCGCGACATTCCGGAATTCGATTTCGCCCTGCCGGTCGGCGGATTGCTGGTGATGGCGGCGATCCGCCTGACCCTGGCCCGCCAGCCCGGCGAAAGCTGGCGCGACGCCCTGGCCATCGGCGAGTTCTTCCCGGGCGGACATCGCGCCGGACTTATCCGTCTGCTCGGCTGGCTGATGCTGGCCATGGTTCCGCTGTCGCTGGTCGGCGAGGCCTGGGCGCTGGCCATCGCCCGCGATTTCCTCATCGCCCATCCGGATTTCGCTGACCGTTGGCCGCATATCCTCGATGCGCTGGTGTGGAACCGCGAGATGGATCTTTGGGCGGCCATGCAGCTTCTCTGGGCCGTGCCGTTCCTGCTTCAGAACAGGTCGTCGAACCGGAACGAATAGCCGATGCCGAAGAACGGCGCCGAGCCCCTCAGCTCGATGCCGGCATGGACATCGATCTGCTGCGTCCTGGTCAGGCGATAGCTGCCGCCGACATTGAGGGCGGGCCGGAAACCCTCATGGACGCGGAAATCGCCGACATATTCGAAAAATATGTCGGCGTCCGAGCCGATTTCGCGGGCCAGGCTGAGGGTCGCTTCTCCGGCCAGATCATCGGTTCGGCCGGGGAACCAGCTTCCCGTCGCCATTCCGTCGACCTTCCAGTTTTCCGTCAGCTCCAGCGACCAGGGAAATTGTATATAGGGTCCCGACAGCCGCTCCGATCCGGATGGCAGCAGCACGCCGGCCACCGCCGACGCCGACAGCCCATCGGGCAGCCATTCGATCTGGCGCTTGAGGCCGGGAGCGATGCCGGAGACTCCGGCACTGGCCGAGGAATAATCGGGGAGATCGACGAACAATTCGCTGCACTCGGCGATCCCGAGCCGCACCCGGCTGTTGGGGCCGTCGAGTCCGGTCGCCGGTCCGCCGGTCCAGGTGATGCCATTCTCCATCTGCAGGCTTCCGCGCGGAACCACCACGGCGGAATTGGTCACGTCGGGACGGTCGGTATCGATCTCCTGCGCCGTGTCGGGGCAGGCTTCGCCGGCCTGTGCGACCGGATGGGCGAAAAGCGCGCAAACGCATGCGGGCAGCCAGAACCGCTTCCGCTTCGCGGACGTCTTCGCAAAAGGATGGGGCATGATCAGGCGGTGCGGATTTCGCGCAGGAATTCATCCAGTTCGCGCATCAGCGCGTCGCCGCTGCGGTTGAGATCTCCGGCGGCGGCAAGGACCTGACCCGCGGCGATCCTCGCTTCTTCCGCGGTCCGCAAGACTCCGGAAATATTGATCTGGATCTCGCTCGACCCGCGCGACGCTTCCGCGATAGTGCCGGCGATGCCGACCGTGGCGGCGACCTGTTCCTCGACCGCATCGGCGATCGCGGCCGAAATGCCGCTGACACCGGCGATGGAGCCGCTGACGCCGCCCATGGCCTGTGTGGAGGCGCGCACGGCCGACTGAATGGCATGTATCTGCTTTTCCACGTCGCCGGTCGCGCTGGCCGTCTGATTGGCCAGCGCTTTCACTTCCGCGGCGACCACGGCGAAGCCCTTGCCCGCTTCGCCGGCGCGGGCCGCCTCGATCGTGGCGTTCAAGGCGAGAAGATTGGTCTGTTCGGCCACGGCGCCAATGAGTTTCACGACTTCGCCGATTTTCCGGGCGATATGGTCGAGCCCGTTCACCGTCGCGCTGGCGTCCTCGGCCCGGGCAACCGTTTCCCGGATGATGGCGCCCGACTCGGCCATGCGCGCATTGATGCCCTGCAGCGATAGGGAGAGCTTTTCCGTGGCGTCCGCGACCGCATTGGAGTTCCGGGCCGTCTGCTCGGACGCGCTTGCCACGGAACTGGCCCGCTCGGTCGCGTCGCGGGAGGCCAGGGACATCGATTCGGCGGTGGCCCGCAATTCGGTCGCGGCCGCGACCGTGGTTTTCACGAGGTCGCCTATTCTGCGTTCGAAGCCGTCCGCGAGGTCGAGCATCGCCTTGCGGCGCATGATCTCTTCGGCTTTCTTTTCATCCTCGTGCGCCCGCTCCAGCCGGATCTTTTCCCGGGCGTTCCGCTGAAAGACGGCAAGCGCGGACGCCATCCCGCCGATCTCGTCCGTCCGTCCGGTGAAGGGCACCTCGATTTCCACCGCGCCATCGGCCAGGCTCCGCATGGCGTCCATCAGTCTGGCTTGCGGCCCGAACAGGGAACGCCCGGCAAATATCGGGATGCAGGATGTGATCAGAACGGTGAAAGCGGCCAGCGCAAGAGCATAAATCTTGGCGGACGACGCCGCGCCGACCTGGCGGTCCCTCAGCTTCGACGAGAATGTGTCGATCTTGTCGCTGATACCCGCCTGGGCGCCTTCCAGGACCCCGAATGCCGCTTCGAAGGCCGGCAGCAATCCGGCGGTGCGGTTCGTGCCGTTGCGGGCGTCCGACATCGCAGCGTCGATGACCGAAGCGGCCTGTTCATTGTAAGCCCGCAGAGCGGGTTCCTCGTTGCGGAATAGGTCATGGATGTCGGGGGGCAGGTCCAGGGTCAGGTTCTTGCGCAGATTGCTCAGAAAGCGCGCGCCATGGTCCGAGGCTTCCCCGCGGGCCTGCTCGATCATCCCGCCGTCGCCCGATCTGAGGCCGAGCGTCGCCTTCAGCACATCGGCGCGGATGGCGTCGTGCATCATGTCCCCGTCCAGATGCTGGCGCAGGAGGACGCTGGCCGTCTGGGCCTGCTCGGCCAGTTCGATCTGTCGGGTCAGGGTGAGATAATTGATCCCGGCCGCCATCGCGATGATCAGGATCGCGAGGGTGCTGAGGGCGGTGAACCGCGCCTTTATCGTCATGTCCGAGCCTCTGCCGGTTTGCAATCACCGATGGTGATCGCGGCAAGGCCGGTTTTATTCGGGCCGGAACAGCTTTTTTTACCGGAGCAGGGTGCGCGCCGCATCCGCCGGTCGGGAGCCGACCAGGGCGGACAGGGCCTGCTTGAAGACGCTGATGCTGGCCGAGGGCATTGGCAGGTAAGGCTTATGCCAGTGCCGGCACAGCTTCTTCACCTCGTTCTGCGCGGCATGGCTGACGCAATCGACCGGGAACAGCACAAGGTCGGCGCGCCCGAACAATTTCGCCAGCCGGCTCATATTGTCCTCCATGCCGCCATCATGGTGCGACAGGCTGCCATTATGCTCTTCGACATAGCGCCGGAAGTGCGGCACCTGCTGCTTCAGTCCTCCGACATAGAGGATCGTGCGCTGCTTGAGATCCATGACGTCGCTCTCCCCGTCGTCAGGCGGCGAGCCGGCAAAGATCCCTCCGCAGATGGGATCTTGCAGCGGAAATCACCGTGAGGAGGGTGGCCATCTCGATGCCGTCGCGGCGCATGACCGCGTGCGTGCAGGGATCTGCCAGCAGATCCTGGAGGGCGGGTTCGCCGGTCAGGCGGCGGGTCCATTCGCCATGGCGCATCGTCATCTCCCGAGATAGTGCATCACCATCACGGAGATTGAACAATTAAACTACTTCTGGAGTCAACTATATCGTATTATACGTAAAAATTATGTTTTATTTAGGGCGGCAACCAGGCGGGACGATTTCATCGCGAAGCGGCCGCTCATCAGAAGCGCGACCGCCGCCAGGCCGGCGACGAAGCCCCACCACAATCCGGTCGGCCCGGCGCCCAGGAAGAAGGCCAGCAGCACGCCCAACGGCAAACCCAATCCCCAATAGCCGGTCATGGCGAAGATCATCGCGGCATGAGTGTCCTTCAGTCCGCGCAGCGCGCCGGAGCCGACGGTCTGAGCGCCGTCGAACAGCTGGAACAAGGCGGCGAGGGTGATCATCTGCCGGCCGATCGCCAGCACCGACTCCATTTCCGGATCGTTCGCATCGAGGTAGAGCCGGATCACCGGGCCGGAAAACAGCTTGAGCCCGGTCGCCGACAGCGCCATGAAGCCTATGCCCAGTCCGAGCGAGAGGAAACCGGCCTGGCGGGCCAGATACGGCTGGCCGGCGCCGATATGGAAGCCGACCCGCACCGTGCTGGCCTGGCCGATCGCCATCGGCACCATGAAGGTCAGCGACGAGATGCCGAGACAGATCTGATGCGCCGCCAGCGGCACGGGTCCGAAACGGCCCATCAGCACGGTCGAGACCGAAAACAGCCCCATTTCGGCGATGATGGTGCAGGCGATCGGCCAGCCGATGCGGAACAGCTCGGCCAGTCCCTTGCCCAGCCCGGCCAGGCGAACATGCAGAATGCCGTCCGGCAGCAGCTTGCGGCGCGCCGCATAGATCGTCATCGACAGCGCCATGCCCCAGCAGGACAGCGAGGTCGCATAGGCCGATCCGCGCAGCCCGAAGGCCGGCATGCCGAAATGGCCGTAGATCAGTATCCAGTTGAAGAGCACATTGCCGAGGCAGGCGGCCAGCGTTGAAATCAGGATGATGCGCGGCCGTTCCAGCGCCGACAGGTAATAGCGGCAGGTCATCTGCCACAGCGCGGCGGGAATGCCCCAGACGAAGCCCTTTTCGTAATCCAGCGCCATCGCCGCCAGCGGCGCTTCGGTGCCCGACAGGATCAGCAGCTTGTCGACCAGCAGCAGCGACAGGATGATGGGAACCGAGCAGATCAGCGCCATGGCGAAGGTCGCCGCCACCACGCGCGGCACCGCGGCCAGATCGCCCGCGCCGCGGTACTGCGCCAGGATCGGCTGAAGCGCCATCAGCAGGCCCTGGGTGAAGATCAGCATCGAGAAGGCGACCGTGCCGGCCAGGCCGCCGGCCGCCAGCGATTCGGCGGAAAGCCGCCCCATCATCACCGAGTCGGTGACGTTCATGGCGATCAGCCCGACCTGCGACACCGCCAAAGGCACGGCGAGAGCCAGCAATTGGGAGAGTTCGATCCTCCACGACAAGCCGAGCAGGCGGTTGATCATTGGCGGACGACCGCACAGAGCGAATAGTCGCCGGCGCCGATCGGCGAGGTGACGACGCCGCAGGACTCGGGCACCAGCGCCAGCCCGTCATTGCCCAGGCGCTTGATCACGTCATGCCGTTCGATCTGGATGAACAGCGCCAGCAGCGGTCCCTGATGGGCGTCGATCCGCTCCTTCATCAGCCGGTTGAACGGCACGCCGGTCTGGTCCGGATTGGTGAAAGTGCTGTCGATCCGCAGGAACTGCATCGTCTCGGGGAAGGCCGGGATCAGGAAGGACAAAGGCTCGTGCCCGGCGATCAGCACCATGCTGTGGTCCGGGTCCTCGATCGGCGGCAGACTGACCCCGACCGGCCGTTCGGAAAAGGGCATGCGTATCCATTCGGCCGGCCTGGTGGTGACGCACAGCAGGAACACCACGGCCAGGCCGCCATTCAAGGCCAGGCGCTTGGGCAGCCCTTCGCAGATCAGCATCACCGCGAGCGGCGCCAGCATCTCCAGCACCACCAGATAGCGGTAGATCGAGAACAGCTTCAGCCAGGCCACATAGGCCAGCGCGATCGACAGCAGCAGAAAGGCGGTGCGCGGCCGCTTGTGCGCCCCCAGCAGGGGAGACAGCGGAATCAGCAGGAACAGCGCCAGCACCCGGGCGTCGAAGAAGGGAACCTCGGCGGCAACCCGGCTGTCGATGGTGAAGAACACCGGAAAGAAGATCCGGTGCAGCCAATCCTTCGGCTGGTAATAGACGTCGCGGTAATCGCCGGCCTGGCCCCAGGGCGAGTGGAAGATCTCGTTGAAATAGGGAAACAGCGGATTGCCGTAGTCATGCCAGAGATGCAGCATCCAGAACCCGCCGCCGATCAGCATGGTCAGCGCCAGTCCGGCGCCGAAACATAAGCAGACCGCAATCCGCCGCGAGAACGGAGCGGGCAGGGCGATCAGCAAGGCGAGGCCGGTGCCGGCGACGAAGGGAATCATCGTCTGCTTGAGCCCGAAGGCGAGGCCGAGCGGCAGGCCGGCCCACAGAGCGCATTTCGCCGCGTCGAGCCGGTCACCCTGCGCCATGCGGTCCCAGCGCCGCACCAGCAGCAGAAGCGTGCCGATCAGGCCCAGGCTGGTGACGTTGTCGTAGAACACCGTGCCGACCTCGGACAGCGCCACCGCGCCGCCGCAGCCGGCCGCCGCCAGCGTTGCCGAGATGTAGAGCTTGCGGCGCGGATCGGGCAGGGCCAGCAGGCTTTCCGCCAGGCGGGTCAGCAGGATGAAGTCGAGGCCATGCAGCGCGCCCAGCCCGAAGGAAATGATCCGGGCGTTGAAGCGCCCGGCCGCCCAGGCAAAGGGCAGGTCGAGCAGCGGATTGTAGAAACTGGGCGTTTGCGACACCAAAAGGTCACGCCCGATATGCCCTGTCAGCAGCGCCCAGCCATTGTAATAATGGTAGTTGCGCAGGTCCCAGCTGCCATCCATGCCCAGAGCCAGGGCGAGGAGGCCGCACAGGACCGGAGCGGAAATGAAGAAGCTCAGTCGAACGGAATGCAAGGGAAGGCGCGACATGGTGGGGGAAAGTACCTGTAATTTCGGGGCGGCGCGATGATCTTTCTGTACACGGATTTCGGCCTCGAAGGCCCCTATGTCGGCCAGGTCAAGGCGGTGCTGCATGGCGTGGCGCCCCGGGTTCCGGTGTTCGACCTGTTCGCCGACGCGCCCGACCGCCGCCCGATGGAGGCTGCCTATCTGCTGGCCGCTTATGCCGGTTCCTGTCCGCCGGGCAGCCATTTTCTCTGTGTCGTCGATCCCGGCGTGGGGGGAGAGCGCCCGCCGGTCGCGCTGAAACTGGGCGAGGCCTGGTTCGTCGGGCCGGGCAATGGCTTGCTCGAGCAGGTGCATCGCCGGGCGTCCGGCTCGGAAGCTTATGTGATAGACTGGCGCCCGGAGAGCTTATCGGCCAGCTTTCATGGCCGCGATCTGTTCGCGCCGGTGCTCGGGCGTCTGGCCGCGGGCGCCGCGCCCGGGGAAGCCGGGCTGCGTTCGGCCGAGGTGCCGCGGTTTCCCGACTGGCCCGACGATCTGCCGGCGGTGATCTATCGCGACCGCTATGGCAATCTGATGACCGGCTTGCGTGATGCAACTATTGCGCGTGCAAATCGACTCCGTCTCGGCGGGCACGAAATCCCCTGGGCGAAGACTTTTTCGGCGGCGGCGCTGGGCCAGGCCTTCTGGTACGTCAATTCGACCGGGTTGGTCGAGATCGCCGTCAATGGCGGCAGCGCTGCTTCGGCATTGCACGCCGGGGTAGGCAGCGGGGTTGAAATCATTTGACCTTTGAGGTCCCGGCGATAAGGTTAGAGCGCAATCTCTGCACGAATATGTCCGCCAGGGCAGGTTGTGGTGTTGCGGAGGGAGCAAAGGTCAGGCTCGGAGGGGGTGCATGGCCGTAGAGGTCAAGTTTTGGGGCGTCCGGGGCAGCATCGCCTGCCCGACGCCGGACCATATGATTTATGGTGGAAACACCAGCTGCATCGAAGTCTCGAACGGGCCTAACCGCCTGATTCTCGATGCCGGTACCGGCTTGCGCGCCTTGGGCCAGAATCTGATGCAGCGCGGCGAGACCTCCGGCATTCTGCTGCTGACCCATACCCATTGGGACCATATCTGCGGCTTTCCCTTCTTCACGCCGTTCTATCTCCCGGGCCACAAGTTCCGCGTGATGGCCGGGCACCTGTCCGACCGCGGCGGGGTGCGCCAGGTCCTGGCAAGCCAGATGGCGGCGCCGACTTTCCCGGTTCCGTTGGCGGCGTTGAAGGCCGACATGGATTACGTCGATTTCCGCGCCGGCGACACCCTGACCGATCTCTATCCCGGCCTGGTGGTGCGCAGCGGCGCGCTCAAGCATCCTGACGGCGCCACCGGCTATCGCCTTGAATGGGATGGAAAAATCGTCTGTTACGTGACCGACACCGAGCATCAGCCCGGGCAGCTCGATCAGAGCGTGATCGATCTGATCAGCGGCGCCGATCTGGTGATCTATGACTGCACCTATACCGACGAGAATTTCGCCCCCAAGGTCGGATGGGGCCATTCGACCTGGCAGCAGGGTGTCCGCCTGTGCCAGGCCGCGGGGGCGCGTCAGCTGGCCATCTTCCATCACGATCCGGAAAACACCGATCCGGCGATGGCCCGCATCGAGGCGGAGGCTAAGCAGGCCTGGGCCGGCTGCCTGGTCGCCCGCGATGAGATGACTTTGGTACTTTAAGACGGCAGGGTAGCCTCCCTCCGGTCCATTCCAGACGTCGGCTTTGCCGCCGCCCGGAACCTTGGGACCTTCGCCCCCGCACCCTCGGGGTGTCCGCTCCGCGTTCCCTCCGGTCCGTTCGCTGCGATCCTCCGCGCTATGCTCGAAGGACGTTCACCTCCCCGAGGAACGCCGCCACCGTCTCGCGCAGACGATCGGCGCGCTGCGCCGTCGCTTCCGCTTCGGTCAGCATGATTTGGGCGGCCTTGCCCATGTCGGTCGCCTGCTGGGCCGCGAAGCTGATCTTCCCAGCCACTTCCGCCGCACCGCCCGCCGCCAGACCGGCATTCTGGGCGATCTCGCGGGTGGCGGCCTCCTGGCTGCCCACCGCTTCGGCGATGCTGTCGGCGTTGGCTTTGATGCGTCCGGTCGTCGAGACGATCTTTTCGATCGAAGCCACGGCTTCGGCGGTCTTGGATTGGATGGCGCCGATATGTTTGGAGATGGCCCCGGTGGCGTTGGAGGTCTGCGACGACAGCGCCTTGACCTCGGTGGCCACCACCGCGAAGCCCTTGCCGGCTTCGCCGGCGCGCACCGCCTCGATGGCGGCGTTCAGCGCCAGCATGTTGGTCTTGCCGGCGATCGAGGTGATCAATGCCACCACTTCGCCGATCGAATCCGCGGCTTCGGACAGGCCTGCCACCAGGCGGTCGGTATTGGCCGCGGCATCCGCGGCCTCGTTGGTGACGGCGGTGGATTCGCCGACGCGCTCGGTGATGGTGTGGACCTGGGCGGCCAATTCCTCGGCGGCGGCGGCGATGGTGTTGACGCCGTCGGTCGCCTGGCGGCTCGACTGGTCGACCAGCGCCATCTGCTCCGAGGTATGGCCGGCCATGGCGGTGATCGCCTCGGCGCGTCCCCGCAGCGCTTCCATCGAGGAGGTGACGCCCTGCATGATCTCGGCGACCTGGCGGTCGAACTCGCTGGTCAGGGCGTCGAGGCGCCGGCCGCGTTCGGCCACCGCTTCGCTCTGCTTGGCGCGTTCGGCCTGCATGCGTTCGACCGCGCCCATATTGTCTTTGAACACCTGCACTTCCTTGGCCATCGCGCCGATCTCGTCGCCGCGGCCCTGGCCGGGGATTTCGACGCCCTGGCGGCCCGCGGCGACTTCGCGCATGGCGTGCTCCATCGCGGCGATCGGCAGGGTGATCGAGCGGCGGAACACCGCGGCGGCGACCTGGAAGGCGGCGGCCGAGACCAGGCCGATCAGCATGGTGGTCCACAGCACCAGGCGGCGGATGAAGATGCCGTCCAGGGTGGCATGCTCGCTGGCGGCCTGGGCCTTGTCGAACAGGGCGTCGACCTTGGGCTGCAGTTCGCGGGCGACCTTCTGGATGTCGGCCGAGCCGGCATTGACCACCAGGCTGTTCTCGCCGAACGCGCCCCAATCGGTCAGGTAATTGGTCAGCAGGGTGTGGAACTTGGCCTGGGTGGCCGGGTCCAGCCCGCCGCTGTCGATCTTGAGGTCGACCTCGTTCGACCAGCGCCGGTGCAGACGAAGGCGGCCCGGCTCCTTGGTCAGGATGAAGTCCTTCTCGGCCAGGCGCATCTGCAGGATGCGCGCGGCCAGGGCATCCTGGTTCGGCCACAGATCGATTTCCGACTGCATCGCCTTGGCGGACGCATTGAGTTTGGCGCGGATGCCGTCATTGTCGGTCATGCCCAGTGTTTCCTGGGCGGTGACCACCTTGGCGAAGTCGGCATCGATGGCGGCGACGCCGGCGGCCATGGCCTCCAGCGTATCCTTGTCGCCGCCGGCGACGTCGAGGTCCTTCATCTTGGCCAGGGCCGTGGCGGCGCGTTCGGCGGTGCGCTTCATCTGCGCCTTGGCGTCGGCGTCATGCAGGTCGACATAGGCGGTCAGGCCGGTCTGCAGCGCCAGCAGATCGGCACGGAAATCGGCGGCGCGGTCGCGCATTTCGCCGAATTCCGCCTGACTGCGGGCGGCGGCGGAAATCCGCCACTCTCCCACGCCGTAAGCCAGCGCGAAGGCCAGCAGCGAGGCCAGGCCCAGAGCCGACAGCGCGTAAAAGCGCCAGCCGATTGGCCGGTCGGACAGGATCGGAATGTCGCCGGTGGTCCAGATTTTCAGGGCATCGGCACGCAGTTTGCCGAGGCGGGTCTTCGGGGCGGCTTTTTTGGCCGCCAAAGACAAAGCGCCCTCCGCCGGAGCGGAGGACGCGACGGGGCGTTGGTGCATCGGGCTTTTCCCTCTCGAATCGCCGATAGTATTTTGGCGATACGTATCCCGGCTGCTACCGCACCTGCGAATAAGATTCGATGACTCTTAAGCGGTCATTTGATTAAAATTTTATACAAATTCAGAGCTATTCCAGACTCATCCGGGGATCATCCAAGGCAGCAGATAGGCCTGGATCACCGTCAGGATGCCGATCAGAACCACGAAGAACAGGCTGTGTTTAAAGGTAAATCGGAACAATTCCGATTCCTGTCCGACCATGCCCGATGCGGCGCAGGCCACCGCCACCGATTGCGGCGAGATCATCTTGCCGGTCACGCCGCCGGTGGTGTTGGCCGCCACCATAAGCACGTCCGACGAGCCCAGCACATGCGCGGTATTCGCCTGCAGGCCGCAGAACAAGGCATTGCTCGACGTGTCCGACCCGGTCAGGAACACGCCCAGCCAGCCCAATATCGGCGAGAAGAACGGATAGGCGACACCCGTTCCCGCCAAAGCCAGGGCCAAGGTCGAGGAGGCGCCGGAATAATTGGCGATATAGGCGAAGGCCAGCACGCAGCCGATCAGATAGATCGGCCAGCGCAGTTCCTTCAGGGTGCCGCCGAAGATCTTGAAGAAATCCCCGCCCTTGATGCCCAGCACGAAGCTGGACAGGATCGCGGTGATCAGGATGGCCGTTCCGGACGCGGCCAGCGGCGAGAAGTTGTAGACCGCGCCATAAGGCGTGGGGGCGGCCACGATCGGCGTCGCCTTGATGACCAGCTTATCGAGGCCGGGCACCGGGATGTTGAAGTTGATCCCGGACAGGGCGCCGTTCTTGCCGAACAGATCCTTGAAGACGGGCAGGCTCCAGATCGTCACCAGCACGGTCAGGATCAGGAAGGGCGACCAGGCCTTGAGCACCTGGCCGGGGGTGTAGTGATGCTGGGTGCGGGCCGCCTGTCCGGCGCCGCCGCCTTCGAAGCGGAACACTTCCTTGGGCGACCATACCTTCAGGAACAGGGTGGTGGAGATCAGGCTGGCCAGGGCGGAGAGGATGTCCGGCAGCTCCGGCCCGATGAAATTGGAGACCAGGAACTGGCACAGGGCGAAGCTGCCTCCGGCCACCAGGATCGCCGGCCAGGTCTGCTTGATGCCCTTGATGCCGTCCATCACGCCGACCAGCCAGAAGGGCAGGAACAGCGACAGGAAGGGCAGCTGGCGTCCGGCCATGGCGCCGACCAGCATGGGGTCGATGCCGCCGATCTTGCCGGCGGTGATGATCGGAATGCCCAGCGCGCCGAAGGCGACCGGGGCGGTGTTGGCGATCAGGCAGAGGCCCGCAGCATAAATCGGGCTGAAGCCCAGGCCGACCAGGATGGCGGCGGTGATGGCGACGGGGGTGCTGAACCCGGCGGCGCCTTCCAGGAACGCGCCGAAGGAAAAGCCGATCATCAGCATCTGCAGGCGCTGATCCTCGGTGATCGAGGTGACCGAGGCGCGGATCACTTCGAACTGGCCGCTCTTGACCGTCAGCTTGTATAGGAAGACGGCGGTGATGACGATCCAGGCGATCGGCCATTCGCCGAACAGGAAACCGTCGATCGCCGAGGCCGCCGCCATCGATACCGGCATCCCATAAAACAAAATCGCCACGGCAAGGGCAGTGGCGACGGTGAGCGTGGCGGCGATATGACCCTTCAAGCGAAGGAGCGCCAAAGTGACGAAGAACACCAAAATAGGCAGCGCGGCGATGACCGCCGATGCCCAAAACTGGTTGAGCGGGTCGTAAATCTGGGTCCAGGTCGGCATTGTGACTCCCCCGTGAAAGGCTCTACAGGCCTATTTACTTACGACCGGAATGGTATGGTTATTCCCGACACCCTGTAAAGCTATCTGAGTATACAATCGCTATGGAAATTACCTCTCTTGTCGACCGAGTCTTATACCGCGATGCAATAATGCTGGTCATCGACAAGCCGGCTGGTCTTGCGGTGCATGAAGGCGGACAGGGCGGCCCCAGCCTGCGGCCGATGCTCGACGAGCTGCGCTTCGGCCTGCCGCGCCCACCAGAACTGGCGCATCGCCTGGACCGCGACACCTCCGGCTGCCTCGTCCTCGGCCGTCACCGCAAGGCCCTGGCCGATCTCGGCGCCCTGTTCGCCGAGGGCAAGATCAAGAAGACCTATTGGGCGCTGGCCGTCGGCACGCCGAACAACGCCGAAATCGGCGAAGAGGGGCTGATCGACAAGCCGCTGAAGAAGATCGACAGCCGCCGCGGCAAGATGGCGATCGCCAAGGACAATGACAAAGCCGGCCAGCCCTCGCAGACCAGGTGGAAGGTGCTGGGCAGGCAGGACCGCATCGCCTGGCTCGAACTCTCCCCGCTGACCGGCCGCACCCACCAGCTCCGCGTCCACCTCGCGTCGCTCGGCTGCCCGATCCTGGGCGACCGTATCTATGGCGCCGGTACCGCCGACCTGCTGGCGCCGCAGCTGTGTCTGCATGCGCGGGCGGTCAGCGTGCCGATCTATAAGAACAAGCCGGCGGTGAGTGTCGAGGCGCAGCCGCCGGAGCATATGCGGGAGGGGTTGGCGGGGTGCGGGGCTAAATAGCGATGCGATTATCGAGCGGAGGCAACTTTTCGTGCTCGGACGTCGGCCACCATCTTTTTGAGGGCTTCAAGCGATAAAGCACCGCTCTGCAGCTGATCGCCGACGATCAATCCGGGCGTGCCGCTGATTCCAAGCTTTCCGGCGAGCGCCCGGTTATCAGCGATTCTTTTGGTCAAGGCCGGATCGGCGGCATCGGTTTTGAGACGCGCGACATCCAGGCCGGCCGTTGCGGCAAAGCCCTGTATCTTTGTTTCGTCGAGCTGATGCTCCGGCAGCTTCGATGCCAGGACGGCATCATGAAATTCGGCATATTTGCCCTGCTTGATCGCGGCAAAGGCATAACGGGCGGCCAGTTCGGAGCCGGGGCCGAGGATAGGGTAATCCTTGAAGACCAATCGAACGCCGTGGTCTTCCTCGACGAGTTGCTTCAGCGTAGGCGCGAGCGCCCGGCAGAAGGGGCAATCCAGATCGTAGAACTCGACGATGGTGACGTCGCCGTGCGGATTGCCGATTACGGGATCGGCCGGATCGGTAAAGACCGCGTTGTGATTGTCGGCGAGGGCTTTCTTCGCCTGGGTCAGCCGCTCAGCGGCCTGCCGAACCGCCAAGCCGCGCTGCGCCTCCGCGATGACCTCCGGGTGAGCCAGGATATAATCATGGATCTGCTGGCTCACATCGACGGAGACCGGAGGCAGGGCTCCCATCGAAGCATCATGTTGCGCAATGGAGCACCCATATGGACCGCCCTGGCATTCGGCCGCGGATTGCGGGGAACTGGTCGCCGGCGCAACGGTCACGGTACAGGCCGCGAGCGCGGTCGAGAAAGTAAATGCGGAGATGATGGAGACAGGGCGGCGCATGTTCTGAGGTCACTTATGGAAGAACGTGGCGGTCGAGATGGACGTCGATGGAACGCCGACGAGAATGGTCCCGCCGGTGAATTCGTTGGCGTCGACCTGATGGTTACCGTTTGAATCCGCGCTGGATGGAGCACCGGTAATGTCGGCCCAGTCGAAGACTGCCGTGCCGCCTGCATTGGCTCCGCTGGTGATTTGCCCAAAAAAGACGATCTGTTCGAGGAAGCTGCTGGACGGCACATAGACCTTGTTGGCTGCGGCCGCGACCTCCGCGGCGCTTCCCGAGCCGACCGAGCCGACATTGACGAAGTATTCGTTGGTGTTCGCCGACCCAAAGCCGAAGGCAGAGAGCGTTGAGCCATGGAGCGGGTTGGAGGCTGACGGGGTCAGCAGGGTGTAGGTGCCCTGGCCGCCGCTCGTGGTCGAGGTGATCAGGAAGTCACCGGCGGTGAAGCCGGTTACGGTGATGATCGGCGTGGGGCTGTAGGGCTGGGGCCCTGATCCTTCCTGATTAATGATATTCCCGGTTCCGTGCAGATTTACGGTGCCAGCCGCGCTGTAGATATAGCTGCCGCCGGCGCTGCTGCCGTTGACCGTATAAGTGGCACTGTTTGCTTGTAAGCCACCGTCACCAAAATCCGGAACTCCGGGGGATAGAGTGAAAATACCGGTGGTCTGAGTGGTGTTGACGCTTATACCGGAGACCAATCCGCCGGGCGGGTCAATATCTACCGTCCCGGTGCTGTTGCTAATCTCGCCGGTCACAGATGCGGGATTGATCAGCGTTGTATCGAGATTCCCCGTCGCTTCTGCTTGCGCCAGCACTGCCGCGGCCGATTCGCTCGCCTGTGCCGGTGTGGTGTAGACGAGACCATTGGTTGCCGTTCCCGCCGTATTGATCACGAACCCAGAAACATCAGCCTGGTTCTCGGGTGAGTTCGTGAAGTTCAGCAATTCTTGAGCCCGGCTCCATGCGACCGGGTTAGTGGTGTTCACGATCGAACCGGCTTCGTAATTGGCCAGGGCCGAGGTGTAGTACGCCAGTTCTGTGGAGGAAGCGGCTCGGTGCAGGACATTCTGATAGAGATTGGTCACAAACTGTGTGTCGGAAACATTCGCGCCATAGCGAGCCTGGAATTCCGGAGACGCCATGAATTCCGTCGCGATCTGCTGAAACGAATAACCGCTGTTCAACTGATTGGCATAATACTCGACACCGCCGAGGTCGGGTTGCCGACCAAAAGCGGCGTTATAGAGCTCGGTAACCTCCGTCTGGTTGGCGTTTCCGATGAAATAAATCTGCTGATACTGAGCGTTGGTACCGAGGGCGGCGCCGTCGAAAATCAGGTACGAGACACCACTGATCGCTTGGCTGTGTCCGGTGGTGGTGTCGGTGAGCGTCACCAATCCGGTCGAATCGACAGTGAAAGAGAAGGCGTCGGGACTGCCCGAGGCGGCTACGCCCGGCGAACCGGCGCCGTCGATGATAACGGTATTGAACCCGTTGCCCATGGCGATGGTCGAAGTCCCATTCGCCGACAGCGAGGAAAAGCCGATCGCGTTATCAGTCGTGGCTCCGGCGATGCCGTTATTGATGATTGCGGGCGCGAACTGCGCACCGCTGCCACGCGTGCCGCCGCTGTTCTGCGCGGTGACAAATCCGGTAACCGCAGTATCTGTCGAGGCATAAGGATAAGTCACGAACGATGCTCCCTGTAGATGATGTCGATAAAAACCAATGGCGGCTGTCGCCGCGACCAGACCAAAGAAGGCACAGATCAGTACATTGCGGTGGCGTTGTAGGTAGATCTGAACCATTTAACTGCAGACATAGCAGGTAGCTTGCCCCGTCCAGCCGATACAGCTACCTGTTACCCCATTCTGGCAGGTGCAGCTTAGTGAGTTGATGGTCCAGGTGCTGGGTGCCCCGCCACCTTCGCCAAGAACCTGACATTCGCCGCCACAATCGGCATAGACGGTTGGCAGAAGGGGGCCTGAACCATCCGGGTGCGCATTGCACTGATAAGCTGGCCAAATCGTACATTGGCTGACCACGGTGCCTGGAGCGCAATAGGACGATCCAGTCGGCCCCGTCGATCCACCTGATGGCGGTGGTGGAGGCGGGCAGGGAGGGCCGGAGCAAGTATAGCCCGTCGGATTGCCGCAGCTGTCATAGCGTGTCCCCGTCGAGGTGCTGTCGCAGGCGGCGGAGCAGCCGGTGTCGTAAGCGTTGGGGGTGCAATTGCTGGTAACGTCGCCGGCAGCCTCGACCCATTGCGCCTGGCCGTCGGGGCCGTTGTCGCCGGTGCAGGTCACTGCGACCGAATCCGTGTAGGTCCGGCCCCATTGGTCGGTGCAGGTGGCGGTTACCTCGTCCGTTTCACCGTTTTTTCCGTATTGGCGGTCCACCGAGACCAGAGTGGCGCCGGCTTCGGTGCACAGACTGGCTATGTTGTTCTGAGGGCGGCAGCAGGTGGTCAGGGTAAGCTGGCCTTTGTAATTCGGCGCCGCGAGTGTTCGGTAATTTTCCCATTGCTGCGGTGGGCCTGGCACGAAGACCGGCACGCCGTGCGCGTTGGGAGCCAGGGTGGAGAGGTCGCCGACATCGACCACCTTGCAGAACCCGCCGACGTCGAACCATCCCTCGCTATGGGCGTCGACGCCGGGATAGGACTGCCCTTGAGCGACGGTGCGCGTGAAGACACTGCTGGCAGGAACGTCCGCCCGGGCCGAGGTGGCGGCCATCGCGATCAGTGCGATCGTCATCAGGACGCGGCCGGAAAGGGATCGGTATCGCACGGCGCGCCGTTTCAGTAGGTGAAAAGCGAGGCTTGGACGGTGCCGGTCACCGTCACGTTGCCCGAGGCATTGAGGGTGTTGATTTGCGACGTGCCGGCCGGCGTCACCTGATCGACTCCGCCGGGATCGGCCAGGATCGGGGAGGTCACTTTCTGTGTCGCGGTAACCGTGGTGGCGGCATTGACGTTGCCGCCGGCCATCTCGATGTTGCCGCCTGCGGTCGCGGCGCCGGCGGCACCCATATAGAGCGTGTTGCCGTCCATATATTGGGCGGTGTGCATGGTGTTGTCGTCGAGATTGCCGGTGGCGTAGCGGTTGAGGAAGGGCGCCTCGGCCTCGTAAACGGCCGGCAGGATGTGCGCGCCGATGTGGCCCGCCGCGATCGGGTAATTGGGGAGGACCTGGAAGGGAAGCGCCTGCACGGTCTCGCCGCCCGCGGCACCTTCGAAATTGGCGGTGTCGCTGGCCAGCAGCACCGTTGCGTTGGGCGGTCCGGCCTCCGCCACGCGAATCGCCACATTGTCGGCGATCTGGTCGCCGCCATAGGTATAGACCATGCCCTCGAGCTGTCCCGCCGTAGGCTGAGTGATCACCAGGATGTGCTGTTGGCCGAACACGTTGGAATCGTTGAAGCTGGTGGCCAGGTCGCCGTCGGTGACCAATTGTGCCGGCGTCACGGCCTGATTGGCGCCCACCGCGATTCCGGCGATCAAGGTGGAGAAATGATTGCGGATATAAGCGGCGCCGGCGGCCTGCATCACGGCGAGCTGGTTGCCGGCATCGTTCTGCGCCGGCTGCATCTGCGCATCCAGCAGCATCGGCAGGCCCACGGACAGAGCGATGGCGCCGATCACCAGAGCGAACAGGGCCTGGAGAAGCGGGTTCACGGCAGAACCTGGGTCAGCATCGCCGGCAATCCTGCGGGGACGGCACAGGCGGCGGGCAGGGCAACCACGCCCAGTCCGGTTTGAATCTGGGTGCCATTGGACAATCCGATGCCCGGAACGCCGATGCCAGCCCGGATCGCGGTGCCGAATTCGGGCGGCGTGGAGGATTGGCGCAGCAGCTCGCCGACGATCTGCTCGTCACGCGCGGCGCCGTAGGATTGATCGACCGTGGTCACCACGTTCTGCGCATCGGCGCAGGAGACGAAGCCGGTCATGCCGGCCGGGCCTGCGATCGCTTGAGTTGCAGAATTATGAACTAATTTGTACGCGACGGCAGAGCTGTGATAGCTGCGCATCAGATAGGCGATCTGGCGGGCCGGGGCGGGGCCGTTATGGCTGGCGATAGCCAAGCGCTGCTGCGAGGCCAGGGCGAAAGCGGCAAGAACCAGCGCCGCGAGCATTATCTGAGGGAATGGACCCATGAACCTCGACATCCCGTCGCGAAGAACGACGGAGGCGAGGTTACATCAGTCACAAAATATTTCCAATATGGAAAATACGCGTTACGCGAGCATCTTTCGTATAAGCTCCGCGACCATCCCCGTATCGTCGAAGGTGGGATAGGTCCAGCTTTCCAGCGTGCCGTGGAAGGGGCGGGTGATGCCGTCCGCGACCAGCCCGTCATGGAAGCGGCGGAATTTGTCCGAACCGCCATCCAGCGGCACCACATGCACCGGCTTGCCGGTGCTGGCGGCTTCGCACACCATGTTAACGCTATCAGCCGTCACGACGATGTGATCGGCATAAGCGAGATAGCCGAGATAGGGGTTGTCGCCGGTGCCGTCCCAGAACTCCCCGGCCACGCCGGTCAGCTTTTCCTTGAAGATCGCCTCGATGGCGGCACCGGTGCGGCGCGACGGCGTTACCATCACCGAACCATGCGTTCCCCGCGCCAGGGTGGACAGGCACTGCGCCAGGTTTTCCGCCGCCAGTCTGGTCAGCTTGTAGACGCCATTGTCGCCGCCCAGCAGCAGCGTGATGCGCGGCTGCGGCAGATAAGCGAGGCGGGGGGCGAATTTCTCGCGCGCGGCCTCGAGTGCGGCGGGGGTGACGCCATGCGGCGCGCCGCGCGTCACCAGAACGTTCGGTCCGGTCAGCTGATCATGGCGCGGCACCACCACCAGATCGAAATTCTTCGGATCGATACCGGGATTCTGGATCTGCACGCGGACGCATTTGCCCTTCGTGAGGTCGCGGATCGCCAGGGAAGAGGTGACGCTGTGGCGGCCGGTGGCGATCAGCAGATCGGGCAGGGGGCCGTCCAACTGGTCGCCTTGGGGCGAGAGAGACCAGCGGTTGCCCAGGCGCAGACCCCAGGGGCTGAGCTGTTTCCACGGCGCTCGCATTTTCACGCGTTTGACGACCGGATCGAGGCCCAGGCGCCGGGCGATCGCCAGGCACTGGTTTTCCATACCGACCTTGCCGTCGGTGACAACCCAGCAAATCAAGGACATCAGGCGGAAATCTGGTGGCGGCGGCGCGCGGCGGCGATGCGGGTCAGGCCGGAAGGACGGCCCGATGACAGGCTCATCAGCGAGGGCGCGAAATAGCGCATGACCTGGCGGTAAGCGGGCTGCTTGAAGGAGACGGCCTCGTCGATAATCTGGGCCGGGGTGTTCCAGCGCCAGGCCGAGAATTCGCCCTCGGCGCCATCGATATCGATCTCGGCATCGGCGCCGTCGAAGCGCAGCAGATACCAGAGATGGCGCTGGCCGCGATAGAGCGTGGCGCGGCGCGACGATTCCGGCGCGGGATAGTCGTAACAAAGCCAGTCGGGGCGGAATTCGAGGACGCTGACCGCGTCTGTGCCCAATTCCTCGCGCACTTCGCGGAAGACCGCCTGGCGCGGGGTTTCACCGTCCTGCAGGCCGCCTTGCGGCATCTGCCAGGGATGATCGCGATTGTCGCGGCGCCGGCCGGAAAACACCAGGCCGCGGGAATTGACGAGGACGATTCCTACACCGGCGCGATAGTCGGAGGGGCTGAGCACGAGGTCCCTCGATCTGATGGGCGAAGGCGGAATTTATACCCGTCCGGGCGGAGAATTACAAACCGCACAATGGTCTTAATGCCGGAATAACAGAATTTTTACGCCGCCTTTACGCACCCCTCGGCAAAACCGCATGGATGCCTGACGCCAACCTGGCCTAAAAGGAGCACGAACGGCAAATCTGCCGGGGAGTAATCATGTTAGATGCGATTTTCGTCGCCGGCGCGATTGTCTTTTTCGTGCTTGGCGTGTTGTTCGTCCGTGGCTGCGAGGCAATGTGATGGGCTTCGATTTCCTCTTGGGCGCAGTCGTGGCCGCCCTGCTGCTGGTCTATCTCGGCTACGCCCTCATTAATCCCGAGAAATTCTGATGAATGCTTCCGGTATTCTGCAGATCGTCGTCTATTGCGCCGTTCTGCTCGCCACCGCCCTGCCTCTGGGCCTGTATCTCGCGCGGGTCTATGACGGCCAGAAGACCTGGCTGTCGCCGGTGCTTGCGCCGATCGAGCGCGCCATCCTGGCCGTCTGCGGCGTGCGCCGCGACCAGGAGCAGCATTGGACCGCTTATGCGATCTCGCTGCTGATCTTCAATCTGGTGACGCTGCTGGCGCTCTATGCCATCCTGCGCCTGCAGGCCTATCTGCCGTTCAATCCGGCCGGCGAAGCCGCGGTGAACGCCGATCTGGCTTTCAACACGGCGGTCAGCTTCACCACCAACACCAACTGGCAGAATTACGGCGGCGAGAGCACTCTCTCCTATTTCAGCCAGATGGCCGGCCTGACGGTGCACAACTTCACCTCGGCCGCCACCGGACTGTGCGTCGCCGTAGCGCTGATCCGCGGCTTCTCGCGGCGCTCGACCAAGACGCTGGGCAATTTCTACGTCGATCTGGTGCGCGGCATCGTCCATGTGCTGCTGCCGCTGGCGATCCTGTTCACGCTGTTCCTGGTGTGGCAGGGCGTGCCGCAGAACATCGATGCCTATGTCACCGCCGCCGGCCTCGACGGCGCGCAGCAGACCATCGCGCAGGGGCCCGTCGCCTCGCAGACCGCCATCAAGCTGCTGGGCACCAATGGTGGCGGTTTCTTCAACGTCAATTCGGCGCATCCCTACGAGAACCCGACCCCGCTGTCGAACTTCGTGCAGATGTGGTCGATCGTCGTGCTGTCGGGCGCGCTGGTGTTCGCCTTCGGCAAGCTGGTCAAGGATTTCCGCCAGGGCCGCGCTTTGTTCATCGCCATGAGCATCATGATGGTGGTCGGCATCGGTCTCTGCTATTGGGCCGAATCGTCGGGTAACCCGCTGTTCGAGCCGCTGGGCGTCGACCAGGTCGCCACCGACGTCAATCCGGGCGGCAACATGGAAGGCAAGGAGCTGCGCTTCGGCATCGCCAATTCCGCGCTGTTCGCCACCGTCACCACCGACACCTCGTGCGGCGCGGTCAATGCCATGATCGACAGCTTCACGCCGCTGGGCGGCCTGGTTCCGCTGTTCGACATGATGCTGTCCGAAGTGATCTTCGGCGGCGTCGGCGCCGGCCTGCACGGCATGATCGTCTTCGTGATCCTGACCGTCTTCATCGCCGGCCTGATGGTCGGCCGCACGCCGGAATATCTCGGCAAGAAGATGGAGGCCAAGGAGGTCAAGCTGGCGGTCCTGGTCATTCTGGTGTTCCCGCTGTCGATCCTCGGCCTGGGCGCGCTGTCCGTCACCCTGCCGGCCGGCACCGCGGCGATCTCCGCCGCCGGTCCGCATGGCCTGACCCAGGCGCTGTATGCCTATACCTCGACCACGGCCAATAACGGCTCGGCGTTCGGCGGTTTCTCGGGCAACACACTCTATCACAACACGATGCTGTCCATCGCCATGCTGCTGGGCCGCTTCATCGTCATCGTGCCGACCCTGGCGATCGCCGGTTCGGTCGCCGCGAAGAAGCTGGTGCCGCCGTCCGCCGGTACCTTCCCGACGCACGGCACGCTGTTCATCGGTTTGCTGATCGCCATCGTCGTCGTGGTCGGCGGCCTGACCTTCTTCCCCTTCATCGCGCTGGGTCCGCTGGTCGAGCATCTGTCGCTCGCCGCCGGCACCAGCTTCTGACAGGTGTTTCCATGAGCGTTCATCGCCCAAACTCCATCGCCCTTTTCGAAGGGACGATCCTCCGCGATGCGATCATTGCCTCGTTCCGCAAGCTCGACCCGCGCGAGCTGGTGCGCAATCCCGTGATGTTCACCACCGGCGTGGTGGCGGTTCTGTCCACCGTGATCTATGCCCGCGACGTCGCCATCGGCGTTAAGGACTATGTCGGCGTGATGGGCCAGATCGCCGCCTGGCTGTGGTTCACCGTGCTGTTCGCCAATTTCGCCGAAGCCGTCGCCGAAGGCCGCGGCAAGGCCCAGGCGGACAGTCTGCGCAAGACCAAGACCGACACTCCGGCCAAGAAGCTGGCCTCGGACCGCGACACCAAATGGACCGCGACTCCGGCCGCCAGCTTGCGTGTCGGCGATCTGGTCCTGGTCGAGGCCGGCGACACCATCCCCAGCGATGGCGACGTGGTGCACGGCATCGCCATGGTGGACGAATCCGCCATCACCGGCGAATCCGCCCCCGTGATCCGCGAATCCGGCGGCGACCGTTCGGCGGTCACCGGCGGCACCCGCGTGGCGTCCGACCGCATCGTCGTGCGCATCACCACCAATCCCGGTGAAACCTTCCTCGACCGTATGATCGCGCTGGTCGAAGGCGCCAAGCGCCAGAAGACCCCGAACGAGGTGGCGCTGACCATTCTGCTGGTCGGCCTGACGGTGATCTTCCTGATCGTCTGCAGCACCCTGCCGGCCTTCGCGATCTTCTCGGGCGCCAATCTGCCCGTGGTGTTCCTGATCGCGCTGCTCGTCGCGCTGATCCCGACCACCATCGGCGGCCTGCTTTCGGCCATCGGCATCGCCGGCATGGACCGTCTGGTCAAGTTCAACGTCATCGCCAAGTCGGGCCGCGCGGTGGAAGCCGCCGGCGACATCGACGTGCTGCTGCTCGACAAGACCGGCACCATCACCCTGGGCAACCGCCAGGCGGCGGAATTCATCCCGCTGCCGTCGGTGAACGAGCGCGAGCTGGCCGAGGCGGCGTTCCTGTCCTCGCTGGCCGACGACACCCCGGAAGGCAAGTCGATCCTGGTCCTGGCCCGTCAGCGCTTCGGCTTCAACGAGAACGAGACCCCGGCCGGCATGACCTTCCTGCCGTTCACCGCGCAGACCCGCATGAGCGGCGTGGATTATGGCGACACCCAGATCCGCAAGGGCGCCTCGGACACGCTGCTGAAGTGGGTCAATGACTGGCCGGCCAATTCCGGCATCACCCAGCCGCGCGAGATCAACGCGGCGGTGGAGCGGGTCGGCAAGGCCGGCGGCACGCCGCTGGTGGTGGCCAAGAACGGCCGCCTGCTGGGCGTCATCTATCTCAAGGACATCATCAAGCCGGCCATCCACGAGCGTTTCCAGACGCTGCGCCAGATGGGCATCCGCACGGTGATGATTACCGGCGACAATCCGCTGACCGCCGCCGCCATCGCCGCCGAATCCGGCGTCGACGACTTCCTGGCCGAGGCGACCCCGGAACGCAAGCTGGCGCTGATCCGTGAAGAGCAGGCCAAGGGCCGCCTGGTCGCCATGTGCGGCGACGGTTCGAACGACGCTCCGGCGCTCGCTCAAGCCGACGTCGGGGTGGCGATGAACACTGGCACCCAGGCGGCGCGCGAGGCGGGCAACATGGTGGATCTGGAATCCGATCCGACCAAGCTCATCGAGATCGTCATGATCGGCAAGCAATTGCTGATGAGCCGCGGTTCGCTGACCACCTTCTCGATCGCCAACGACGTGGCCAAGTACTTCGCCATCATCCCGGCGCTGTTCGTGGCCAGCTATCCGCAGATGCAGGCGCTGAACGTCATGCGTCTGGCCAGCCCGCAGAGCGCGGTCCTGTCGGCCATCATCTTCAACGCGCTGATCATCATCGCGCTCATCCCGCTGGCTCTGAAGGGCGTCGCCTATCGCCCGGCCTCGGCGGAAGTGCTGCTGCGGCGCAATCTTCTGATCTACGGGCTGGGCGGGCTGATCGTGCCCTTCATCGGCATCAAGGTGATCGACCTGATCATCGCCGCGCTCGGCCTGGCGTGAGGTAAATGACCATGTTCAAACATATTCGGCAGGCCGTTCTCGCCACCATCGTTCTGACGGTGATCGTCGGCATCGCCTATCCGCTGGGAATGACCTATCTGTCCGGCGCGCTGTTTCCCTACCAGGCGCATGGCAGCCTGATCAAGAAAGCGGACGGGACGGTGATCGGCTCCGAGCTGATCGGCCAGAATTTCACCGGTCCGACCTATTTCCACGGTCGTCCGTCGGCGACCACCGACACCGATCCGAACGATTCCACCAAGACGGTGCCGGCGCCTTATAACGCCGCCGCGTCGAACGCCAGCAACGCCGCGCCCAGCTCGAAAGCGCTGATCGCCGACGTGCAGAGCCGCATCGAAGCCCTGAAGGCGGAGAATCCCGACGCCAAGGGTGACGTGCCGGTCGACCTGGTCACCACCTCGGCCAGCGGCCTCGATCCGCATATCTCGGTGGCGGCGGCGCTCTATCAGGTTCCCCGCGTCGCCAAGGCGCGCGGCTTGAGCACCGACGAGACGGTCAAGCTGGTCCAGGCCAGCACCGAAGGCCGCACGTTCGGCCTGCTGGGCGAACCGCGCGTCAATGTGCTGAAGCTCAATTTGGCGTTGGATGCCGTAAAGGCGAAGTAACCGTGTTCCGCCAGCCTCGCAGGAGGCTGGCGAAGCCGGCCGCGGGAATCGGCTTGGCGAACAGATACCCTTGGGCGAAGGTGCAGCCCGATTTCCGCAGGAAGTCGAGCTGCTCTTCCGTCTCCACCCCCTCCGCGACGATTTCCATCTGGATGCTCTTGGCCATGGCGATGATCGCCTGGGTCAGGGCGGCGTCCTGGCTGCGCTCGGTCACCTTCGAGATGAAGGACCGGTCGATCTTCAGCACGTCGAAGGGAAAGGCGGTCAGATAGCTCATCGACGAATAACCGGTGCCGAAATCGTCGATGGAGAATCGCAGGCCCGCATCCCGATACTGGCCGAGCAGTTTAAGCGTTTTGGACGAGCGGTCGAGCAACAGCCGTTCCGTCACCTCCAGCTCGAGGCAGTCGGGGCCGAAGCCGTTGCGGTCCAAGGCCTCGCCGATCACGTCCAGCAGCGAGCAATCGGTCAGCTGCCGGCTGGAGACATTGACCGCGATGCGCAGGGGCGGCAGCCCGTCATCGCGCCATTCCGCCAAATCGCGGCAAACCTGCTCTACCACCCAGGCGCCGATCGGAACGATCAGGCCGGTCTCCTCGGCGATCGGGATGAAGAAGTCCGGCCGGACATGGCCGAGATCGGCATTGTGCCAGCGCAAGAGCGCCTCGGCGGCGGCGATCTCGCCGGTCCGGATATCGATCAGCGGGTGGTAGCACAGGCTGAATTCGCCATTGTCCAGCGCATGGCGCAATTTGCTCTCCGCCTGGATATGGCTGCGCAGTTCGGAATCCAGTTCGGATGTGAAGAAACGCCAGCAGCTGTTCTCTTCGCATTTCGCCGAACTCATCGCCGCATGGGCGTTGCGCAGCACGTCCGAAGCATTGTCGCCATCGGTCGGATAGAGCGCGACCCCGATCGCCACCGAGATGAATACCTCGCTGCCCTCGATGAAGACGGGTTCGGCGAAGCTGTGGCGGATCGTTTCCAATGTCTGCTGCAAGAGCCGGGAATCCTGCGCGTCGTGCAGTATCAGGGCGAAATCGTCATTGCCGAGGCGGGCCAACGTGTCTTCCGAACGCGCCACGCCGCGCAGCCGCCGGGTTGCCTCCAGCAGCATCTCGTCGCCGGCCGCATGGCCCATGGATTCGATCACCATCTTGAAGCGTTTGATGTCGATCACGATCACCGCCACTTCGGTCCCGGTGCTTTCGGCCAGCGCGATCGACTGGCCGAGCCGGTCGAGGGCCAGCATGCGGTTGGGCAGCAAAGTGAGGGAATCGTAATTGGTCTGCCAGTTCAGCCGCGCCTCGTACTCCTTGCGCAGGGTGATGTCCTCGTTGATCGAGACGAGATTGACGACAGCGCCGTCCTCGCCGCGGATGGCGAAGATCAGCACCGATTCCCAGAACGGCCGGCCATTCTTGCGGCGCCCCTGAGCGGTGCCGCGCCATTCCCGTCCATCTTCGATCGCCTGGTCGATGGCGGCCCGGTCATCTTCGCAGAAAGTCTGGATGTTGAGATCGCAGGGCATCTGCCCGATCGCCTCTTCCAGGGTGAAGCCGCTGGCCCCGACGAAGGCCGTATTGACGTAATCGATCCGTCCGGCCGGATCGGTGATCATGATCGATACCGGGCATTGGCTGATCACCGTCGAGATCTTGCGCACCTCGTCGGTCAGCCATTGCGACAGGCCCGCCAGGGTCTTGTGCGCCCGGCTGGCGGCGAGAAGGTTGTTCATGCGGGCGACGAACTCGACCGGATCGATCGGTTTGGACAGGAAGTCGGTGGCGCCGACCTGCAGCGCGGAATAGCGCACGTCGCGGTCGCCCGAGGAGGTCACCATGACGACCGGGATGGAAAGCGACTGCTTGTCGTCGCGGAAGGATTCGATGAAGCGCAGGCCGGTCATGTCCGGCATCTCGTAATCGACGATGACCAGATCGACATCATGCGACAGGCAATGAGCGAGGCCTTCGCGCGGGTCGGTGAACCCGACCGGCTGACACCCGTTGATCGAGCGCAGCAGGGTGCTCATCTGCGCCACCGAGCTGGCGCTGTCGTCGATGACCACCGCGATTTGTGCCTGTTCGGGGCGCATCGATGCCAGCCTCAGAAAAACAGATCGTCGATCGAATCGGCCACTTCGGACGAACCTGCTTGCGACGCCAGCGTCTCGGAGGTCCTGCCATCGAACTGGTCGTGGATCAGCCGTTCGGAATCCATGGTGTAGTTCCGTTCGGCCAGGCGCCGCAGATCGTCGAATTCGGCCTGGTCGGGTGTGTGGCCGTTGCCCATCTGCTCGGCCATCCGGGCGACCAGCTGCGAGGCGCGCTCGCAATCGTTCTTCAGCCGGTGATGGAACGAGATCGATCCGGCGCCGTTGGCCAGCCGCTCCGCCACGGCGGGCGCGTCATGCCGCAGGCTCTCCAGGGTCTGGGCCATGGTGGCCGACAGCTGATGCAGTCCGGCGACGCAGCTGTTCATGATGCTGCGGCAGGGATGGGTATTGTCGAATTCGACCTCCAGCATCGCCTTGGTCGATTGGCGGTTCAGCTGCTGGGCCGATTCCAGCGCCTTGGTCAGCAGGGTCTCGACCATGCGCGAACTGTCCTCGGTGCGCCGGCTGCAGGCGCGCAATTCGGCCGCCACCACGCCCAGCGCCTGTCCGGCATTGCCGAGGCGGCCGGTTTTCAGGGTCGCGTTCAGGCCCATCACCCGCATATCGGCGTCGATCGAGCGGATCGATTCGAGATCCTTGGTCATGTCGATGAAGCCCTGCGACACGTCGGTCACCATCGAGCGGGTGCGTTGATCGGCGGCGGAATAGGCGTCGAGCAGGGCCGAGGCGCGATCGATGTCGCCCTCGATCTCGGTCAGGAAGATGCCGCCATGGCTGTCGCCGAAAGCGCTTTCGGCTTCGGCCATCAGATCGGCGGCGTCGCTCGACAGACCGCGCAGGTTGGCGGCCAGCGCCTCGATTTCGCGCAGGTAATCCAGCGCCGCCTCGTCGAGCTGGCGGCATTGCAGGCGCAAAGCGGCGGTGGCCAGCCGGTGGAAGCGCTCGTCCTCCATGTCGCGCAGCCAGGCGTCCTCCCGCGCGGCGAGGGTGCGCAGCACGATCCGCACATGTTCGATGCGCTGGCAGACGATGTCGTTGATCTGCAGCTCGCCGACCGTCTGGGCCACTTTGCTGGCGACCTGGCCGGATTTCTCGCGCACCGCGTCGAGCGCGTGCGAGGCGCGGCGGCCGCGGTCGACCATGAGCGCGATATTGCTTTCGACGCGGGACCGGATGTTCTTCAATTCGCCGGCCTCGTTGCGGACGAAGGCGCTTTCCGCCTGGATCGCGCCCGAGATCGAAGACCGCACCTCGGACAAGCGGGCCACCGCATTCTCGATCTGCTGGGCGGCCATATTGCCCAGGCGGCCGATCTCGGCGGTGAAGACGGTGAAATCGACGCCGGCGGTGGCGACCAGCGCCGCCTGGATCTTGCCGTTGATGGCCAAAGCGGTGATTTCGGCGACGATGCGGCGCAGGGTTTCCAGATGCTTGGAGATCTCCTCGGCGTCGGCGGCCAGGCCGGGCAGGGCGGCGGTGGTGCCGGCGGCGGTATGCATGTCGTGGATGCGTTCGACGGCGCGGTTGAGCTCGGCAACCGATTCCAGCGCTTCCTCACCCTGCAGATCGCGGCCGAGCCGGTTGAGCGCGTCGCCGATTCCGGTGATCGCGGCGGCGGATTCGCCCAGCAGCGCTCCCACCGGCACGAATTCCTGCTCGGCCGAGCCGGTCAGATCGCCCAGATCGCGGTCGACGGTCCGCAAGGTGGCCAGACCGTCATCGCGGAGGGTCAATAGCGTTGAAATTCGCTATCCTCCTTATCCATGTCGAGGGTGAAGCCGTTGCTGCCCGCGGAGGACTTGGCCGTCACCGCCGCCGGCCGCTTGGGGGCGGTGGCCTTTGTGACAGGTTTGCGCGCCTTCGCTGCCGGGCGATGAGCCATTCCGCCGCCATCGACGGTGAAATAACCGATCGTGCTCTGCAATTGATCCGCCTGCGACGCCAGTTCGACCGACGTAGCCGAGGTTTCCTCGGCGGCGGCGGCGTTCTGCTGCGTCACCTTGTCGAGCTGCTGGATGGCGAGATTGACCTGTGACGCGCCGATATCCTGCTCGCGGCAGGCCGCCGTGATCTCTTCGACCAGTTCGGCGGTCTTGCGGATGTCGGGAACCAGCTTGGTCAACATGTCGCCCGCATTGGCGGCGGCCGTGACGGTTTCCGCCGACAGACCGCTGATCTCGGTCGCGGCGGCCTGGCTGCGTTCGGCCAGTTTGCGCACTTCCGAGGCGACCACGGCAAAGCCGCGGCCATGTTCGCCGGCGCGCGCCGCTTCGACGGCGGCGTTCAGGGCGAGCAGATCGGTCTGGCGGGCGATCTCCTGCACGATGACGATCTTCTCGGCGATGGTCTGCATCGCCTTGACCGCCTGGCGCACCGCGTCGCCCGATGTCTGGGCGTCCTGCGAGGATTGGCGGGCGATCTTTTCGGTGGCGGCGGCGTTCTCGGCGGTCTGCTTGATGTTGGCGGCCATTTCCTCCATCGAGGCGCTGGCCTCCTCGGTCGCCGAAGCCTGTTCATTGGCGCCCTGGCTCAGCGTATCGGCCGAGGCCGACAATTGCTCGCTGCCGCTGGCGACGTTCGACGTGGCCGAGATGATGTCGTTCACCACGGTACGCAGGCGCTCCAGCATGGTCTTCAGCGCATGCCCCAGCGTGTCCTCGGGGCAAAGCGGGGTGACCGCCGCGGTCAGGTCGCCCTGGGCGATGGTGTCGGCGACGGCGGCGATCTCCAGCTGATTATTGTTGATGGTGTTCATGGCGCGGGCGATTTCGCCCACCTCGTCCTTGCGGGTGAGGCCGGGAATGACGACGTCCATCTTGCGCTGCGCCATCAGCAGCATGGTGGCGACCGCTTCGGCCACCGGGCGGGTGATCGACAACACGATCGAGATGGCCAGGCCGATGCCCAATGCCAGGGCGATCACCAGGATGATCATGTTCTGGTCTCGGGTGGAGCTATAGACCTCGGCCGAATTCTTGAATTCCTCGGCGCCTTTCTGCTCCTCGAAAGCGCTCATCTCCTCGATTGCCTTGAAGCCGGCGAGGAAGGCCTCCTTGTATTCGAGCGGCATCAGTGCGGCGCCCCGCTGCTTGTCGGTGATGAACAGCTTATCGGCTTGGTCTACGGTGGAGAAATAGGCCTGGATAGCGGTGCTGGTGGCCTCCGCCAGGCGCTTGCCCTCGGGGGTGATCAGCGTGGTCAGGAACTGCGCCCATTCCTTGTTGAGGGCCGTCCGCGAGTCCGCGGCGAGCTTCTGCGCCTCGGTGCGAGCCTCCTCGCTGGTCGCCATATAGAGCAGCATGCTGTTGGTGCGGACGCGCGCGTAAGAGCGGCTGATATTGTTCAACTGGACCAGCGGCACGGTGCGATTGTTATAGGTGCGGCCCAGGCTTTCCTGAATCACGCCCATACCGCGGTCGCCAAGATAGGCGACCAGCAGCAGGGGAACCAGCAGCGCGATCAGCAGGATGATCAGCCGCTCGCGAATCTTGATATTGGCAAACATGGTCTTTCTCCCCCTCTGCTTATTGTCGGTCAGCCTTGCGGCTCGGCTTCGACGAGCAATGGAACCTCGTCGTCGCTGAACAGGCGGGACAGATCGAAGATGATGACGAAGGAATCGCCGCGGCGTCCGACACCGCGGATATAATCGGACCGCCAGCGCATGCCGATGTCCGGCGGCGGCTCGACGGCGTGATCGGATAGATCCGTGACCTCATAGACCCGGTCGGACAGCAGCCCCAGCACGACGGTGCGGGCGCCGATATCGACGTCCAGCACGATGATCCGGCTATGCTCGGTCTTGATCGTCGGGCTGAGGCCCAATTTGACCCGCAGATCGATCACCGGCACCGCGCGGCGGCGCACATCGATCATGCCCAGCACATGCTCCGGCGCGTTGGGCAGGCGCACCACCGGCCCGAAATCGAGGATCTCGTGCACGCGGGTGACCTCGACGGCGAAGACCTCCTCACCGACGCCGAGGGTCACAAATTGAGTGGCCAATCTACTCTCCTGGCTCATCGTTGCTGCCCTCAATAGCGGCGGAACTCTCCGTCTTCATCGTCCATGGCGATCGAAAAGCCCTTGCCGTTGCCCTCTGCCGCCGCCGGCACGGGGCGCGCGGCGGGAACGGGGCGCTTGACGCGTGCGGCCGGGCGTGCGGCGGGCTTGATGGGCATGGATCGCCGGTCGAGGGTGAAATAGCCGATGGTGGTCTGCAGCTGATCGGCCTGCGAGGCCAGTTCGACCGAGGTGGCCGAGGTTTCCTCGGCGGCGGCGGCGTTCTGCTGCGTCACCTTGTCGAGCTGCTGGATGGCGAGATTGACCTGATCGGCGCCGATATCCTGTTCGCGGCAGGCGGCGCTGATTTCCTCGACCAGCTCGGATGTGCGCTGGATGTCGGGCACGAGCTTGCTGAGCATGTCGCCGGCATTGGCGGCGGCGCCGACCGTTTCCGACGACAAACCGCTGATCTCGGTCGCGGCGGCCTGGCTGCGTTCGGCCAGTTTGCGCACTTCCGAGGCGACCACCGCGAAACCGCGGCCATGTTCGCCGGCGCGGGCCGCTTCGACGGCGGCGTTCAGCGCCAGCAGATCGGTCTGGCGGGCGATTTCCTGCACGATGACGATCTTCTCGGCGATGGTCTGCATCGCCTTGACCGCCTGGCGCACCGCATCGCCGGAAGCCTGGGCGTCGAGCGCCGATTGGCGGGCGATCTTTTCGGTGGCGGCGGCGTTCTCGGCGGTCTGCTTGATGTTGGCGGCCATTTCCTCCATCGAGGCGCTGGCCTCCTCGGTCGCCGAAGCCTGTTC
>Ga0209166_10000059_pt1 | contig 150707 bp, 141 predicted proteins | sample Coa_R1_3_FD_187151 | JGI IMG/M metagenome (GOLD analysis project Ga0209166, IMG submission 187151) | Surface soil microbial communities from Centralia Pennsylvania, which are recovering from an underground coalmine fire - Coalmine... | ecosystem: Environmental > Terrestrial > Soil >... | reverse complement strand
GCGCTCAGCCGAACCACGTAGCGCTTTACCCCAACTTCCCGCGCAGCCATCCTCGCCTCCGTCACCTCAGGGTGTCGAAGGCAGTGAATCGATCAAAGGTTCTGAATTAGTTGAAGCGTCCGACTAGAGCAAAATGGCGTTCTGGTTCTTCGGGATGGGGCCCTGGCAAGGTTCAAGGCGCGGGGCCTTTGTATCTATGCCGACCCGCTGCCGATCATCGTCTATAGCAGCGAGGCTCCTAGCGCCCAGCTTTTCACGATGGCCCATGAGCTGGGTCATATCGCGCTTGGGGAGTCCGCGATTAGCGGTTCTCCTCCGGGCCCCGGGACCCCCAGTCACGCGCGGGCCGTCGAAGAGTGGTGCAACCAATTCGCGGCGGCATTCCTCATCCCGGCGGGTGACCTTGCTGCTCGGTGGGCGAAGCCCAATGAGGCGGTAAAGGAAATCGCGGATGGCGAGCTGACCAAGCTTGCTAACTGGTATGCCGTCAGCCCTCACGCAATGATCATAAGGCTCGTTGAGCTTGGGTACGTAGAGGCCAAATTCTACCGGGACGTTATGAGGGAGGAGCTTCTGAAAAGGGAGGCCGCCTTCAAGGGTGGTGGGCGCCCTGAGTATTACGGTTCTCGCTATCGCTCCGCGCGCGGCGATATGTATACAGGACTCGTTCTTGATGCGTGGTCGTCAGGGCGAATCACGAATCATAACGCCGCAGAGTTCATGGGTATAAAAAACGTTCGTCACCTTGAGGATATTAGAAGTCACTTCGGACCCTGATGAAATCCTACTGCATGGACACGTCAGGTCTAAGCAACCCTCTCGGCATGATGCCGCAGGACATTCACCGGAGTCTGTGGAAGGCCATATCTGAAATGGTCGTGGCAGGAAAATTCGCTGTTACCGCCGAGATATACGACGAGCTAACTCACCTCGATGGCGACATTGGCGACTGTATTCCGGCCAACAAGGCTGAGATGCAGCTAGAGGTCGGCGACGGCGCCTGGGATTCCGCGACCTATCTGGGACATGCCGCGCGAATGCAGATCGATCACCAAGCGGTCATCTCGGAAAACAACGGCAACCGAAAAGGCACGGTCGGCCTGAAGGACATCTCCATTATCGCCTTGGGTAGCACCCTGCGCCTGCCGGTCGTCAGCATGGAGAGCACGCTGCCCCCGCAAGCAAGATGGAAGCGAATACCGAATATCTGCGCCATTGAGGGGGTGGAGCACGTAGCGTTCAACGACTTCCTGCGTCGTGAAAGAATCGTCCTGTGACTGAGCCCGACGCCCCCAAGCCCCAGCTCGACAAGTTTCCGCGATCTCGCGCGCGAACTAGAGTGCGGCGAGGACGAAGAAGCCTTTGACGAGCAGCTGAAGAAGCTGGCGAAGGCGCCGCCGCCGAAGGGCGAGATGAAGGAATGATCGCTGCTGTAGCACTGGCGGCCGCTATCAGCGCGGCGCAAGCTTATGGCGAACAGCCGAGGTTCGACAAGAAGGCTTCAGAGGCCGGCCGGCGCGCGCGCAAACGGATTTGCGCCATGGCTCGGCCAGGTCCGTCATAGCGGCGCTTAGACCCGAGGCGGGGCCGCTCGAGGCGCGCCCCGCGGCGTTGGCGCACCGGACCAGGGCACGGCCCCGGGAAGCTCGCCAGTCCCGTTGTTCTCGAGGCTCGCCTACCGGTGCGCGTTCGGCGGGCTTCGAGGGTCGAACGCCGGGCCTCGCCCTCCGTTTAGACCTGGGTGGCGATCCACTCCGAAACGTGACGCTGCAACACGGTCAGCGGCATGGATCCCGAAAGCAGAACCGCATCGTGATAGGCTTTCAGGTCAAACCTGGAGCCCAGCTTAGCCTTGGCTTCGTCGCGCACTTTCACCCAAACGGTGTGACCGACCTTATAGCTGTTGGCCTGGCCTGGGCCGGCGAAATAGCGCTCAACCTCACGCTGGGCGCGGGTCTTGGTGTTGCCGATCGTGTCGACCATGTACTGCGTCGCCTGCTCCCGGGTCCAACGCTTGGCGTGAATACCGGTATCGGTGACCAGGCGCGCAGCGCGGAACAGTAAGCTCTGCAGATAACCCGCCTCGCCCAACGGATCGAAATCGTTGGCGCCCAGCTCTTGGGCGAGCTGCTCGGCGTAGAGGGCCCAACCTTCGGTGTAGGCTGAAAAGCCGCCGCCCGTACGGCGAATGATCGGGATCTCGGTCGATTCCTGCGACAAGGCGATCTGCAGGTGGTGGCCTGGAATGGTCTCGTGGTGGGCCAGAGTCCAGAGATTGTAGCGCGGCCAGTCGCTGGTCTCCTTCAGATTGATATAGAAGGCCGCGGGCCGCGAACCGTCCAGGGACGCTGAATTGTAATAGCCGTTGGCCGCGCCATCCTGAATGAAGACCGGCACGCGCCGCACCTCGACCTTGGCCTTGGGCAAGGTGCGGAAAGCCTTCGGCAAGAGCTTATAGACGTCGACGATATGGCCGTTGAGCAGTTGTAGGATTTCGGCGCGTCCCGCATCGGTGTTCGGAAAGACCTGGTCGGGTTGGTTATTCAAGACCAACAGGCGCGCGCCCACCGAGCCCTGGGTCAGACCACGGCGCTTCAAGATGGCGTCAAGGCGCGCGGAGATCTCAGCGACCTGATCGCGACCCAACTTATGCACCTCCTCGGGCGTATAGTCGGTCGTAGTCGACGCCTTTACGGCGTCGGCGTAGTAGGCCTCGCCGTTGGGCAGCGCCCAAGCGCCGCTATTGGGTTTCGCCTTGGCCTTCAGCGCCGTCATGGCCGCGATCTGTCGATCAAGGGCGGGGAAAACTTCGGCCTCAACAATTCGCGTGGCGCGACCTTCCCAGTCGCCCGCCAGGTTCGCGGCCTTGGCCTTCTTGACGATTGAATTGACAAGGACGGTCTTGGCGGCCGGCTGATCGCGCAGCGCCTTCATCTGGCCTACGGAAAGATCGCAGATGAACGCCGGTGGAATAGCCCCTAGGGCCACATCATGGCGCTGGCGGTCCAGGTCCTGATCCATCACGCGGGCAAACGCGCTCAGCCGCGAGAGATAGGCTTCTGCGTCTTCGCTATTTGCGACCTTGTGGGAGCTATCGAGGAAATCGGGAACCTCCTGATAGGAGCCTGACTGCTGGCTGATCACATAGGGTCGGAAGTTGCCGCCGGTATCGCCGAACTTCCATTTGTCGCCATTGCGAACGGCCTGTTCCTGGCCGTAGAGCACGACATCCAGATCAACTTTCGACGCCGCCGAAAGCCTTGAGCGATCGATGGTGTGGAGCTCTTTGGCGCGCCCACGCGTGCGCTCCAATCGCTTGGCGCGCGCCTCCAAGGAGTTGTCGTCAAGCTGCGCCTTCAGGGCGGCGCGCTTGCCCTTGTCGAGACCCAGCGATGTCGCGCGGCGCGGGCTTTCGTCGACCTGGCTTTCGAACATCTGGTCAAGCATCGCGCGAAGCTTGGCGTCCTCAGGTCCGGCTTGAGCCAGGGCCGGGGCTGCGGTTATCAGCGCCATCCCCGCCGTTGTGGCCAGGAAGCGGCGACGATCGAATTCGGTCATATGTTCAATTCCCTGGGAGCTTCAGCCTAGGCTTTGTGCGCGGCGATGTAGTTGTCGACGACGCTTTCCAGCACGGTCAGCGGCATCGAGCCAGCCAAAAGCACGGCGTCGTGGAACTGACGAATATCGAAGCGCGGTCCAAGGGCCGACTTGGCCTTCTCCCGCAGCTTCAGGATCGTGACCTTGCCCACCATATAGCTGCAAGCTTGACCGGGCGTCACGGCGTAACGCTCGATCTCCTGGCCGGCATAGGCTGGCGGATCGCCTTCAATACCGCTCAGCGTCTCAACGGCTTTTTCACGGCTCCAACGCATGGCGTGCAAGCCGGTGTCGGTGACCAAACGCCCTGAGCGCAGCAGCGCATCGTGGACATAGCCAAGCTCGCCGGCCGGATCGTCGGCGTAGAAACCCATTTCCTGGGCGAGCTGCTCCGAATAAAGCGCCCAGCCTTCAATATAAGCGCCAAACCCACCGGCTTTTCGCAGCATCGGAAGATCGGCCTGCCTTTGAAGGGTCAGTTGCAGATGGTGGCCTGGGATGCCTTCGTGGAAGGTCGTCGTAGGCATATCCCAGAAGGGCGCCTCGGAAGTGTCGCGCAGGTTCAGCCAGTAGATGCCAGGCCGGGTCCCATCGAGACTACCCTCCGTATAATGGGTCGAGGCGCCAGCCTCCGTTGATGCGGGAATGCGGCGGATTTCCAAGGGCGTCTTCGGAAGCATCCCGAAATAGCCGGGCAGCCGTTTTTGCATGGCTTGAACAAGGGTGTTCAAGTCAGCGATTTCCTTCGCTTTTCCGGCATCCGTGTTGGGATAGATGTATTTTTCGACCTTATAGAGCGCCCCATACCGCTCGCCCACGGTTCCCTGGGTCATGCCGATCTTTTTAAAGAGCACGTCGGCCCGGGCCGAGAGCTCCTTGGTGATGTCCAGGCCAAGTTTATGAACCTCGGCTGGCGACATGGTGGACGTCGTGCGCGCCTGCAGCGCTTGGGCGTAATAGGCCTCTCCATCCGGCAGCCGCCAGACGCCGGCCTCATGGGTCGCCTTGGGCTGAAGGCTTTCAACGAGCGCCATCTGTCGCTCCAGCGCCGGCTGCACCTTCTGCTCATAGATGGCGCTGGCCGCCTTGGTCCAATCGCCCGTGACGCCCTTGGCCTTGGCGCGCTCGACAAGCGAGGAGACCAGGGTGGATTTATCCGCCGGCGCGTGCAGGACCTTCATCTGATTGAGTGCGCCTGTCAGGGCGAAGTCCGGCGGAACGACGCCCAATCCCGCGTCGTGGCGCACCCGCTCGCACTCTTCGTCCATGACCCTGGCGAAGGCGTCTAGACGGGCAAGGTAGGCCTCGCAGTCGGAGCGGGTTTCGATGGTGTGCTGGCTATCGAGAAAATCCGGGACTTCTCCCCAGGCGCCATTGATCTGACTGATGACGTAGGGGCTTCCGGCGCCTTCATGCCCATAGGCGAAGCGCTTGTTTCCACGGTCTGCGGTCTCCAGGTCGTAGAGTACGGCGTCGTAGTTGACCGCCGCCATGCCCGTTAGGGGCTTGCGTGCGACGCCGCGCAGACGCGCGAGTTGAGAGGCGTTCAGCTTCTTAGCGCGCTCGAGCGCCGCCAGGGACGCTTGGGAAAGTTTCGATTTGTCCGCCGCACGCGCGCCGACATCGAGGCCCAGCGACGTTGAAAGTTCAGGGCTCTCGTCGAGCTCTTCGATGAAGAAGTCATCGAGGACTTTTTTGAGCTGGGCCTCGGCGTCGGAAGCGGCCAACGCTGCGACTGGAGCGGCGAGCGCGACGCTCGCGCCAGCGGTGGCCAGGAGATTGCGGCGACTGAGCAAGGATAAGGACTCCACAATTGGGCGAGATGAGATCATCAAGCGAGAGTTTGACGCCGCGCCCCCACCCCTTAGTGTCGACTTGCGGCGCGGGGCATTAATGCGCGTCATCAAGGCATCGAACAACTGTCACGGATGGGGCGGCAATATGGATTCCATGCAAAGACGCGTGGCGATTCTCTTTTCAACTCTGGCGGCCGGCGTCATCGCTGCAGCCAGTCAGGCTCAAGCCCAAACGGTGCTTCCAACAGGCCAGCGCCTTACGCCGCAAGTGGCGCGTGGCGCAATCTTCCAGCCCCTCAATCCTGATCTTCCAGGACTGCCGGGCTTTACCGCCGGTCAGGCTTCGGCCGTGGCGCTTTCCCCTGACCGCAAGACGCTCCTGATCCTGACGAGCGGCTTCAACCGCAACACCGGACCCGACGGCAAGCGCGTCGACAACCTCAGCAATGAGTATGTCTTCGTCTACGACGTCGCCGGGCCCGCGCCCGTGAAGCGCCAGGTGCTTCAGCTCCCCAATACTTTTCTGGGGATCACCTGGGCGCCTGATGGACGCACATTCTATGTCTCCGCGGGCGTCGATGATGCTGTGCTTGAGTTTAAACCAGGCGATCACGGATATCAGCCGGCCCGACGTTTCCCGCTCAACCATAAGGAAGGTCTCGGCGTTCAGGTAAAGCCCGAGACGGCAGGCCTCGCAGTCAGTCCAGATGGACGTTGGCTGCTCGCGGCCAACCTACAAAACGAGTCTGTCAGCCTCATTGATCTTGGTTCAGGGGCGGTGAGCGCTGAGCTCGACCTTCGCCCCGGCAAGGCCGATCCGGCGAAGGCGGGGGTCCCGGGCGGCGGCTATCCGCTGGCGGTCGCCTGGACAGATGCGCAGCACGCCTTTGTTGCGACGCAGCGAGATCGCGAGATCATTGCGCTTTCAGTGTCCGACGGCGCACTGCGCCTTTCACGGCGCATCCGCACAGACGGCCAACCCACCGCGCTTGTGGCGGGTCTTGCAGGCAAGCGGCTTTATGCTGCGCTCGACAACACAGACAGCGTCGTCGCCATCGATCCCGCAAGCGGTCGCATTCTTGAGGAGACGCCCACCCTTGCGACCTCTGCGCTGATGGCCGGTAAGCGTTTCCGCGGCGGCGCCAACAGCAATGCCCTTGCCCTAAGCCCTGACGGCCATACGCTCTATGTCTCAAACGGTGGAGAAAACGCCGTCGTTGCCATGGCGCTCGGCGGCGCCAAGGCCAAAGGCTCCCCAGGCGCCGCCTCGCGCGTCACCGGGATGATCCCGACAGGGTGGTATCCCACCGGGGTCGCGGCCGCCGGCGGCAAGATCTATGTGGTCAATGGCAAGAGCGACCCAGGGCCCAATCCGATGGCCTGTCGCAATACGCTTAGCCTGAAGCGCGAAGACGCAATCCCCTGTCAGTCCTCCAACAGTTACGTCTGGCAATTGGAGAAGGCAGGCTTCCTAAGTCTTCCCGCCCCCGCGCCCGCTGAACTCGCCAAGCTGACCCGACAGGTCGCCGCCAACGTGGGCTTCACAGGCGGTCCTTCGGCCGCCCGCGACGCGGCCGTGATGGCAGAGGTGCGCTCGCACATCAAACACGTGATCTACATCGTCAAGGAAAACCGCACCTACGATCAGGTCCTGGGCGATCTCGAGGTCGGCGATGGCGACCCCAAACTCGCGATCTTTTCACGCGCCATCACCCCCAACCAGCACGCCATAGCCCGCCAGTTCGTCGACCTCGACCGCTTCTTCGCCTCGGGGGAAAGCTCAAATACCGGATGGGACTGGACGACGGCGGCGAGGACCACTGACTTCACCGAGCGCGAGGCGCCGGTGAACTATGGCGCGCGCGGCCTGCAGTATGATCAGGAAGGACCCAATCGTAACGTCAACGTCGGTATTGCGGACCACAAGACCCGCCTTGCGGCCAGCGCCTCGACGCCCAAGGACCCCGACCTGCTGCCAGGATCAGCCGATGTCGCTGCGCCAGACGGTCCGCAGGGGGAGGAAGGCCAGGGCTATGTCTGGGACGCAGCCCTGCGCGCCGGCCTCAGCGTTCGCAACTATGGCTTCTTCGGCGACCTTGGACGCTACGAACCCAAGGCGGCCGATGTGATCCCGCTGGAGCAAGACCCTTACGCCAAGCAGCTGCCGGTCTTCGTTTCGGCCAAGGCCGCACTCATTCCCCTCACCGACGTCTACTTCCGAGGCTTTGATCAGGCGTTTCCCGATTTCTGGCGGTTCCAGGAATGGAAGCGCGAGTTCGACCTCGACGTCGCGAAGAACCAGCTGCCGGCCCTGACCCTTTTGCGGCTGCCGCATGATCACACCGGTCGCTTCACCGATGCGATCGATGGGGTGAACACCGTCGAAAAGGAACTCGCCGACAACGACTACGCCGTGGGTCTCGTCCTGCAGACTGTGGCGCAGAGCCCCTTCGCCAAGGACACCTTGATCTTCATCGTCGAGGACGATGCTCAAGATGGCCCCGACCATATCAGCGCGCGGCGCACAACCGCCTATGTGGCCGGGCCCTATGTGCGTCAAAAGGCGGTCGTCTCGCACCACTACACCACCGTCAACATGGTCAGGACGATTGAAGATGTGCTGGGGCTTTCGCCGCTGTCTTTGAACGATGGCCTTGCACGGCCAATGAGCGACATCTTCGATCTGAAAGCGGCCGACTGGAGTTTCAAAGCACAGGTTCCAGAAACGCTGAGGTCCACAGCTCTTCCCCTGCCCGCCCGGACCGCAGACGCCTCTAACGCCTTGGCCTCATCATGTCGCCCGGCGCGCACCGCCGCCTACTGGGCCAAGGTCATGGCAGGGTTGAACTTCGATGAAGAAGACCACCTTGATACGCTGCGCTATAATCATGCGCTTTGGGTCGGGATGACCGGCAAGTCCACCTATCCGAAACCCACCGGAGCAGACCTCAGCCACGATCCGAAAGCCCGGTCGGGCAAGGCGGACTGCGGCTAAGGGGCCGCGGCGCTGGAGCGGTAAAGCTGAATAGGGCGAGGCTCGCGCCTGCGTTACGGAGCCTCGCTTCAACAAAGGGGAACACGTGCCGGTTTGGCGTCTTTGGAGATTTATCGAACGACCTGAATTGCGACATCGAGGCTGAGGTTCGCCCATGCACGGTCGGCGGTCACCGCGACTGCGCCGAGTGTGGCGGCAAGGGCAAGACATGCTCGGTCACCAAGCGATAGGCCGGCAACCTTCGTGCTGCGGCGCAGGAGCCCGGCCCTCTCGGCCTGCTTGCGATCAACATCGCAAACAACAATGTCCAGCTCCGCCAGGTCGCGCAGAATATCTTCATTAGCGAATCCGTGATCGGACAGTTTGGCGACGACTTCGCTGAAATTCACAGCGCTCATTCGAGCGCCTGGCAGCACAATTTCGACTGCGTTCGAGCCGGCTTCCTCAAACAAGGTCGCCAGCAGCGCCGAGGCGTCGAGCACATACACTGGCTCATTCATCGCCAGATTCGCTCCGACGCTGCGCAATCAGCTCATCGACCACGGAGGCGTCGCTTGGCAACGATCCGCGAATTTTCTCCCGAAGACGCTTCAGGGCGGATTTGGCGGGACGCACCCGAAGCTCATCTCCGTGCAATTCCATGATGACGGCGTCACCCTTTGCGAGGCCCATCTCTTTGCGAAGGGCCGCAGGTACGATCAATCGCCCTCCATCCACCATCTTGCCATGTACGACGGATTGACCCATTTCCATTCCCTCAGGTCATGAATTTATAAATGCACGAGCAACATTATCGGCCATTTTGTAGGAAATGCCATAGACTGCCAATTTGGCGCGTTGAAGCGCGTCGCATCCCTCCGATTGTCGGCAAACACTTTTTCCAACAGCCGCACACAGTCGACGCCGGGCAGAAGACATGATCACCCCGCCAGACCGGCCGAACCTACGCAAACATCGACAGGGGGATTTCCGCGCAGGTTGGTCGGATATATGAGGGGCCGGATGGGTGGATTGACGTGGCCGGGCCGCAAGAGCGTGCGGGGCGTGAGGTTCGAATTGGCTGCGGGTCTTGCAATGGCGAGCGTCTAGGCTTGGCGAGCATCGCCATCATCGGGGCCGGCCCCGCCGGCCTGATGGCGGCGCAGGTCGTGGCTGAGGGCGGCCACAAGGTCACGCTCTTTGAGCGTATGCCCAGCGTTGGCCGTAAGTTTTTGATGGCTGGACGCGGAGGCCTCAACCTCACCCACTCAGAGCCTCTGGACCAATTCTTGCCGCGTTATGGCTCGGCGGCCCAGCCCCTTGAGCGGGCGATCCAGGGTTTCTCACCGCAGGCGCTGATCGATTGGGCTCAAGGGCTCGGACAGCCGACATTCGTAGGGTCTTCGGGTCGGGTGTTTCCGCTCACGCTGAAGGCCTCCCCGCTCCTGCGCTCATGGCTTACGAAGCTGAGAGAGCTTGGCGTCGAAGTCCGCACTCGCCACGCCTGGGCGGGCTGGAACGAGCAAGGTCACCTGAGATTTTCGACCCCAGATGGCGACATCGTTGTTCGCGCCGACCGCACGATACTGGCGCTTGGCGGCGCCAGTTGGCCGCGTCTGGGATCAACCGGCAGCTGGACCGAAGCCCTGATCAAGGAAGGCGTGACGGTCAACCCGATGAAGCCGGCCAATGCGGGATTTGACGTGGCCTGGAGCGATCTCCTGCGTGACCGTTTCGCCGGTCAGCCCTTGAAGTCGCTGGCCATGACGTTCGGCAGAACGCGCGTTCGCGGAGAGGCGATGGTGACGCGCCATGGCCTCGAGGGCGGCGCCGTCTACGCCCTCAGCGCGGCCCTGCGAGAGGCGATTGAAAAGGAAGGTTCCGCCCGTCTTTGGATCGACCTAAGACCCGACGCAAAAGCCTCAGACTTGCAGGCCCGGATCGCTCAGTCGCCCAAAGGCCAATCCGTCGCCAACCGGCTTCGCAAGGCGCTGCGCATGACGCCGCTTGAGATCAATCTGTTGCGGGAGGCGCATGGAAAGGACCTTCCCCACGACCCGGCATCCTTGGCGACGGTCATAAAAGGTGCGCCTTTGGCCCTCTTGGGCGTTCGCCCCATCGATCGCGCAATCTCCTCGGCTGGCGGGGTCACCTTCAGCACCGTCGATGAAGACCTTATGTTGATCGCTAAATCCGGGGTCTATGTGGCGGGCGAGATGCTGGATTGGGAGGCGCCGACTGGCGGCTACCTCCTGCAGGCCTGCTTTTCTACCGGCGTAGCAGCCGGGCGGGGCGTCTTGAAGAGCCTCGCCGCTGACCGCTGAGGTCGCATGTCTTCCGAGCCTCCAAAGCATCGGATTTGCGTCAGCCGGGTGGCGCCTCCAAGCTTCGAGGATCACTATGTTACACTGTGTCCAAGAGGCCAAAACATGGACAAGGTGATCCCCCAATTCGACCCTGACGCTCACGCGGCGAATATCCGCACCCAGGGCTTCACCGTGATTGCAGACTTTATGGACGGGGCGCAGATCGCAGCGTTCCGTGCGGCCCTGGCGCCCTTCCTGGGAACCCACCATGGCCGAAACGACTTCGAGGGCTTTAAGACCGAGCGGGTCTATACCCTGGTGGCGCGAGGCAAGGTCTTTGAAGAGCTCGCCTGTGAACCGCGCCTGATGGCGCTTTTGAGCCGGTTCCTGGAGGGCGATTTCCTGCTTTCGGCGACCCACGCCATCAACTTGAAGCCGGGAGAAACCGTTCAGTCGATCCACATCGACGACGGGTTCTACCGCCAGCCGCGATCAAGCCCCGCAGTCGGCTATTCGGTTATCGGCGCCATCGATGCTTTCACAACCGAAAACGGCGCCACCGAGGTCATTCCCGGAAGCCATCTTTGGAGCGATGCTGAATTGACCGAAAGACGCAAGGACGCCAAGGCGCTCGAAGCGATGCTCGTTCCAATGGAGATCCCGGCCGGCGCCTGCTTTGTGTTCCCGGGCAAGCTGCTGCATCGCGGAGGCGCAAACCGCACGCGCAAGCCGCGCTTGGCCTTTACCAATCAATACTGCGCCGGTTGGGCGCGTCCCCAGGAGAACTTCTTCCTATCGGTGCCGAAAGAGGTCGTGCGCGCCATGTCGCCGCGCGCCCAAGCATTGTTGGGCTATGAGCTTTGGCCGACGTTCATGGGAATGGTCACCGGGTCTCATCCTCGAAAGGCGCTAGACGAAGGGTTCGTCCCACCCATCGTCGCGCAGCGTCCCGTCGATTAGCAAAGGGCGTCGAGCTTAGTTCAAACGACGCCTCCAGAGCGCAAACAGTCGTTCCCAGTGCCGTTCAGCCGCAGGCTTGTCGAAAACTGCGCCGCGCTGTGGAAAGGCAAACCCATGGTGGACACCCGAATAGAGCTCCACTTCGGCGTTGAGGTTCTTGGATTTTACCGTCTGGTCGAGCGTTTCGACCATCTCCAGCGGCGCATAGGGATCGTGTTCCGCACAAGCGAAATAAAGCTCGGCCTTGGTCTTCTGCGCCGCCAGATGCGGACTGTCGGCCTGATCCGTCACCAGTTGCACGCCATAGATCGACGCCGCCGCCGCCACGCGATCAGGGTAGCGAGACGCAAAGTTGATCGCATACTGGCCGCTCATGCAGTAGCCCAGCGTGGCGATCTTCCCGTTGCTGGCCGCCGGATCACGGTCGGCGAAATCGAGCAATGCGTCGCCATCGGACATGACAAGCGGGATCGTCAGCGATCCCATCAGTTCGAACATTCGCGCGCGCGCTTCGGCGTCCGGTAATTTCGGCAGGTCCGCCAGCTCCATGACGCCTGAGCGATAATAGAGATTAGGCAGCATGACGTAATAACCGGTCGCCGCGATCCGGCGCGCCATGTCGCGCAGCTCTTCGCGGATCGCGGGTGCATCCATGAAGAAGATGATCAGGGGATGAGCCCCGTCGCGTTCGGGATGCACGATGAAGGTGGTCGTCGCCCCGTGCTTTGTGGCGATTTCGACGCTTTGTTCGATCACGTTCAGCTCTCCATGCCAGGGACCGCGCCAGCCCCGGGCGTCCCAAAGTCGTGCTTTATCAAAAGGCCATACATCTAGATCACAGCCTGGGTGAGTAGCAGGTCCAGCGCCAGGATCAGCACCGCAAGTCCCAGCGCCTTGCCTGCATCAAGCGTCTTCATCTCACCTAAATGAGCTCCGCCGGCTCGATCGCGACGCCCTTCAGGAAGGGTTCGGCATAGTTGATCGTGCCCGTCAGCGTCTTTGGATCGCCAGAAGCCAGGCGATAGACCGCCTCGGCGATGAATTTGATCGGCTGAACACGGTCTTTGGTGGCCTCATTTATGAGGCCATGGACGGCGACGCCTGGGGTGTCCACCAACCCGGGCGAGACGACATTGACCGCAATCCCATCATCGTAGACCTCCGAAGCTAGTCCGGTCGTAAACCGCTCAAGAGCGGCCTTGCACATGCCATAGACTGTACCGCCGCCCCGACGCGTATAAGGTAATTTCGGGTGAAGACCTGCGCCTGAGGAAATATTGACGATCCAGCCCTGTTTGCGTTCCCGCATCGCGGGCAACACCAGTTGGGAGAGGTGAAAGGGTGCGAAGACCTGCACTTCCATCATCAACTTGAAGCGCTTCTCCGGAAACTCCGTGACCGGCATGAAGTAGGTGATGGCGGCGTTGTTCACGAGGATATCGATGGGACCAAACGTGGCGACCGCCTCCTCAATCAAGCGTTCGCGCTCGGCGGACTGGGCAAGATCAGCCTTGATGAAGGCTGCATTGCCTCCGGCGTTCTTGATGCGGTCAACGGTGTCGTGGAGCGTGCCCGGCAGCCGGCTTTCGCCGCTTTCTGCGGTTCGGGCGGAGACAACGACATTCGCCCCCTCCATCGCAAGTCGAACGCCAATGGCTTCGCCGATGCCGCGGCTTGCGCCGGTCACCAGCGCGTTCCTGCCCTTCAGGGGACCATTGGGATTGATGCTGGGTGCGCTCACGAGCGTGTCCTCCAAATTGCTTTTTTTATAATGTCCCAAAGCTCGCGCGGCTGGGCGCTCGACGCAAGACCGGTTGCGTGGCGCGCCCATGAGCGATTGACTGCGCGGGAGCTTTGAGGAATTCGGATGCGCATACCTGACGAGAGGCTGGCCGAGGTTTTCGAGCGAGGCTTCACGGTCGTGGAGGGCTTCCTGGACAAGGAAACCCTAACGGACGCCCAGGATGCGCTTTGGGAGATTTATCCGCGACCGGAGACCTATTTCGCCAATCCTGACGCCTATCCGAAGTTCGCCAAGAGCCAATTTGCGGGCCTGCGCTTCTTCCCCTACCCGTCCTGGGCCCTGAACAAGGTGGCGGTCTATCCAGATCTCATCGAGGCTGCGGAGCGCTTCCTGCAAACCAAGGAGATCGACTGCTATAAGATTGAGCTTTGGGCGAAATATGCTGGCGCCGTCGATTACGACCAGCATCATCATCGCGACTACGAAAACCACACGATCGTGGTCCCGCGAACCGATCAACTGATGCCGCAGATGACCTGCTTCATCCTGCTCTCGGACGTGACTGAACTCGATGGTCCAACCAAGGCCGTGCCTCTCGAAAAAACCAAGCACATTCCGATCGGCGTCACTCAGACTGAAATGGGCGCATTCTTCAGTGACGAGGTCGCTGTGACCGGGCCGGCAGGCTCAATGCTCATCTACAAGACCGACGTCTTCCACCGCGGCTCGAATTTCAAAGCGCCTGGCCGGTCTCGATTTGTGATGCCAGTGGACTTCAAGCCGCGCGGCTGGCGTTGGCAGGGAAAGCTCGCCTGGCCCGACCGGACGCTCAATCCGGGGTGGAAAGAGGCGATGGTGAACATGACGCCGCGCCAGCGCGACCTTTTTGGTTGGCCCCCGCCTGGCGACCCTTACTGGAACGCTCAGACTTTGAGCGACGTCGCCTTGCGCTACCCTGGGATTGATCTGACGCCATATGGCCAAAACCTACAGGCGACCACGGCTTCGGCGTAAGTCCTTGCCAGCGATGCTGCATGGCCGCCGCATTAGCGATCTATCCAATCCCCAAGCATCGCCTCGCCGCGCAGATGAAAATTCGCAAGGCGGCGAAGTCGTGTGCGTCAATAAGCGGGATGGTATGAGGATCGGTAACACCGGCCTCGTCGAGATAGAGCGCCCATTCGACCACGAAACGGATTCCGGATAGACAGACGGCCCCTCCTTGCGAAGGGGCCGTCCTGATCGCCCGCCTTGATCAAGTGATTGAACCGTCCGTACCGGCCGGTGGGGTGGGCTTTACAAAGCTAGGGCGCCCACACGCGGTGTCAACCGAACCCCTACGGGGGCAATAGTGCCCACAACTCCTTATGGACAGGCGGGCGACGCTGAACCAGTCGGGGATGGGGTCAGTGAGCTGCGCATCCACTACGGCCTGGCTACCGGCTCTATTTTCAGAGGCGTGGGGACATGCTGATCATCCTGCCGTGCGGCGGCGACAAGAGCACTCAGGCCAAGGACATCAAGCGGGCCAAGCGCCTGGCCGAGACGTGGAGCGAGTAAGATGGCGGAGAAGCTGACCACCTTTGATCCGGCCGAGGGCCTGACCTCGAATGACGCCATCGCGGGCTTCATGGAGGAAGCGTTCAAGACCGAAGACGTTGACTATATCGCCCATGCCCTGGGCGTAGTGGCGCGGGCGAAAGGCATGATGCAAATCGCCAACGAGATCGGCCTGTCGCGCGAACAGCTTTATCGTTCCTTCAGTGAGAACGGCAATCCCACTCTGAAGGCCACGATCGCCGTCATGAAGGCTCTTGGGATCGCCCTAACTGCGGAGCCGGCGAGCGATCCGAGGGCTTCGAGCGCGGCGTAAGACGCGGCAGATGTTGATGAAAAACAGGAAGATAAAAGATATCTATCATCCCGGCGAAAGGACCTGACTTCCAACTTGACGGAGGCGCCAGCGTCAGCGTGTAACGCAAGGCTTTTCCGCCCCGCGCCGCCGCGGAGCGGTAGGCGTCGATAGCCTCTCGGTTATCATCAGCGAGCCGGCCATCAGCGATGAAGCGATTCCAGACCTGAGGATTGGACGCCCGCATCAGGTCGGCACCGGCTGTCCAGCGATCCGCGTGCATAACAAGCGCGGCGATTCGCGTGTTCAGGCCGAACGGCAGGAACCCGGCGAAAATTGGCGACAGCGAGCGCTTTCTGATGCTTTTGAGCGCCGCTCGGCATACCAGCCAATAGGTCTCGGGGAAGAGGCTTGAAGACTCGTATTCGGACCTTTTCGAGCTCAAACGTCTGCAAAACTGCTTGCCGCGCGCTCAGCGGCCAGCAGGCGGCGTCTTGGGACAAGTCAGGACCTCGTCAGGCGGCCTTCTGCAGTTCCTGTTTCACCCGTTCGGCCAACGTCTTGATATCGATTGGCTTGGGTAAGAATGAAACGTTGATCTCACCTTCGAGCAAGTCGGAGAACTCGCTCTCGGCATATCCGGAAATGAACATCACAGGCGCTGCTCCCAAATAGGCCCGCGCCTGTTTCAGAAGGTCCGGTCCCTGCATGCCTGGCATCACGACGTCGGAAATCATTAAGTCGATCGTGCCCGCATGGGTTTCGGCCAGCTCCAGGGCCTCCTCGCCGCTCGCCGCCTCAATCACCTCATACCCGCGCGCGCGCAGCAACTTGGCTGCGACGCCGCGGACTGCGTCTTCGTCTTCAACGAAGAGTATCCGGCCTGCGCCGGAGAGATCGCGCGCAACCGGGCGCTTCGGCGCGGCTGGCGAAGGCGCAGGCGCGACACCGACCACGGGAATATGGACAGGCAGGAATATGCGGAAAGCCGCGCCTTCACCGGGCTTGCTTTCGACGCTGATCCAACCGTCCGACTGTTTCACAATGCCGTAGACCGTGGCGAGCCCAAGCCCGGTTCCCTCTCCCACCGGCTTGGTGGTGAAGAAGGGATCGAAGATCTTATCCAGGACTTCAGGCGGAATTCCGGGGCCGTCATCAGAGACCTCGATCATCGCCTGTTCGCCCACAGCGCTCGGATATCCCATGGCCTGGGCTTGTTCCTGGCTGACGCGCGCGGTGCGGATCTTCACCGAACCTCCCCCGTGGGCCCGGACGGAATCGCGCGCGTTCACCGCCAGGTTCATCACCGCCGTTTCAAGCTGACCGCGATCGGCGCGTACCTGCGGCAGGTTGCGGCCGTAGTCAGTGCTGAGCTTGACGTCCTCGTAGAGGACCCTGCGCAGCAAGACCTCGAACTCGCTGATCAGCTCCCCAAGATCGAGGATCTCGCGTTGCACCGTCTGCTTGCGAGAAAAGGCCAAGAGCTTGCGTACGAGATCGGCCGCTCGCGTCGACGTCTGCTTGATTTCGTTTAGACCCTCGTAGGAGGGATCGCCCACCGGATGACGGGTCGCCAAAACATCAAGCTGCATGAAGATGGCGGTGAGCAGATTATTGAAATCGTGGGCGACCCCGCCGGCAAGCTGACCGATCGCTTGCATCTTTTGGCTTTGGGCGAGCTGCAGTTCGATCTGCTTCTGTTCAGAGACGTCCACCAAATAGGCCACCCATCGGCCATCACTCTTGGAAAGATAGAGGTGCGCGATGCGGCTCGGATCATAGGCCAGGCGAACTTCCACCGGTGCGCCAGAGCCTTGGCCTGCGGCGAGCTTCTGAGACGCCTCTGCGCGGCTTGCGGCCTCGATAAGCTCGCCAAACACCTGGGCTTTCTCACCGCCGCCGGCCACGGCCTTCAGCGCAGGATTGGCCTCGACGATTCTGGATTCAAAGGGATCTTCGCCCTCCAGGAGAGCCGCACCGAAAGGCGAGGCCGCCGCAAAAGCATCGAGCACCTTGGGTGGTGGCGGCAGCGCGCCCTTAAACGCGGTGAGCACTTCCATCGCGGCCGACGGCAAGGCGAGCGCGCCGGACCCCGGTCCAGTCAACCTGATCAGGAAGCGCCGTGCGCCTAAAGGAGAGACGATCGTTTCGTGCTCGGCGCCGCCGACCTTGATCGTGGCGTGACTGGTCTCACCGCGCCGCGCGGCCGTCAGGGCGGCGAAGAGACTAGACGCCGAAGGACCGGCCTTCGGAAGACGCGCACCGCCGCCGATCGTTGATTTCCACGCCGCGTTGGCGGCATGGACCCGGCCGTCGGGCGCTGCGATCGCGGCGGGCTCAGGCAGGGCGTCAACCAGCAGTTCCGCACCCGGCTCGCCCTCGCTTGGGGCATCACTCGCCCCCCGCAGCACGAAAAGGCCCAGACACGCCACGCCCGCCAGCCCGATAAGCAACAGCAGACCCGCAATGGTGGTGGGTCCTGCGTTCATCGCCGGCGCTGCGGCGAAGACAACAGCCATCAGGAAGAAGACCACTGCGGCAGCAGTCAACGGCTCGAACAGACCCTTTCGGGTGTTTCCTACCTGCGCCTCGGCCATGCCGTGCGACAACGCCTCCTTCTTGGCCCGCTCCAGCTTGATGGGAGCAGCGCCGCGGACAACCTCGGCTGGCGAATCGGTCACTAGCATTCTTTCACAGGAATCACAGTGCTACAGCGCGCCGCCTTTGAGCGAACGCGCCGCCATCTTGCGACCGGTGCTCAGGATGAAGCCAATGATCTTCGCCACCGCCTCATAGTGGGCCGGCGGTATGATCTCGTCCACGTCTACCGCAGCATAAAGTGCGCGCGCGAGCGGCGGATCTTCAATAACCGGCACGCCTGCGGCTTCAGCGACCTCCCTGATCTTCAGGGCCAAAGAGTCCTGCCCCTTCGCCACGCACATTGGAGCCGGCGCTTCGCTGGTGTCGTAGCGCAGCGCTACGGCGTAGTGGGTGGGGTTCATCACCACGACCGTTGCGCTCGGCACAGCTTGGATCATGCGGCGTCGCGAACGCTCTGCGCGGAGTTGCTTTTGGCGGGCCTTGATGTGGGGATCGCCTTCAGACTGCCTGAACTCTTCCTTCAGTTCTTCCTTGCTCATCCGCATGCGCTTTAGGAAACGCTGACGCTGCCAAAACCAGTCGGCGCCGGCGACCAGCAGCAGGAAGATGGCCACAGCGAAGACCAGCCTGCGCAGGATATCGGAAGCGAACCCCAACATGGACAGCGGATCCATGCCGACGAGGTTCTCCAGCTCCGACATGTGCGGTTTGAGCACCCAACCGGCCAGAACCGCAGTCAGGACCACCTTGAGAAGGGATTTGAGGAACTGCACAAATCCGTCGAGGCCGAAGACCCGCTTGAAGCCCTCCAGGGGCGAGACCTTCTTGAGATCGAACGACAAGCGTTCAGGACTGAAGAGAAAGCCGGTCTGGATCAGGTTGGCGGCCACACCGCCCAGGCAGGCCGCCAGCAGCACAGCGGCCATCGCCGGCGTCGCGGCCAAGATCGCCGCGCGCATAATCTGCACCCCGCCATTTCCTTCGAAGCTCATGGTGTCGGGGCGGGCCAGGAACGGCGTCAGCGACGCGGCGAGATTTCGGCAAAGGTAGCCGCCGGCCAAAGCGGCCACGGCCGCTGCGCCCGCCAGCGAGGCCACTGGCGCCAGGTCAGGGGTCTTGACGACCTCACCGCGCTCACGCGCCTGCTGAAGTTTGCGCGGTGTCGGCTCTTCTGTGCGTGATGCAGCGTCGTCCGTGTCGCTCATGGCGGGCTACCCACGGGCCTTAAGCGAAAAGGGCCACAAGGTCGCGGTAGTGGCCGATCCAGACCATTCCCAGCAATCCCAGGCTAAGACCGAAGAGCGACAGGCCCAGAAGCACCATCAGCGGCGCGGCCACGAAGAAGATCTGGAACTGCGGCATCACCCGGCCCACCAGGCCCGCGGCAATGTTGAAGATCAGCGAGAAAGCCACCACTGGCGCGGCCAGTTGAAGGCCTAGCGCAAAAGAGCGGGAAACCGTCTGAATGGCGAGCGCGTTGGCGTCGCCCAATGGCACGGCGCGGGTAAAGGGGAAGATCGAATAGGACCGCACGATCGCCGAGAGAAAAAGGTGGTGAAGGTTGGTCGTCATGATCAGGACGGTGCCCATCAAGCCCAGGAAGGTGCTGATCGTCGTGGAAGGCGCCGCCTGGGTCGGATTGGTGGTTTGCGCAAAGCCAAGCGTCGTCTGGATCGACACGATCTCGCCGGCCGCAGACAACGAGCCCATGAACATGCGAAGGATTGTGCCGATCATCAGGCCGATCGCGGTTTCCTTGATCACCGCCAGGCTCACGCCGGAAAGGTCGGCAGGAACCTGCGGCGCTGCTGCGCCAACAATCGGAAAGAGCAACACCGCCAGCGCGATCGCGAACGCAAGACGCACCCGCACCGGGACCGAGGCCTCGCCCAGACCCGGCACCAACATCAAAATTGTGCCCAGCCTGGCGAAGATTAGACCGCCTGCGAACACCTGTTGAGCGGTTGCGTAGTGTTCCATGGGCTGTTGCGCCCGCTGCTAAAGACTAGCGATGCGCTGGGCGATGTGGTGCATGAAGCCGCTCATCAAAGCGCCCATTACCGGCAGGAAGATCAAGAGCGTGATGAAGATCGCCACGATCTTCGGCGCAGAGACCAGCGTGGCCTCCTGAATCTGCGTCAAAGCCTGCAGCAGACCGATCCCCACGCCCACCAATAGGCCCACGATCAGAACCGGCGCGCACAGCTGCAGCGTCAGCCAAATCGCATCCCGGCCGACGTCGAGAACCTCGGCGCTATTCATGAAGACCTCTTGGAAAGCTTGACGAATTCGCCCGCAATCGAACGCCGCCACCATGGGTCCGGCATGGTTAATGAAAGCCTACGGAGTGGGCAGAATTTGCCGCTCAAGCAACTTGGCCGCCTCTGCAGGGGAGGTCTTTTCGGTGTCGCGATCAACGCTCAGGTTGGCGGCCTGCATGGCCTGGACCGAGATCTTCCCGATCAATGGCTTCAGCGCGCCCAGCAAGAGCCGATCGCCAGCCCGGCGCGGCGAAACCAGAACCACCGCATCATAGGGCGGGATGGCTGATTTGGGATCGGAGAGGATGACCAACCTATTGGCGGCGATCCTTCCGTCGGACGAAAATGCGCTGATCACGTCAGCTTCGCCGCCTTCGAGCGCACGGTACATGAAGGTCGGCTGATAGGACCGCTTAGCTTTGAATGTAAGGCCGTAGGCGGCTTCCACGGCCTTCCACTCCGGACGCGAGAGAAATTCCAGATCCGAGCCCAAGGTCAGCCTCGGGGCGATCCGGGCCAGGTCCGCGATCGAGGCGACCTTGAGGGCTCGGGCGCGGTCTTGACGCATGGCCAGCGCATAGGCGTTTTCAAACCCCAGCGAGCCCATGACCACGACGCCGTCGCGCCGCTTCAACTGCGCCGTCAACACCTTAAGGACTTCGGATCTTCCAGGATTGTCTTTTCGCTTCAATACGTTGGTCCAGAGCGTCCCGGAATAGTCGACATAGACATCAAGCTCGCCAGCCGCCAACGCGCGATAGGCGACCCCTGAGCCGAGGTCTTCCTTTCGGCTCACCCGCGCGCCGACCTGCTCAAGGCGATCGGCCATCAACTCAGCCAGGATATACTGCTCCGAGAAATTCTTCGCGCCGATCACATAGGCCCCTGCCCGGCCGTGGACCGCCAAGGGTGCGACCGCAGCGACCACCCCGATCAGGAGACCTGCGGCGCCGGCCAGGACCAGCATTGGGCGGCGCTTGCGCGTTCCACCCTCGATCACGGCGAGCAGCTGGTCTGCGGCGAGCGCCAGGACGGCCGAGGCTGCGCATCCAAAGAGGACGAAGACCCAGTTTTCGGTCTGCAGCCCGGCGAATATGTAGTTCCCAAGGCTGGTCTGACCCACCGGGGTTGAAAGCGTCGCAGCCCCTATGGTCCACACCGCAGCCGTGCGGACGCCGGCCATGATGACGGGCGCAGCCAGGGGCAGCTCAACTTGAAAGAGCCGTTGGCGCGACGTCATGCCGACGCCGTCGGCGGCCTCCTTGATGGCGGCGTCCACGCCCAGGATCGCGGCCGATCCGTTCCGCAAAATGGGCAGCATCGAATAGAGCGTCAGCGCCAGGAGCGAGGGCAGGAAGCCAAGCGCAGAAAAGCCACGCCCCAGGCTCGCCTTGCTGAGCGCTGAAAGGGCCAGGAGCAGCGGATAGAAGAGCGCCAAGAGCGCCAGGCTGGGAACCGTCTGGATGAGACTGGCTCCGGCCAACACCGGCCAGCGTAGACGTGCGCTGCGGCTGGCCGCCACCGCCAGCGGCAGACTGATGGCCACGCCCAGACCCAGCGCAGCCGAACTTAGCAAGACGTGCCAGCCCAGATACTCCGGCAAAAGCGCAAACGCCGCGGCGAGCCTCTCGTTCACGCCGCCCCGCCGAGCTTGGCCCGCAGCCGTTCAGCCTGCCGTTTCGGCGCAGCCAGGAGCTCGCGAACGCCTGCGTCATGGCTTTGGGCGATAAGCTCAGCAGGCACCCCGTCGGCCACGATCTCACCGGCTCGCAAGACCACAATCCGGTCGGCCAGCAGCACGGCCTCGGCCATGTCGTGGGTCACCATGACCGTGGTCAGGCCCAAGCGGTCGTGGAGCGCGCGGTAATCGGTTCCGAGCGCGTCGCGCGTCAGCGGATCCAAGGCGCCGAAGGGTTCATCCATCAACATCAGTTTCGGCTCCGCGGCGAGCGCACGCGCGACACCGACGCGCTGTCGTTGGCCGCCCGAGAGCTCGGCCGGCGCGCGGGTCGAGATCTCCAGCGGAAGATCGACAAGGCCCAGGAGATTGGCCACGCGAGCGGAGATCTGCTTGGCTTCCCAGCCCAGGAGCTTCGGCGTGACGGCTATGTTTTCTGACACCGAAAGGTGAGGAAAAAGACCCGTTTCCTGGAAAACATAGCCGATCTTGCGTCGAAGGAGGTGCGCCGCCGTAGCCGCCACGTCCTGCCCAAAGACCCGGATTTCGCCGGCGTCGGGAAGCACCAGTCGATTGATGGTCTTCAAAAGTGTTGTCTTGCCGGAACCCGACCCGCCGACGAGCGCGGTGAATTCGCCGGCGCAGACAGCTAAGCTCACGCCGGCAAGCGCGCGCTGCGCACCGAAGCGTTTTTCAACACCGCAAAGCTCAATTACAGGCCCCGCCATAGGCAAGACCTAGCACGAGCCTAAATCGGCATGTGCAGGATTTCCTGATAGGCGCTGATCACCTGGTCGCGGATCGCCAGGACGGTGTTGAGGCTTTGCTCGGCGGAAGAGACCGCCGCTACGACGTCAACCAACTGCGCCTTGCCCTGGACCTGGTTGGCGATCTGGGTTTCTGCGCCTTTTGTCGACTTCACGACATCCGACATCGCAGACTTCAAGATATCTCCAAACCCCGCGCCAGGCGAAACGGCGTCGGAACCGAGCGCGGCCGGATCAACGCCAGCGGTCTTTTGGGTGGTCGCATAGGCCTTTGCGGCGGCTAGCGCAGTGATCATGGCTTAGTCGCCCCCTACTGCTTCAAGAGATCGAGCGTGCTCTGGTCCATGGCCCGAGCTGTCTCGATAACATTAAGGTTGGCTTCGTAGGCGCGCTGAGCGTCACGCATATCCATCGCTTCGATCAAGGGATCGACGTTAGGGGTCTTCACATAGCCGTTGGCGTCGGCGGATGGACTGGTTGGGTCGAACGTCGAGCCGAACGGCGAACTATCCGGCACGGCGCGATCCAGCTTCACCCCTGTGCCGCCGCCTGCGACAGGCGTCGGCCGAAAGACCGGGGCTTGGCGTCGATAGGGGTCGCCGCCAGGCGTCTTTGAGGTGGAGTTCGAGTTCGCCAGGTTTTCCGCAATGATCCGCATGCGCGCCTGTTGGGCGCGCAGGGCGGATACCGCGATCGATTGCGTCGCACTAGAAATGGACTTGTCGTCAGCCATCTAAGCCACCTCTCCTAGTTGCCGCCGGGTCGGCGAGCGGCCGTCTTCAGCATGCTCAGGGACTGTTGGTAGAAACCAAGGGCTGCTGTGTAATCCATCCGCGTGTCGGTCAGCTTCACCATCTGGTCTTCGAGGACGACACTGGTGCCGTCGATCGACTTTTCGGAGTCCGGCGTCGCCACAGCCTTCATGCCGTGCATCGAGGCGTGCGGCTGCAGGTGGCCTGGCTGGGTGATGGCCAGCATCCCAGGCGGCGTTGCGGCCACCGAAGCGCCGGCGCCAGAGCCGGAGGCGGCCTGTACGTGGCTTTGGAAACTGAAAGCCTTCAGGTCCTTGGCGACATAGCCAGGCGTATTGGCGTTGGCGACGTTTTGGGCGATCAGCTTCTGACGTTCGGTGAGATACCCCAAACGGCTCTTCAGCATCGCGAAAATGGGGATATCGCCAACGTCCATGGCCGGCATGGTGAAGAAACAGGGTTAACCCAGACTTAAGGGGTTCGCATGTCTCTTGGGTCTGCACCCGAACGTGAAAATCGCCCAAGCCCCATGCCCGACTTCCTTCGCGCCGTATTCGCCCTGGCCCTGACGCTTGGGTTGATTGGCCTTTTAGCTGTCGCGCTTCGCCGCTTCGGACCCGAAGCGCTGGGTAAATTTGTGAACAACAAGAAGGAGCGCCGATTGGCCGTGGTGGAGAGCCTGGTGCTGGATCCCGCGCGACGCCTGGTCATCGTTTCGTGTGATGGCAAGGAACGGTTGCTCTTGCTTGGCGAGGGCCAGGTGGTCTTCCCGCTCGATGCGACCAAGGGGCGGGGCTGATGGTCGAGATCCTGCGCGCGGTTCGAACTTTGCCAGCCAGCGAGTGGCGCCGCGCCCTGGGGCTCGCCGCGCTGGCGACAATTGCAAGTCTGATCTTTCCCGCGACCGCTTTGGCCCAGGCCTTGAACATCAATTTGGGCACGGGCGCTGGCCTTACCGAACGCGTCGTCCAGCTGATCGGCCTGATGACGGTGCTCTCATTGGCGCCTTCCATCGTGATCATGACGACCGCGTTCGTCCGCATCGTCGTGGTGCTTTCTCTGCTCCGAACCGCTTTGGGGCTGCAACAGAGCCCGCCTAACTCGGTCATCGTCTCACTGGCGCTCTTCCTGTCGGTGATCGTCATGGGCCCCACCCTGCAGCGATCCTACGATGCAGGCATCAAGCCGCTGATGAACCAACAGATGGAGCTGCCAGCCGCGTTCGACGCCGCCGGCGGACCGGTGAAACAGTTCATGCTTCAGCAGGTCGACAGGGAGGACTTGGCGCTCTTTATCCAGCTCGCAAAGATCCCGCGGCCGAAGACGGCGCAAGAAACGCCCCTGCAAGTGGTGACCCCGGCCTTTATGATCTCTGAATTGAAACGGGCCTTCGAGATCGGGTTTCTGCTGTTTGTTCCCTTCCTGGTCATCGACCTCGTCGTGGCCAGCGTACTCATGAGCATGGGGATGATGATGCTTCCGCCGGTGATCATCAGCCTGCCCTTTAAGCTGATCTTCTTCGTCCTGGTCGATGGATGGCGCCTCGTCGCAGGAAGCCTCGTGCAAAGCTTTCAGCATGGCGCCGGGACCTGACGGATCGGCTATATGTTCGTCCAAGCTGCAGGGCGAGCATGAGGCTGGCTTTCCTTGCAAGCGCCCTGAACTCGACCGCTTAGCCCCGATCATTTCGTCGGATCATGAAATAGCGTGAAGCGGCCGCCCATCGTGCACCGTACGCCCTTGGGATCGATACTTACGGTGGCCACGCTGCCGGGCCCCGGCTCGAAGAAGACGTCGAGCTTGCGTGTCCTGACCCGAATGGCGTTTGGGCTGGTGAATTGACAGACCGGGTGGCTGGCGAAGCCCCATGAGCCGGGTGTGTCGATGTCAGCGCACATCACATGGCCGGACATCCGGGTTAGGGTTACGCCTTCGAAAGTGGTGGATCGTTCGCGAGGCGCGAAACGCGCGCGGTAAGCCTCAGGCGAAATGCCCGGGCACGGCGGCGCTGCAATCACCCAGCCCTGCGCCTGGGCGAGTTGCAGGTGATAGTGGGAGGAGCTAACGCCCACGCTGGCGACGAGCGTAGCGGCGACCAGCGCAGCGCCGATCACAAGCCCGCGTGGGACCTTGGGATGGCTCCGCAGACCATAGTCGAGCGGCATCGAATTCTCCCAGCCAGCCCCTCGACAAACGCGGAGCGACTGAGAGAAATTACACTCGTAAATCTATGCGTCAAGCGCCTCGGATCAAAGATCGGGCGTGTCGCCCTTGACCCGCGCCATGCGCCGGCTGGGCAGGGCCTTGGCGAGTTCTGCAGCGTCGAGCTTGCCGTCGTGGTTCAAATCAAGCTCAGCGAACTTGGCGCGCAGGCCCGCCAGCGGACCCTTCAGCTCATTCGGTTCGATAAAGCCATCGAGATTTGAGTCCAACGAACCCATCATCTGCGAGGCGTAGAGCTTGGCCTGCAAATCATTGCGGATGTTGGTCACAGTCTCATCGGCCCAGCGATAATTGACCCGGAAATACATCATCTCGTCGGGGGTCTGCTCACCCCAGGTGACATTATGTTTCGGATCGGGATTGGCCGGATTGTGTTCGGAGTTGTCGTAAACCCAGGTCGCGACAAGCTTCGTGCCGGCCTTCACCAAGATGGGTTTCACCGGATCATAGTCGCGTTGCCAGTTGAAGTCGTACTTGGGAAGCGACAGCAACATGTTCTCTTTGCCGTCAGGCCCGATCGCCTTCAACTCCACGTGGTAGCCGCGATAGTGGGCGTGGGGATAGAGCGTATAGAGATAGGCGTCAGCCGGGAACGTGAGATAGGCGACCTCCTGGTGGCGCGCTTCGCCGGCCGGGATCATCAGCGCAAAGGCCGAGATCACCGCTGAGCGTTTGATATATTCCGGCGGCGCCTTGAGCGTATAGAATCCGACCTGGGTCTTATCGACCGTTTCCTTGCCCATGGTCGTGTAGTGCATCTGGAAGCGAAGCTTGCCCCCCGCAGGAACCGGGGCGCCGGAATTGTCGGCCATGATCTGCGGTTGGGCGCCTGGCGTGTAGGAGCCGACCGAACCGCCAGGTATCGCCGCCGCCGGCTGGTTCGGGTCGGGGATGTGCGTGGAGACGACGTGGTGAAGGACGCGCCGGTCGCCTGGCTTCATGGCGATGGCTTTCAGCCAAGTGTCCTGCGAGAACGGATTGGCCACCACCTGGTTTTGGTATTCGACGAGACCCGTCGCCGGCACCTTGAAGGCGGGCAGGTCGACCACAACGTCAGGCTTGCCGAGCTCCGTCGGCCACTCTGGGGCGGTCTTGCCCGCGTTGGCGAGCAAGGGGTCGGCGCCGTTCCCGCGCGGGGCGCCAGCCTCGATCCAATGCACCAGCGTCTTGGTTTGATCCGACGTCAAACCCTGGTCGTTCTTGAAGGCGCCAATGTGCGGATCGGCGAAATAGGGCGGCATGCGGTGGGTGCGCACCGTCTCGCGGATCATCGGGGCGAAGCCCCTGACAATCTCGTAGCTGTTCATTGCAAATGGGCCGATGCCGCCGTTCACGTGACACGAGACGCACTTGGCCTGGAGGATTGGAGCTACGTCGTTGACATAGGAGATATTGGCGAATTCGGCGGCGTGAGCCTTTTCAGGAAAAGCCATCGGCTTGCCGCCGGTCATGGCGACACGTGTAATCTCAGGCGTATGGCCGGCCAGCAGCGCATCGAGCGCCTGGCCCGCGTGGGCGTCCATCGGCCCGCGGTAAGCCACAGTCCAGTTCTTCGGATTGATGACGAAGACTTCGCCTTCGCGTTGCACGCCCAGCGCCTCCCCCACCAGTTGCTGCTCATCCATGAGCACGGGCAAGCTTAGGCCTTCCTTGGCGACCTCGGCGGCGACGGCCTCACGGCTGTCGGAAAGATTTGAATCCAACGCCCAGACGATGACGCCCTTGTCCTTATAGGCGGCGTTGAGCTTTTGGAGCGCAGCGTCAGCGGTTCGCGAGTAGGCGCTGCCATTGGACCGGGTCATCACCACGATCGCCGGCGTATAGCCAAAGTAATAGAGGTGCTGCGCCAGACGGGTGTGGTCGGTCAGCTGGAAATCATCGACATGCTGCGGCGTGGCGTTGGGCGTGTCTGCTGCATTGCCTGCCGGGGCGGCCATGGCGGCGACAGCGAGGCCAACGACGGCGGCGGATGTGGCCAACAAGGCGCTTTTCATTGCGTCGACTCCCAGCTTTTTAAATTCGGATACCATCGGTTGAGTTCAGAAATGTTTCAACAAGGTCTAAGAATGGCGAGCTTGGCGATGGCCCGCCTTGAAATATGAGCCGATTGAAACGCATGGCGGCGAGGAGAGCAAGCAACTTGGGGCCGCGCCCGCTGCAATCCCGCCTCTTCGCCTGGTCATGCTTAGCGCCCGGGGAAATTTCGAAGTGAATCGAAGGCCGTGACCTGAGGTCACGTCTGAACTTGCCTAGCCTTGGGCAGGCGCGCTCGCCTGCGAGGCCTGGGCCTGCTTAGCTGGCGGCTTCGCGGCGGCAGGCGCGGCCATGGGCTTACCGGTCCCGACCGGGGCGGGACTGTCTTTGAAGTGGGCCTTCATCTTGGCCACCCAACCGGTGAAAGCTTCATTGTCTGCGCTGACGCGCCCGAAATCTGCGACGCTCAGGCGATTTGTCGACACGCCGGTCAAGGCGATGCGCAGCGCCTCGGGGTTGTGCGCGGCGTCATAGAAGCCCCGGTATTGGGTGTTTAGTCGGGCCAGCGCCCCGTCGTCTCCGGCTAGGCTGTAGGCGACCCCGGCGCGCAATAATTTGCCCTCTTCGTCAGCGGAAAGCGCCGCCGGGTTCTTCCAGCGGTCCCCTAGCGCCTTTTCGAACTGGGGACCGGCCTTGGCCCAATCCTTCTGCTTCCAGGTAATCTCGGCGCGAAGCTCGACGCCCTCCTTGGAATTGTCCTTCTCGATAATCTCAAGGGCCGAATCGTATCGGCCGACGCCGGCCCAGGCGCGCGCCTCGACCAGTCGACGCTCCGCGTTCAAAGCCGATGGCAGAACCGTCGTGCGCGAGCCGTTGATGGCCTCGATCGCCTGTTCAGGTTTCTTGTCCATCAGATAGATGACCGCCAGGTCGGTTGCGACCTGCCCCTTCGGCACCCCGTCCAGGCGATTGTCGACCTGATACTTCAAGAGCTTGGCCGCCTGATCCAAAAGGTCGACATCGACGAGGCGGCGCACCAGCTTGCGCACCATCAGGTCCCCGTCCGAGCCAAGCGGCGTCAACTCCTGGAAGTCATAGAAAAGCGCCAACGCCTGCACGGGCTCCAACCCATCGGCGTTGCCGTTCAAGAAGAGACTGCGAAACGCCGCCGTCAGATCTGACTGCAGTTGCAGGGCTTCGGGCAGGTCCGGCAGGCGCGTGCCGGCCGAGCGCAGGGTTTCCAGCGCTTCTCGATAGCGACCCTGGCCCAGGTAGAGCTGGCCCAGCGCGCGGATGGTTTCGAGCTCGGTTGCGTCGCCACGCCAGCGATAGCGCAGGCCATCGAACACTGTGGCCGCCTGCAGGGGCGTCGATTTACCGGTCTCGAGCCTGATCTGGGTGGCTCGCAGGAGAGCTGGCGAAGACAGCGATTCGCGCGGAACCGTGGCGATCGCGGCATACATGCGAAGCGCGCGGTCCTTGTGGCCTTCCTGTTCAATGATCCGCGCCTGGGCGAGGCGGGTTGTAAGTTCTTCCCAGACATCGGTCTTCTCGGCGAGCGCCAGCTGAATGCGGGCCTCCGCACCTGGCAGATCACCCTGCGCCAGCGCCGCCTGGGCGTCAGATCGCGCAAAGCGCGCCTTCCAGGTTGGGGAGAACTGGTTGAAGACTTCAGCGCCCCTGGCGAACTGGGCGCGAGCCTCGGGCCACTGGGCGAGTTGAGCCGCGATATAGGAGCGCCAAAGCGCGCTTGAACGATCTTCGGCCAACCCTGGCGCAGAGAAGTCGGCCTCGGCTTCCTTGTAGCGGCGGGCCATGACGCGGGCTATTCCGCGCAGGCCGCGGAATTCGGGGTTTTCCGGCAAGGACGGGTTCGCACGCGCCGCATCGTTCAACACGCCGATGGCTTCGTAGGAGAGCTCCGAGCCGACCAGAAAACGCGCCAGCGCCATGCGCGCCCCGGTCGGGGCGGACTTGTCCTTGTTGGCGCTCTCCAACGTGGCGGCGTCCAACAGGTGATGGTAGCGATCCAAGAAGCCCTTGGGGCCGGTCTTTGGCCAATCCTCGTAGTTGATCAGCGCGGGCATGCTTGCAGGCTTGGGCGCATCAATCGTCAGCCGCGCGGTTTCTTCCGTCGCCAAGCTTGGAGACAAGGCCAGGCCCAGCGTGCGGCCCATATGAACGATATCGCCGTCACGCTTGACCGAAAGATCCTCAATATGAGGCTCGATCGCCAGGCCCTGCACCGAGGGCAGCACTGACATCTGCGCATAGTCCCGGCGCGTCAGGAGCCCTTTGGACGGTCCAAGGGCGGTGACCACGCTTAGGGTGTCGCCAGCCTGCGGATCGGCCATCTCGACGACCTTGGTGGCGCCGGCCACCGCAGCCTTCAAGGTCGCCGGACCTTCGGCGTCATCGCGCTGAACCCGCACAACGCTTGGCGCGCCTTCATCGCCTGGGCCCAGCGCAATGACCCAGGTGTTGCCAACCGCCGTGGCGAAAACCGGCACGCCATGGGCCGCTTCGATACGCACCGCAGCGTAGTCGGCGCCGCGCGTCGCCGAGACCGCGGTGAACTGCACCAGGCCGCGCGGGGCGTGCGCCACGTCCAAGACCGCCGGTGCGTCGAACACCACCCACACCGCATCACCGCGGCGGAAGACTGCAGCGCCGGCGGGATTGGCCCAGGTGAAGCTGAACTGGACCTGGGCGTTATCGAGCCGCGTGGCCATGTGGACCACCCCGCCGGCGGGTATCGGATTTGGCCGCTGAGGCTCCGGCGTGGCGGCTTTGGCGGCCGCGAGTTCCGCTGGGGTCGGCGGGGCCTTTTGGAAAACATTGACGAACATCGCCCCATCCGCCGAGCCAACCTTATAGTCGGCATCGTCTGAGAGGGTCAGCAGAACCTGCAAGCGCCCGCCCGCATGGCGCTTCTCGGCGGTCTTGATCCATTTGGGAGGCGAGGTGCGAAGACGTGCGATATCGGGGTCGGCGTTGCGCGGAAAATCCAGCGTTAGAACCTGACCATCACGCTTGACGCTGGCTTGCGGCGCGCCTTGGAACTCGACATGCGAAAAGCCGTCGGCCTGGGCGACATGCACGTTCATGCCGCTCGTCGCTGCGCCGGCAGGCGCAAAGACGCTGGCGACGGCGATCGCCGCCACACCTGCGCGCAGGATATGGCGCAGGTTCAAGGGACTATCCGGCCTTGGCTGGCGGCGCAGCCTCAGCCGCAGCTGCGGGCGCAGACGCAGGCTTATCCGGCGCAGGGGTCGCCGCAGCCTGGGCCTCGGCTGGAGCGGCCTTGCGCGGGGGAGCCTTCTTGGCCGAGCGAACCGGTCGGGCCTTGGCCGGCGGTTTGGGCTCGGGGGGCGCAGCGCTCGCCGAGGCCGGCGCGTCGGCCTGAGCAGCGGCGTTCTGCGCCAGGGTTTGCGCAGCAGCGAAGCGGTGAGCCAACGATTCCGTCAGTTTCTTGGCGTCGCTGGGGGCCATCTGGCCGATGACGGCGGAGAGCGCGCGTTCCTTCATCTTGGCCGCGATCGGCAGACGCACCGTGTCGTCCAAAATCGAAAGCCGAGCCGCAGCGTCCTTCGGCTTCATTCCTTCGTAGACCTTGACGAGCCGATCAACCTCGCTGGCCTCGCGCCCATCGGCTTGCGCCAGCAGGGCGGCCACGTCGGCCTTCAGACCTGCGAGCACTTTGGTCTTGGCGTCGAGCTTGGCCTCGGCGGCGGCCAGCAGCGCAAGTTGCGTCGAAAGATCAGCTTCGCGCTGGTCCAACTGCCCGCGGCGCGCGCCCAGATTTTGCAGCATCTGCAGCTCGGCCGGCGAGAGGCCCGCTTCTTTGGCGAGTTCCGCAGCCGTTGGCGCGCAGACGTTTTTCGGCATGGCGTTGGGCGGCGGCAAGGCCGTGGTGGCGGCTGTATCCTTGGCCTCGCCCGTCGCCGCCGCGGCTGGCGGCGGGGTCACTGCGCCATTTGGCGCAAAGAGCGGGGCGGAGATGTCGTCAGCCGGCTTGGCCTCAGCGACCTTGGCTTGGCCCTCGGCCTTCGCAGGCTTGGCCGCCCGAGGCGGCTTGGCTGGTTTTCCAGCAGCCTCCTCGGCGAAGGCTTTGGCGCCGGAGATCAAATCGGGCAGATCGCGTGCGCCAGCCAAGGCGTTGATCGCCAGGACGCCGCCGACCGCGACGCCGACCAGGGGCAGGATGCGGGGCATGGATTTCAACGGGCCGCTCCACGAACAACATCAAGGATCAGGGGTTCGTCGTCGAAGAGATCATCCTCGTCGGCGTTGCGGCGGAAGCGCGGCGCTGGGCGCGGGTCAAAACGCGGGGGGTCAAACCGGGTGGGATCCAGTCCCTGGGGACGCATCGCAGACGTTGGACGCGCCGCGCGCATTTCGCGGGCCGCGGCCAGGAGCGCGCTCAGACGGCGCTCGGCCACCGGATCGTCGAAGCTGTGGACGAGGGGTTCGGCTGCGGGGACTTGAACCGGGGCGGCGACCGGCGGCTGGCGCTGCAGCGTCGCGGCATGCTCGCTCAGCCGCTCCAACCGCGCGGCCAGCGTGCGTCCCTTTTCGATCCGGTCGCCCAAGATGTCGACCGCTTCGTCAGTCGCTGCGCGCAGATCGGCGAGGCCTTGCTCCGCCCGGGAGGCGGCGCTGTTCAAATCGGCCACGGCCGCGGCGAAGCCGTCATGGCTGTCCCGCAACGCCTTGAGGCGGCGATTGAGCCGCCAACCGGTGTTCAGCGCGGCCAAAAGCAGGCACGCCAAGAGAAGGTTCAGGGCCAGGCCAACGAGACTCATAGGGACCTCTGCACAGCTTGCCGGGCGTGGGGCGTTAAGGGGGCCTCGACGCGGACGGCGATGTGAGCATTGCGGCGGCCCATCCGGCCGCGGGTAAGCGGTATGACGCCGGCGCGAAGCTCGATCAGGCTGTCGGGCGTGGCGTTGAGCATCAAGGTGTCGCCGACCTTCAGGTCAAGGACTTGCTTGAGGCCGAGTTGCTGCTCGTCGAGGACGGCGCGAACCTCCATGCTGGTGGTCCAAAGCTCGGTGGCCAGGTGACCTTCCCAGATGTTGTCGCGGCCGAACTTCTCGCCCATGAACTGCTGCAGGAGCATTTTGCGAATGGGTTCGAGCGTGGAGTAAGGCAGCAAGAGCTCGATGCGGCCGCCGCGGTCTTCCATGTCGATGCGCAGCTTCACCAAGATCGCGGCGTTGGCGGGGCGTGCGATGGCGGCGAACCGCGGATTGGTCTCAAGGCGATCCAGCGTGAACGTGACCGGCGTCAAGGGTTCAAAAGCCTCGCGCGCATCAGCCAGCACGACTTCGACCATCCTTTGAACCAGCACGCGCTCGATGGTGGTGTAGGGCCGCCCCTCGATCCGCATGGCCGCAGTACCGCGCCTGCCGCCCAGCAAAACATCGACGATCGAATAGATCAGGTTCGAATCGACCGTCAGCAGACCATAGTTGTTGAGCTCTTCGGCGCGGAACACCGACAAGATCGCAGGCAGCGGGATCGAGTTCAGATAGTCGCCGAAACGGATCGAGGAGATGTTGTCCAGGCTCACCTCGACGTTGTCTGAGGTGAAATTGCGCAGCGACGTCGTCATCAACCGCACCAGGCGGTCGAAGACGATCTCCAGCATTGGCAGGCGTTCGTAGGAGACAAGCGCCGAATTGATGATGGCGCGAATGCCGGTGCGTTCGCCGCCTTCTTCCTCGGAAAGATCAAAGCCCAGCAGGCTGTCGATCTCATCCTGGTTGAGGATCCGCTCAGTGCCCACATCGCCGTCGCCGCCCCAACCATTGGCGTCGTCATCGCTGGCGGCCGCCGCGATCATCGGTTCGTCCTGAAGGGTTTCGAGTTCGTCAGCCATGCGCGAAATTGATCGCTGGCGCTCCGGTGAAGGCGCGCTAGTTGATCAGCATCTCCTCGATCAGGACGGCGTTGGCCTTGGAGGGCGCGATCACCAGGTTGACGCGGCGCAAGATCTCCATGCGCAGCTGGTAGGATCCCTGACTTCCCGACAGGTCCTCGGGGCGTAACTCGCGCAGGAACGTCTGGAACATGTCCTGCAGCCTGGGCATGTTGGGGTCGAGGCTGTCGACAGTCGCCTGATCCGGCAATTCGAGCGTCAGCTTCAACTTCAGGAACGTGGGACGCCCGTCAGCGGTCTGCATGTTCACCACGACGTCGGGCATGGTGTAGAAAACCACGCCGTCGGGTCCTTCGCGCACCTGACCGGCTGACTTGTCGTCCTTCTTACCTTTTTCGTCCTTGCCCTTCTTCGCCGCGGGCTTCTTGGCGCCGGCCTTGCCGGCCGCGTCGGGCTTTGGCTTGAGGAAGATGAAGCCCGCAGCGCCGCCACCGCCGACCACCACGAGAGCGGCTGCGCCAGCGATCAGCATCATCTTCATCGAGAGCTTCTTCTTGGGCTTGCCGCCCTCGCCCTCTTCGCCCTCGGGGGCTTCCCCCTCGGACGCCTCCTGGACTTTGTCTTCGGCCACGCGCGCGTTCCTTAGAAACTTACATCCTTACCGATGCGCCAAGTTGGTTAACGCCCGGTTCTTAAGACGCGTTAATGGGCGCCAAGCCTGCCCGGCATTTTTCGCCGCTGGGCGCGTGTTAACCTTAGTATTTATTGAAATTGCAGGGTTTTTGGGTTGGCCCGAAGCTTGCAGCTCCGAAAGCCGAAAGTGTCGCGCTCCATAGGCTCAAAGAAAATCACATGGACAACACCTCCTACATCGCCCTGTCACAGCAGATGGTGCTGAAGCGCGAGATGGATATCGTCGCGAACAACATCGCCAACTCTGACACCACAGGGTTCAAGTTCGAATCCCTGATCACCAAGACGGTCCCAGGTCCGCCGGCGTTCACCGCGGGCGGCCCGCGGCCGATCAAATTTGTCGGCGCCGACGGCGTGGCGCGCAATTTCAGCCAGGGGAGCCTTCGCCGCACCGACGCGCCGCTCGACGTGGCCATCGAAGGTCAAGCCTTCTTCAAAGTCACCACGAAAGCCGGCGATCGCTTCACACGGGATGGCCATTTCCGCACCGACGACACCGGGCGCATCACCACCCAGAGCGGCGACCCGGTCTCCGACGACGGCGGCGGCGAGATCACGATCGACATCGCCAAGCCCGGCGAGATCAGCATTTCGCCCGACGGCGTGGTCAGCCAGGGCGTAGAGCGGGTCGGCAAGATCGGGGCCTTTAAGTTCGGCAACCTGTCGGCGCTCGAGAAGTCAGGCGACAACTACTACCAAAACGCCTCCAACCAGCAGCCGGTGGCGGCGAGCGACGTGAAGATCCGCCAAGGGATGTTGGAGAACTCCAACGTCAATTCGATCCAACAGATCACCAAGATGCTCGATGTCAGCCGCACCTACGAGCAAGTCTCCAGCATGATTTCCACGCAAGCCGATCTGTCGCGCAGCTCCGTCGCGCGTCTCGGCAAAGCGACGCAACAGTGAGGATCTGAGCCATGCAAGCTCTTCGAACCGCCGCGACCGGGATGGCCGCACAGCAGCTGAACGTCGAGGTCATCTCGAACAACATCGCGAACATGAACACGATCGGCTACAAGAAGCAGCGCGCCGAATTCCAGGATCTGCTCTACCAGACCGTGGAGCAGGCTGGCGCCCAGTCGTCAGATACCGGAACCATCGTGCCGACCGGAATTCAGATCGGTGCGGGCGTGAAGGCCGGATCGGTCTACAGGATCAGCACTCAAGGGGCGCTGACCTCGACCGGCAACCAGTTCGACCTGGCGATCAACGGCCGCGGGTTCTTCCAGGTCCTGACGCCCTCCGGCGATACGGCCTACACCCGCGCCGGCAATTTCTCGGTCAATGACCAAGGCCAGCTGGTGACCCAGGACGGCTTCCTGATCCAGCCGGCGATCTCGATCCCGCAGGACGCCACCAATGTCACCGTCTCCCAGTCCGGCCAGGTGCAGGTCACTCAGCCCGGCAACCCCACGCCTTCCGTCGTCGGCCAGCTCGAGCTCGCCAGCTTTACGAACGAAGGCGGACTGTCAGCCCAGGGCGGCAACCTCTATCTGCAGACCGGCGCCTCAGGCCCGCCGGTCACCGGCACGCCAGGCGTAACCGGCTTTGGAACCTTGATGCAGGGCTATACCGAGGCGTCAAACGTCGACCCGGTCACCGAAATCACCTCCCTGATCGTCGCCCAGCGCGCCTACGAAATGAATTCGAAGGTCATCACGACGGCCGACAACATGCTGCAAACCGCCAACCAGGTGAAACAATAAGCCATGCGCGGCCTCGTAGCCCTGTTCGCCGTCCTTGCGATCGCAACACCCGCGCTCGCCGGCCAGACCGTCACGCTAAGAGCCGACACGGCCAGCGCCGAGGAGAGCGTCACCTTGGGTGACCTCTTCGACGGCGCAGGCTCAGCAGCTCACGTCATCGTCGCCACCCGCACCGGATCCAGCGTGGTGCTCGACGCCAACGTCATAAAGCGGATGGCCCAGCGCGCTGGCCTGGACTGGGATAATCCCGAGGGTCTTCACAAGATCATCGTGCACGACAGGACGGCGCTCAAGCCGGCGAGCCACGCCAATACCGAGGTCCTGGCCTATACCCGCAGCCTCAACGCCGGCGAAATCGTCCAGGCGAACGACATCGCCTGGATCAAAGCCGCTGGCGCGCCCAGCGATGCGCCCAGCGACGCTGACATGGTGATCGGACAGGCCGCGAAACGGCCAGTTCGGTCAGGCGCCGTCGTCCAATTTCATGACCTTGGGACCGCACTGGTCATGAAACCGGGCGACTTGGTCACGGTCACCTACGAAGCTGACGGCGTGAGCTTGTCCTTGCAGGGCAAGGCCATGGCCGCCGCCGGCGTCGGCGACGCCGCGCCCGTTCAGAACACCCAATCCAAAAGGATCATTCAGACCCTGGTCACAGGGCCAGGTCAGGCCGTGGTCGGCCCGACCGCTGATCAAATGAAATCCGCCCGCGCCTTGCGTTACGCCGCCCGTTAAGAGGGAATTTCTCACCCATGCGCCCCCAGTTCGCCGTCCCCGCCCTGCTCGTCCTCACCACCTTGGGCGCCTGCTCTTCTGTGAAGGAGGCGCTGATAGGCCCCCAGCTTTCGCCCGTGGGATACCCCTCAGCGCTGGCGCCGCTTGACCAGAAGACGATCGCACAAAACCCAGCGCCCCTGCCGCCCACCGCCAACTCGCTCTGGAGAACCGGGGCCAGGACCTTCTTCAATGACCAACGCGCGCGTCAGCCCGGCGACATCTTGACGGTGCTGATCAGCATCAACGACAGCGCCAAGACCTCTAATGAGACCACCGCTGGACGGACCAGCACCAACAATTTGGGAATTCCTAACCTGCTGGGCCTGGAATCCTCACTTGGGAAAATCCTGCCTAGCACCTTCAATCCCGCCTCCGCGGTCAGCACGAACGCCAAGACCACCAGCGACGGGGTCGGGGCTGTGAACCGTCAAGAGCAGATCAACACCACCATCGCAGCCGTGGTCTCCTCGGTGCTGCCCAACGGCAACCTCGTGATCCAGGGGACCCAGCAGGTGATGATCAACAATGAAATCCGCCAATTGACGATCGCAGGCATCGTGCGTCCGGAAGACATCTCATCCAGCAACACCATCCAGCACACCCAGATCGCTGAAGAGCGCCTCAACTACGGCGGTCGCGGCGACATCAGTCGCGTCCAGAAAACCCCGGCCCTGCAGTCCCTGATGGAGAAATTCTCGCCGTTCTAGAAGGTCGCCGCCAAGCGCTCCCGGCTCCTCGCCGCCGCCCGAAGCGGGCGGCGCGCAAGGGGCGGTCACCAGGGTGGAGGCCTCTAGATCAGGCCCGCCAACCCTTGGCGGCTATGTTGTTGGCGCCAAGCGCGGCCAGCGCGCCACGGACAATACCCTCCGCATCCAGACCGGCCTGCGCATACATCACCTCAGGCTTATCCTGATCCTGGAAGACGTCCGGCAACACCAGGCTCCTCACCTTCAGGCCGCGATCAAGCGCGCCGTGAGTGGCCAGGGCCTGCAGAACAAACGACCCAAATCCACCGACCGCGCCCTCTTCCACCGTGATCAGGGCTTCGTGCTCGCGGGCCAGGCGCAACACCAGATCGACATCCAGCGGCTTGGCGAAGCGCGCGTCAGCAACTGTTGCTGAAAAGCCCCGCGCAGCCAGCATGTCAGCGGCCTTGAGCGCTTCGCCCAATCGGGTGCCGAACGACAAGATCGCCACCGCTGCGCCTTCGCGCAGAATGCGGCCCCTTCCAATCTCATAGGGCTTGGCGAGGGCCGGAATCTCCACCCCCGTGCCTTCGCCCCGCGGATAGCGGAACGCGGAGGGTCGGTCGTCGATCTCGACGGCTGTGGCGATGGCGTGCGCCAGTTCGGCCTCGTCTGAAGGCCCCATCAGCACCATGCCGGGAAGCGCCCCCATGAAGCCGATGTCGAATGAACCCGCATGGGTCGGACCGTCCGCCCCGACCAGGCCCGCACGGTCCATCGCAAAGCGAACCGGCAGGCGTTGGATCGCAACGTCATGGACAACCTGATCGTAGCCACGCTGCAGAAAGGTCGAATAAATCGCCGCAAAGGGCTTCATCCCGTCCGCGGCGAGGCCCGCGGCGAACGTCACCGCATGCTGCTCGGCTATTCCGACGTCGAATGTCCGCTCGGGGAACCGCGCTTCAAAGAGATCAAGGCCTGTCCCTGAGGGCATGGCCGCGGTGATCGCCACGACGGTGGGATCGATCTCAGCGCGCTTGATAAGCTCCTGGGCGAAAACCTTTGTGTAGCTTGGCGCTGCAGCCTGGGCCTTGGCTTGCTGGCCGGTGATCACATCGAACTTGACCACAGCATGGTGCTTGTCGGCGGCGTTCTCAGCGGGACCATAGCCCTTGCCCTTTTGCGTCACGACGTGGACGAGGACGGGCTTGTCTTTGATGGCGCGGGCGTTTTGGAGCACATGGACGAGAGCGTCCATGTCATGCCCGTCGATCGGGCCGACATAGTAGAAGCCCAGCTCCTCAAAGAAGGTGCCGCCGGTCACCATGCCGCGTGCGTATTCTTCGGCCTTGCGCGCGGCGACTTGCATCGGCTTTGGGAAGACCTTGGACACGGCCTTGCCAAGGTTCCGGATGGACTGGTAGCCGCCGCCAGACACCAGCCTCGCCATATAGGCGCTCATGCCGCCGACCGGAGGGGCGATCGACATGTCGTTGTCGTTGAGGATCACCGTAAGCTGCCGGGTCGTCTCGGCGGCGTTGTTCATGGCCTCGTAAGCCATCCCCGCGCTCATCGAACCGTCGCCGATGACCGCCACGACATTGTTGTCGCCGCCCTTCTGGTCACGCGCGGCCGCAAAACCTACGGCTGCAGAGATCGAAGTGGCGGCATGGGCCGCGCCGAACGGATCGAAGGGGCTCTCAGCGCGCTTGGTGAAGCCGGAAAGGCCTCCGCCCTGACGCAGGGTGCGGATCCGGTCACGCCGCCCAGTCAAGATCTTATGGGGATAGGCCTGGTGGCCCACGTCCCAGATCAGAATGTCCTTGGGCGTCTCATAAACATGATGCAACGCCACGGTGAGCTCGACCACCCCAAGGCCCGCGCCCAGGTGGCCGCCGGTCTGAGACACCGCCTCGATCGTCTCAAGGCGGAGCTCGTCTGCGAGCTGTCTCAACTGGGTGATTGATAGCTCTCGCGTGTCTGCGGGAGAGGCGACGGTGTCGAGGAGGGGGGTTTTCGGCATGAGGTAACTGGGGCAAAGCGAACGGGGGTTAGTTTCGGCGCTCTAACACGAAATCGACGCTTGCCCTCAGGAAATCCGCCGCTTCGCCGAACGGTTCCAAGTGAGCTTTGGTTTGCCCAGAAAGCAAGCCCAAACGCTCGCGCACCGCATCGACGCCCAAAAGCGTGACAAAATTAGCCTTGCCCTTGGCGGCGTCCTTGCCGACCGCCTTTCCAAGGCTCTCGGCGTCGCCCTCGGCGTCCAACAAATCATCGACGATCTGATAGGCTAGGCCCAAATCCTGGGCGAAACCCATCATCGCATGTCGCTCCGAATCCTTGGCGCGCGCCAGAACCAGGGGAAGCTCAAACGCACACGCAATGAGGGCGCCGGTCTTCAGCCGCTGCATCCTGGCCACCCCGCCCAGATCGTCACGCACCCCTAGGATGTCGATCATCTGACCTCCCGCCATCCCCTTGGCGCCGGACGCCTGGGCCAGCCTGGTGACCAGTTCGGCGCGGATTGCGCCATCGGAATGGGTGTCGGGATGGGCGAGGATTTCGAAGGCCGCGGTTTGAAGGGCGTCGCCCGCCAGCACCGCGGTCGCCTCATCGTAGGCTTTGTGCACGGTTGGCCGACCGCGGCGCATGTCGTCGTCGTCCATGCAAGGCAGATCGTCGTGGATCAGACTGTAGGCCTGAATACACTCGAGCGCGCAGGCGGCTCTGAGGACTGAGCGTTCCGGCACATCGAACATCTTGCCGGTTTCGAGTGCAAAAAACGTCCGAAGGCGCTTGCCAGGACCCAGCGCTGCATAGCGCATGGCTTCGGTAAGCTGCGATTCTGGCCCATCGGCGCGCGGCAGAAGCTCGTCGAGCGCCACCGTCACCAGGTCGGCGGCTTCAGCCACCCGCTGAGCGAGGGCGTGCGGCATCAGTTGAACTCGGCGGGCTCGGCACCTTGAGCGCCAGCTGCGCCGACAACAATCTTCTCAACGCGAAGACGCGCGGCTTCCAGACGGGTCTCGCAGTGGGTCTTCAAGGCAGCCCCGCGTTCGTACATTCGAATCGAGTCCTCCAGCGGCGCCTGACCGCTCTCCAGCCGGCCCACGATCTGCTCAAGCTCGGCTAGCGCCTGTTCGAAGGTCAATGTCGAAATGTCGGCGGGTTCGGACATAAAACCTTCCTAGAACCGCTCGAAGCGCCGCGTCGACCAATATTTGTAACCTTCGCGGACTGTCTGGCGCCAGCCCCGGCGACGCAAAGCCCGGCCGATCAGGACATTGAAGAAGCCGTGCGCCAGGACAACCACATTTGCACCGCCCAGGGCCAAGGCCTCCAGCTTCGCTGCGGCCTTATCCGCGCGAATTTCGGCCTGCCTGCGGCTCTCTTCACCCTGGTGATGATTGAAAAACCACCAGTGGAACCGCGCGAAGAACCCCCAAAGCCTTGGCGATAGCTTGATCCAAGAAGGCCAGTTGGGAGGCGGAAGCGGGGCTTCGATCAAAACCTCGTCATGGGTGAAGGACCGACCCTTGCCGACGTTTTGAGCGCTTTCGATGGCCCTTAGGCGGGTTGAAGAAATCAGCACGTCGCACTCGTCGACGAAGCCGCGCAGGCTCGCCGGCGGCGTTTGGCCCGGCGCCAGGCCCTTGGTCTCATAGAGCGCCCAGAATTCCCGATATTCGGCCGACGACAGCCTGACCTTGCGCGAGAGCGCAGGTTCGCCGTGACGCGCGAGCGTGATGGCGCCTGGATGCGGCATGGCATGGCGCGAACCCGCGGCTTCCAAGGGAACCTCGGCCGTCAACCTGCTGGCCAGTCCATGCGAACGGCTGGCGTACAACCCCTCACCCGATTTTGTCCTTACCCCTCAGAAAGGGCCCGCACATGCGCAAGCGCCGAGCTGCCCAGAGCCTCAAGGTCGTAACCGCCCTCAAGCGAGGACACAACCCGGCCCTTGGCGTGCCGATTGGCGATCGAGGCGATAGCGCGCGTAGCCCAGGCAAAGTCCGCCGCCTCCAATGACTGGCCGCCCGCGCCGAGCGGATCTCGCACGTGAGCGTCAAACCCGGCGGAAATTATAATCAGATCAGGCGCAAAAGCATCGACCTTGGGCATCAGGCTCTCGAACGCCTTCCTCCAAACCTCGCGTGATCCCCCCTCCGGCGCCACGGCGTTGACGATATTGGCTGAGGTCGGCTCGGAAGGATGACCGGTTCCAGGCCACATCGGCCACTGCTGAATGGAGGCCAGGAAGAGGCCGTCCACGCCGTCGAAGGCGGCTTGCGTGCCATTGCCGTGGTGGATGTCGAAATCGACGACAGCGACCTTTTTCACGCCCGCCGCCTGGGCCGCGCGCGCCGCGACCGCGACATTTGAAAAGACGCAAAAACCCATTGGCAGACCAGGTTCTGCATGATGCCCCGGAGGCCGAACCGCACAGAAGGCGCGCTCCGCCTCGCCTGCAATCACGTCGCGCACCGCAGCGACAACTGCGCCTGCCGCCCGTCGCGCGGCGTTCAGGCTTCCGGCCGATAAGAAGGTGTCGGCGTCGAGTTTCACAACACCTTCGCCAGGCCGATGCGCGAAGATGGCGTCCAAATAGGCTTGTTGGTGAACCGCAGCCAGATCGGCCTTGTCCACCACGGGCGCATCTCGCACGATGAGCGCCAAATCACTGTCGCTGAGCGCGTCAGTGACCGCTTTCAACCGTTCAGGGCGTTCAGGATGTCGCCCACCAGGACGGTGGTCGAGCATGTCCATATGGGTGTAGAGCGCAACCGTCATGCTTTACCTTACAGTAGATCCTCAGCGCCCCCGATGCCTCAACCCTTGATCCGCCTTGCGCGATCCGATGACGCCGAAGCGCTTTGTGCGATCGGTGCGGAGACTTTTACAGAAACATTCGGACATCTCTACCCGCCGCGCGATCTCGCGCGGTTTGTGACGCAGGCCTATGACCTGGATCAGGCGCGCGCCGACCTTGCAGACCCGACCAAGGCGTCGTGGATTGTCGAGTTTGACAGCCGGGTGATCGGCTACGCTTCGGTCGGGCCCTGCGGGCTTCCCCACCCCAAGGTCACGTCAGAATGCGGCGAATTAAAACGCATCTATCTGCTCAAGCCCTGGCAGGGCGGGGGTCTGGGCGCGCGCCTCTTCGACGAGGCGCTCGGCTGGCTGCAAACCCGCGGCGCACCCACCATCTGGATCGGCGTCTGGTCGGAAAATCACGGCGCCCAGCGTTTCTATCAGCGCCGCGGATTTTCAAAAGTCGGCGAATATGGCTTCTGCGTTGGAGATACCGTCGACCATGAGTACATCCTTTCGCGCGATGAGGTGAATTTTTCCACCTCAGCCGCTGAAGCCGCACGGAACGAACATAATATCGCCTAATTTATCAAACTTCCGGTCGAATATTGCTTCGATTTAACCTTTTGGCGCTTGGCGCAAAGCTCCACATTTGGGAGTTTATGCTCCATGATCAGGATTGGTTACGTCCGTCCGGCCGGTGAGGGGCCGATCGCATCGGCGGCGCAAATTCGCACGCTTACTGCGATCGGCTGCGATGTCGTGCGCTGCGAAGAGCCGCCGGGCGATGGATATGCGGTGCTTTTTTCGATCCTCAACTTCGTCGACGCCGGCGATCAGCTCATCGTCGCGCGCTTGGAGCATCTAGGCTCCAGCGCTCACGCCATGCTTGAAGCGCTCGAGCGCCTCGAGCAGCGCGGCGCGAGCCTGCAGGTGGTCGATCCCGAAATCTCAAGCCTTGGGCCCAGCGGGCCAGCCCTTCGCGCAGCCCTGGAGGCCGCAGCTTCGGTCGAGCCCGCAGCGCGCACGCGCCAACCGGCCGCCGCATCCGATATCCACGCCATGCGGCGGGCCGGATATGGACCCGTCGAAATCGCCCGCCGCCTTGGGGTGTCGCGCATGACGGTATGGCGCAAGCTCAAGGCGGCTGAAGCCTGCCAGGCATAGGGCCTGGCGCCGACCCGCAAGCGCTGACCCGGCCAGGCTCAGTCCGCCGCAGCCCCGCCTCCCGCGCCCAGCGCGCGCCTTGTCAGCCAAACGCAGGGGATCAGAAGCACCATCATCAGGGCTGCGAAGCGGAATATATCGATGGTCGCCAAAAGATAGGCCTGGTTCGTGACCTGATTGCTGATGGCCGCCACAGCCTGGGTGGCGCTCAATCCCGTGCTTTCGAGCGTCTGCATGGCGGCTGAAAAGCTCGGATCATTTGAACCTATGATCTCTGAAAGCCGGCTTTGATGCAGGGTGGCGGTTTGGTCCCAGGCCGTACTCACCAAGGCGGCGGCGAAACTTCCTGCTGTCAGACGCAAGAAATTGTAGAGCCCGGAAGCCTGCGCCACTTGATCGCCCGCCACGCCGTTCAGCGTCAGGGTGAGCATCGAGACAAAAAATGTGCTCATCGCCACGCCCTGGACCAGGCTCGGCGTGACCAGGGCCGTAAAGTCCGCGTCCGTCGTAAATAGCGAGCGCATATAGAAGGACGCGGCGAAGGCGACCAATGAGAAACTGGCTGTCCAGCGCGCATCGACCCGGTTCATGAGACGGGCCGCCAAGGGCGTAAGGAGCACCGCGACTACGCCGGACGGGGCCGCGACCAAGCCCGCCCAGGTGGCGATATAACCCATGCGGGTCTGTAGCCACAGCGGCTGCAGAAGGTTGGCGCCGAAGAAGAACGCAAAGCCCACGCAGGACACCAGAGCAGCGATCAGGAAGTTGCGCGACCTCAAGAGCGACAGATCGACGATCGGATATTCGGCGTTAAGCTCCCAGATCAACCAGGCCGCAAAGGCTATGACCGCGACAATCGTCTCGACGATGATCGCCGAGGAATTGAACCAGTCGGCGTCCTTGCCGGTGTCAAGCATCACCTGCAAAGCCCCGACCCAGGTCAGGAGCAGGACGAAGCCCGTGCGGTCGATGGGCACGAGCCTGGTCGGCGTCTCGCGACTGATCATGTTGCGCCAGCAAACAACGCTGCAGACGATCCCGACGGGCACATTGATCAGGAAGATCCAGGGCCAGGAAATATTGTCGGAGATGTAGCCGCCCAGGATCGGCCCGCAAATGGGTGCGACCAGCGTGGTCATCGACCAGATGGCCAGCGCCGCTCCGCGCTGAGCAGGCGGGAAGATCATGATCAAGAGCGCCTGGGAGCCGGGAATCATGGGTCCTGAAACGGCGCCTTGCAGGACGCGGAAAATAATCAGCGACGGCAGGTTCCAGGAGACGCCGCAGAGGAAGGACGCCAGCGTAAAGAGCAGGACCGAGCCCACGAAGGTCCTGACGATGCCGTATCGCATCATCAGCCATCCGGTCAGCGGAACAGACGCCCCGTTCGCCACAGCAAATGAGGTGATCACCCAGGTGCCTTGGCTCGTCGAAACCCCGAGGTTTCCAGCTATGGTCGGGATCGAGACGTTGGCGATGGTGGTGTCCAGCACCTGCATGAACGTGCCCAGGGCCAAGGCGATCGAGGTCACCGCCAAGAGCAGACCCGTCATGTGGGCCGGTGCGGCAGGCGCTGGAGCAGCGTTGGACATCGGATTTGTCGCCTTTGCGCTCAGCGGTTCAGTGAGAGCCTGAGATGTCGACGGAAGCCTTCATGGAAAGCCCAATACGCAGCGGATGCTGGGCGAGCTCCTTGGGGTCGAGGTCAATGCGCACGGGAAGCCGTTGGACCACCTTGATCCAATTGCCCGACGCATTTTGGGCGGGGATTAAGGAAAACGCCGAACCGGTGCCGCCAGAAAGGCCGCGCACCTTGCCGTGAAAGGTGACGGACTTGCCGTAGAGGTCGGAGGTGAGCGTGACCGGCTGTCCTGGCCGGACCTTGGCGAGCTGCACTTCTTTGAAATTGGCGTCCACGAAGAGCTGATCGGCCGGAACGATCGCCATCAAGGGGGCTCCGACAGCGACCTGCTGGCCGACTTCAACCTGTTTTTTGGAGATGATGCCATCCACCGGCGCGCGCAGCACTGTACGGTCGAGCATGAGTTCGGCCGCATCGAGGCGGGCCTGGGCGGCGGCGACCTCGGGGTTATGTTCAAGGCTGACACCTGAGATAAGCACCCGGTTGGCCTCTCGGCTGCCGACGGCTGCGGCCCGGCTCGCCTTGGCCTGGGCGAGCGCGGCCTGGGCTTCGGCGAACCGGTTGCGCGCATTGGTGAGCTCATCGCCCGAAACGGCGCCAGACGCTGAGAGCGCTTGGCGCCGCTCAAGGTCCGTACCGGCGCGATCAAGGTCCGATTTGGCGCGCGCGATATCGGCGTCCCGCGCGCCCAGTTGACCGGCCAGCGCCACGTCGCTTGCTTCATAGGCGCGCACCTTGCGTTCAGCCTGTCCGAGCGCCGCCTGGGCCTGCTCCACAGCGATTTTGGCGTCTGCGTCGTCAAGGATGACCAGCGGCGCGCCAGCCTTGACGCTCTGCGTCTCGCGCACCAGCACGCGCGCAACGGGGCCAGCTATCAGCGGAGTGACCTGGGGGACGTCGCCGCCGACGTAGGCGTTGTCGGTTTCGACGGCTTTTCCAGACGTCAGAAGCCACCAGACCCCGAACGACAGCACCCCTGCGCTCACCACGACCGCGAGCCAGATAAGCAGGCGACGGCGCCGCGCCCTGGCGGCGACGACGCCAGGCGCTGCGCCAAATTGCGCGACGGAAGGCTTTGCGAGGGTGGCGGTGTCGGACATCGAATTGGACCTTGAGGGAACTTGGCGTCGAAATGGCGGAGTTGAGCTCAGGCGAGGGCGTGGTAGCCGCCCCCAAGCGCGAGAACGAGCTGGACATCGAGGGCGAGCGCGCGCGCATCGAGGTCAGCGACGGTGCGTCTACGCTGCAGCAGGCCCTGTTCAGCCAGCAGGACGGTGGGGTAGGTGGAAAGTCCGCCCTGGTAGCGCAGTTTGGCGATGCGATAGGCGTCTTCGCTCTTGGCGAGCGCGGCGCGAGAATCGTCGACTTGCGCCTGCAATGCGCGGCTCGAAGCCAAGACATCGGCCACCTGACGGAAGGCCTCCGTCACTGTCGCGTCATAGCTGGCCACTGCGGCGTCGCGATCGGCCTCGGCGCCGCGCAGTCCCGCCTTCAGGCGCCCGCCGTCAAACAGCGGCAAGCTAAGAGCAGGACCAATAGCGCCAATATCCGAACCGGGGGCGGTGAGCTCTCTTAGCAGCAAGGATTGAAAGCCGATGAAACCCGTCAGGTTGACGTCTGGGTAGAAACGCGCGCGCGCCTCATGGATCCGTTGCGTGGCCGCCTCGGCCCGCCAGCGCGCAGCGGCGACATCGGGGCGACGACCGACCAGATTGGCGGCGAGCTGGGCGGGTACGCCCATCGGTTTGAGCTTCGCAGCGCTGGGTCGATTTATCGCCAGTCCCCGATCAGGGCCGGCGCCGAGCAACGCAGCCAAGCGGTTGCGGGTCAGCGAAATCTGCTCGTCGATCGCGCCGAGATCAGCCCGCGCCTGCAAGGGGTTCGCCTCGGCGAGCCGCTGTTCGCCCAAGGTGTCGAGGCCGTTTGCAACACGGTCGCGAACGAGCTTGCTGGTCTCATCTTGGACGCTGACAGCGCGTTCGGCGACATCGCGCTCGGTAAAAAGGCGGGCCAGGTCGGCGTAGGCGGCGGCGATGGCGGTCGACAGCAAAAGACGCGCCTCGGCGGCGTCGGCCTCGGCGGCGCGCGCCTCAGAGGTGGCGGCGGCCACGGCGGCCCTGTTCCTTCCCCAGAAATCAAGCTCCCAGCTGAAGTCCAGGGCAAGGCGCTCGTAGTCTTGATAGCCCTGGGGCACGAACTCCCGCGGAATGCCCACGTTATCGCTTTGCTTCAGCTCCTGAACGCTGGCGTCGCCGTTGAGCTGTGGTCGCGAGAGTGCGCGGGTTTGCGCGCGCACCGTGCGGGCCTTGCGAAGTCGGGCTTCGGCGGAAATCAGGCTTGGCGAGCCCGACAACGCCTCCTGGATAAGGTTATCGAGCTGATTGTCGCCATAGGCGGTCCACCAGGCGTCCTCGGGCCAGTCTCGCGTCGCTGCGGCGAATGTCTGAGCCGTAGCGTAGGCTTGCGGCGCCTTGGCCAGCGGAGCCCGGCCGGGCGGCGGCAGCGCCGCGCACGCACTGAGCGAGGCGCCCGCCAGCAGGCTCAGGACCAACGCGCGTGAACGAAGGGGATTCATGCTCGCACTCTTGTCATACCGTACGGTACGGTCATATAATGTACTGGATCATATAATGAACGCCACTGTGGCGCGTCAAGACTGACCATACTGTACGGTTGGATATATATGCGGCTTACGAAAACGAAACTGGACCGCGATGCCCGCCGCGAGCTCATTCTAGATGTGGCGCAGGGGGTTTTTCTGGAGGAAGGCTTCGCAAACGCCTCAATGTCGACCATTGCGGCGCGGCTCGGCGGCTCAAAAGGTACGCTTTATAACTACTTCAAGAGCAAGGATGAGCTCTTCAACGCCTATGTTGAACGGCGCTGTCTTTGGCAGGACGAGGTCTTCGGCTCGCCGCTGGCCGGCGAAGCGCCCGACGAGACCCTGCGTCGCATCGGGCGGGCCTATCTCCTGCGGATCCTTACAGACTTCAACCTTCGCAATTTTCGGCTGATCGCCTCGGAAGCTGAGCGATCGCCGGACATCGGCCAGACCTTCTATGACGCAGGTCCCCGCAAGGGCGCCGAAAGGGTGGCCGAGCTGCTGAGCGACATGCAGGCGGCGGGTCATCTGGATCTGGACGATCCCTTGGATGCGGCCCATCAGTTTCTGGGGCTCGTGCAAAATCGCCTATTCAAGGCGCGGCTGTGCAACGCCCTGCCCGAGCTCACGCAAAAGCAGATCGAGGATGAAGCCACGCTGGCCACGCGCACGTTCCTGCGCGCCTTTGGGACGCGAACCTGACGGTTTCGCCAGCCCGCCTGGCGAATTCAGATTGAACTGCTTGTGCGTCAACAAGGACCTGGGCGACGCAGGCCATGCTCTGGACAAGCCAGAGCCAACACCCCATCCTCCGCGTTCAAACAGACGTTCGTTACGAGGGGCGCCCGCCCATGTTCATGCGTTTCTTCACTGAGCTACGCCAGGCCAAGGTGCCGGTGACGCTGAAGGAATACCTCATGCTTATGGAGGGCTTGGACAAACAGGTCATCGACCGCTCAGTCGACGACTTCTACTACCTGTCACGCGCGGCCCTGGTAAAAGACGAAAAGAACATCGACAAGTTCGACCAGGTCTTCGCCCACGTCTTCAAGGGCCTGGAACGGATGGGCGAGGATGTCACAGCCGACATACCGGCCGAGTGGCTGAAGAAGCTCTCTGACCAGTTCCTGACCGATGAGGAAAAGGCCCAGATCGAGGCCATGGGCGGTTTCGACAAACTGATGGAAGCGCTGGCGGAGCGGATCCGCGAGCAGAAGGAGCGCCACGAGAAGGGCGACAAGGCGATCGGCACCGGCGGCACCTCCCCCTTCGGCGCCAACGGCTATCATCCTGAAGGCGTGCGTATCGGTCAGGACAAGGGTCGCCACGGAAAAGCGATCAAGGTCTGGGATAAACGCGAATACAAGAACCTCGACGACCAGGTCGAACTCGGCACGCGCAATATCAAGGTCGCGCTGCGCCGCCTGCGCAAATGGGTTCGTGAAGGCTCACCTGATGAGCTGGATATGAACGGCACGATCCATGGAACCGCCGAAAAGGGCTACCTTGACATCCACATGCGCCCGGAGCGGCGCAACAAGATCAGCGTACTGATCTTTTTCGACATTGGCGGCTCGATGGATAGCCACATCAAGGTCTGCGAGGAGCTGTTTTCCGCTGCGCGGTCCGAATTTAAGAACATGGAGTTCTACTACTTCCATAACTGTCTCTATGAGAGCGTCTGGAAGGACAATCGGCGTCGCCATGCCGAGAAGCTGAACACCTGGGACATCCTCCATAAATTTCCCCACGACTACAAAGTCATCTTCGTGGGCGATGCGACCATGAGCCCCTACGAAATCACCTATCCGGGCGGCTCGGTTGAGCACTGGAATGAAGAAGCCGGCGCGGTCTGGATGGATCGGGTGGCCAAAATCTACGAGCACATGATCTGGCTAAACCCCACCGCTGAGCGGCATTGGGACTACACCCCCTCCGTCGGCCTCATGAAGCAGCTGGTGGGCGAGCGAATGTTCCCGCTCACCCTTGCAGGCCTCGAGAAGGCGATGAAGGAGCTTGCCCGCTAAGCGAGGCCAAGATGACCGATCAAATTTCGCCAGGCGCGCTTGAGCCTCACGCTGACGACGAGAACCAGGCCGCCACCAAAGCGGCGGTCTTCGGTGCGGCCGAACGGCTCTTTGCGCTTCATGGGTTTCAGAACGTTTCGGTGCGTGACATCACGGCTGAAGCCGGCGTCAATCTGGCGAGCGTGAACTACCACTTCGGCTCCAAGGACGCGCTGCTGTTCGAGATCTTCCGGCGGCGGACCGGCGAATTGAACCGGGAACGCGCGCGCATGCTGCACGAGGCCAGCGATCGCCACGGTGGAAATCCGCCCGTGCGCGAAATCCTCGAAGCGCTATTCGCCCCTCCCCTTCGGTGGGCTGACCCGGCCAATGACCGCCGCATCAGCGTCCAGTTCATTATTCGCGCGCGATCCGAAGGCACTGCGCAGATGCGTGAGGCCTTGCAGAATGACGTCAGTCACCTGGCGCGGTTCGCAGACGCCCTGAAGCGCGCGCGCCCTGACCTGGCGCCGGAGGCCGTTTATTGGCGGCTCCATTTCGTGCTCGGCATGGTTCACAACAATCGCTTCGTGGAATTCGATCGCCTGCATCACCTGTCCGGCGGATTGACCCGCGAAGGTGACGTCGCGGGCCTTCTGAACCGCATGCTCGACTTTGCCGAGGCGGGATTTTTAGCCGCCTAGCAAGACGCCTTAAGGCTTTGGGCTTGCAACGCCCAGGCGCGCGCCAAGCGCTGCAGCCGCCTGGGCGCAATCTTCGTGGGACTTGGCTTGCCAAGCTTGGCTCTCCGCCAGATTTTTGGCGTCGGCGTAGGCGGCGGCCACCAGCTTGGATTTCACACAACGATCCAACGGCGCGCCGGATTTCTCGTAATCGCTGATGGCGCTTTTGACCCGCAGCGTCTCAACAAGCTGCCCCTGGGCGTCGGCGACTTGGCCACAAGCTGCACAGAGCAGCCCCAAGGCTAGGATGGCCACAGCCCGCATCACCCCGTCCAATCCCGAAGCCCGTCCAAGCTGGGCCATGGAAGGTGAACTCCGACATGTGGCTCAAACGTGGCCATGGCAGGGCGCGCGAAAGGCTGTGCGATCCCGTTTTGCGGTATTCGGCAGCAACCGGGACTAACCGGCCATTTTCAACGAATGGCTGAATCTCACGTCCTTTTCGCGCTAAAAAGCGGTACGCTCGCACTCTCGGTTTGATGCGGCTTGAGCCCAACGCCGAAGCAGACCTCACCAACCTTGCCGCCGTCATCCGCATGTTCAGCCCTGACGAAAACCTGGCCGCAATCCGTCCGGTGGGCCCTACACGGCTGATAGGGAGCGCTGACATAGGACCGTGCTTCAACAAACGCTCCAAGGGTGCCGATAGGCCGCTCAGGGCGCCGGAGTTGGCGCGGCTGGTGATGCTCGCGCAAGGGATCGATCTCGGCGACCAGGGACGATTGCTGTCCATCTCTTGCGGGTTGCAGGCCGTGCTTGGAAAGCTGGAAGTGCGGGGTTTTGTATCGATCACCGGAAAGCTCCGGCGGCTTCCGGCGTCGAGTAGGCTTCCGAGCGGTTGATCCGGCGCGTCAGGACGAGCCTCTAGGTTGGCTGGCTTCGTCGGCATGGACGATTGAGCCAGGGGCCACAGTCGCCATAACGAAAGGAACGCCTTCGGCTTCGGACTTCGCAACATGCGTCAGCGTCTCTCTTGTGAGAGAGGACGAAAGCCGTGTTGTACTGGCGATCCAGATCGCGGCTCAGTTGGAGCGCACTGTGGCCCTTGGCGCCGTTTGCAGCCACGATACCAGGACTTCACGCAGACGTGCGGGCCAACCCATCGCGTCCGCCGCCGGGGTGGCGCAGACTAACCCTGGGGCCGAACCAAGAGGGAGAGGTGGCGATGACGCACGGCTTCCAGCAGCAAGACCGATCGGGGGGATTCAATTTCCCAAAATCCGCCCCTACGCCGCAGCATGGGCGCAAGCCCGACGGCAAAGCCGCCGTACCGACCCGTCCTACACGAACCTATGAGCCCAGACCCGGTCACTAAACGCAGCCGCCCGTGCTGATCTGTGGCCGGTGGAGGAAATTGCGCAAAGCATCGAGGCCGGCCGTCCGGCTGCGTGCGCCCCGAGCACACTGGACGCAATTGAAGCTGCTAAGTCACCCGCGCGCCTTATGCGTTTCGCGCGCTGCTATCGAATGTTCGGCCCTGTCAAATTGCGCAGGCGACCATGCGAAACGCGATCCACAGCCCTCATGGCGGTCTGGCTTGTCGCCCCGATTGCCGCAAACGGGGCGTTCTCGGTAAGCTCCTTCGCGGCTCTCGCCATTCGCCGCAAGCCCAGACTCTGTTAGACCAAGTCCATTGAAACCACCCGTTTGCTGAAGGGCGCTGAAGGTCGGGCCAAATTTTAGGCCGACGCAATGCGCGTTGATGATTTGGACAAAGCGATTGAAACCGTAGAGGGCGTGCAGCCCGCCGGCGCAGTAGAGCTTGCCGACCTCGCTACACGCGAGGCGGCCTATGAGAAGTTCGTCTGGGACAACCTTAAGCGAAACTACCTGGGCAACTACCTGCACGGCATGTTGGGAATGACCGGCTTTCGGCTGGTCAACACCCCAACCTTCCTTCCGGCCTACCTCCACATGATCTCCGGCTCCAACGGGATTGTCGGACTGGGGTTGGCGCTTCAACAGGTGGGTGGGGTGATCTCGCCAATCTTCGGCGCCAGTCGGATCGAACACCGCACGAAGGTGTTGCCAGCCGCCATGTGGATGGGCGGTCTGGCCCGGACTGCCGTGGCCGGCATCGCCATCTCCGGTTGGCTGCTTCGCGGCAATGCCCTCGTCGCCTCGATCCTTGGCTTCATGTTGATGTTCGGCATCTTCATGGGCGCCCAGCGGGTCGTCTTCAGCCTGCTCATGGCCAAGGTGATCCCGATCAGCCGACGGGGCCGACTTCAGGCTTGGCGAAACGCCACCGGAAGCCTGATTGCGGCGGCCTTGGCCTATGTGGCCGGAACCTACCTCATCGGCCCCAACGTCTTCGGCAATGGATATGGCACCACGTTCGTGCTGGCCGTGATCCTGACAACGGCCGGCCTCACGGCTCTTCAACTGCTCTTGAAGGAGCCCGAACCCCCCACGACGCGCAGTCAAAGCCGCTTTCGTGATCGCATGCGCGAGTTCCCTCGCCTCGTCACCGAAGACCGCGCCTACGCCTATTTCCTGCTCGTTCAGATGCTTTCGAGTTCGGCCCGCATCGCAACGCCGTTCTATATTCTCTACGCAGGCGCCTCAGTCCATATGACCGGCAAGCTGCTGGGAGGACTGTCGTTTGCATTCATCGGGGCAGACGCGCTCTCCAATCTTGTCTGGGGATATCTGGGCGACAAGACCGGCTTTCGCTTAGTGCTGCTTTTCTCCCTGGTCGCTTGGGCGGCGTCGACCGTCCTGCTGGTGGAGATCCACGAGCCGTGGGCGATTTTCCTGGCTTTCTTCGGACTTGGCGCAGGCCAGGCTGGCTACAACATGTCCGCTCAGACGATGATCTTGGAATTCGGCAAACGTGACGATCTGCCCATGCGTATCGCCGTTTCGGCGACAGCGGAGGCTATCACAGCGACACTTGCCCCGCTGATAGGCGGCCAGATGGCTGACCTCCTTGGCTACAAGACCGTCTTTGGTCTTTCGATCGGCGTCTTGGTGGCAGGGCTCTTCCTGCTTATTGTCGCCGTCAAGGAGCCGCGCACCGCCAGGCTGGCCGCGCCATAGACCGGTCGTTCGGATAGGCTGGCTTGCAACTGGCGCCCGCAAGCCTGGCCCGAATTCACCTCTGACCGGCGTAAGGGCGGCTGCTGGAGATCGCAGACACCCTGTAAGCGCTAAGCCGCCGCCTTTTGCTCCGCCGCCTGGCTGATCCTCGCCTTGGCCATTTCATTGGCGACTTCATGGGTTGGGCGATGTTCGACCTTGGAGCGGTCGAGAACTTCACCAAGCGTTCCCATCAGATGCGCGAGCTTCATTTCCACCCAGGCCGGATCGAAGGCCTCATTGCGATCGAGCGCGCGAATTTCGCCCGCCACATTGATGATCCCTCCGCCGTTGATCACATAATCGGGCAGGTAGAGCATGCCGCGTTCATAGACAGCTCGACCGATTTCGGAATCCGCCAATTGGTTGTTCGCCCCCCCTGCAACCACCTTGGCCTTCAGCCTGGGCAGGGTCTCGGCATTGATGGCTCCGCCCAGGGCGCAGGGCGCGAAAACCTCTGCGTCAGTGTCGAAGATGGCGTGCGGAGGGACAATCGCGGCGCCCGTGCGATCAGCGACGTGGCGCAGCGCCTCATCATTCACATCGGTGATTATGAGTTGCGCACCGGCCGCGTGCAGCTTTTCAGCCAAATAGGCGCCGACATGTCCCACGCCCTGGATCGCGACCTTGACGCCGTCCAGGTCGCGGTTGAGCGCGCGGCGGACGCCCAGGCTCACACCGCGGAACACGCCCTCAGCGGTGACCGGGCTTGGGTCGCCCGAGGCGGCGCTGTGGCCTGTCAGACCCGCCACATAGCGCGTGGATTGGCGCGCGTGCATAAGGTCAGCCGGCGAGACCCCGACATCCTCCGCCGTCCAGTACTTGCCGCAGACATCTTCGACGGCGCGCCCGAAGGCCTCAAACAGCGCCGGCGTCTTCTGAGTCCGGCTGTCTCCGATGATCACAGCCTTTCCGCCACCCAGCTCCAAATCGGCCATGGCGTTTTTGTAGGACATAGCCCGTGACAGCCTGAGCGCGTCTTCAAGCGCCGCCTCAGCGCTTGGGAAGGGCCACATGCGGCAGCCGCCAGCCGCAGGACCGCGGGCCGTAGAATGCACGGCGATGATACATTTGAGGCCGGATTTTTCGTCAAAGAAGGCATGGACGCCTTCGTGGCCCTCAAAGGCGGGTGAATCGAACAAGGTCATGCCGGAGACGTCACTGATGCTGAGAATGGAATTGCGCCAGCCTCTACGCCTGACCGGTTAATGGAACAAGTCCGCACGCGCACCCGTGGCGCTTCGCGCATGCCGGCTCGAGGCGGACGTAGGCGCCGTTGGGATCTTCGGGGCGTCGGAAGGCAGGGGGCCCTGCGGATCTCGGATGAACGCCAAGATATCGCTCCAAACCTTTGGACCTTGATGATCACGCATCAAAAGGTGCCATCCGTTCGCATAATAGGCCGATCTGTCGGTCACCTTAAGCTGAGACGCCGCCTTGAACGCAGCCTGCCTGGGAATGATCTGGTCGTGGGCGCCATAGAGATAAAACGTGGGAATGTTCGCCTTACCTACGTCATCGGCCGCCCGGTCCATCGTTGAGACCAAACCGTAGAGAGCATCTGACCGCGCGCCCCAGATCATCAACGGATCACGTCCCATCGCTATGAGCTCCTCGCGATTGTCTGAAGGACTGATCTTCGAGGTCAGCCACCTTGGCGGGGTGTAAACCTTGGGGCCGGTGAAGTTTGCAGCAAACCAGAGAAGCGTCTTGTTAGGCAGCGGTTGCTCGCGCCAGCCCCAGACCGCAGGCGACATCAACACCAGCCGATCCGCCGTGGGCGCTCGCTCAGTCGCGAACGCCTCGGCTGCGATCGCCCCGCCCAGGCTTTCGCCGGCCACAACCAACAAGGCATGAGGATATTTCTGTCGAACCAGAGCGGTCACGGTGCGCAGGTCCTCGACCATCAACTGGTCGCCGGCCCACACGCCGCGGCCGGGGGAGCGCCCAAATCCACGTTGGTCATAAGCGATCGTGGTCACCCCTTGCGAAGCCCACCAGGGAGCGGCGAGGTGAAAGGCGTTGGCGTAGTCGTTCATACCGTGAAGCCCAACAATCACGGCCCACGGATCGCCAGGCGCGTCCCATTCCAGAAGCCCAAGTTTAGCGCCATCGAAGCTTACGATGTCGCTGGTCTCAATCCGGGGACCCTCAAAGCCCAGCGGGGGTAGACCCGCGCGTTGCACCAACAGCGGCGTACAAGCGCAAAGCAGCACGGCGGCAAGCAGGGAGGCTAGAACGCGGGACATCGCCTAGCCCAAACCACTATCCGGGTTTTGAGGTTGCACGGCTTGGGCTTCATTAGGCATCGGCAGGCGCAGCCGATAGACGCCTTTGAAATCATTCGGGTCGGCGGGTTTATTGTGGCGCAGGATGACCAACTCGCCCTGCCTGGCCAATCCGCGGGCCACGGCGCGCACATGACCGAGCAGCCGTCGCCAGCCCTCAGGGTCGACCGCCCGGGCGACCTCCTCAGGCGACACCGATTTCCCCGCCGCGGCCTTGGCGCTCAAGAGCTCAAAAATCGCCGCCTCTACCTCGGCGCTCATCGGCGAGCGTCCATCAGCCGCCTCGCTTCAGGGTTTCGCGCGCGATCACGACCTGTTGGATCTGGCTGGTGCCCTCATAAATCCGGAAAATGCGCACATCGCGATAGAGCCGCTCAATGCCGTGGTCGGCCACGTAGCCCGCGCCGCCAAATATCTGCACCGCACGGTCAGCGACGCGGCCAACCATCTCCGAGGCGAAATACTTGGCCGCGGCGGCCTCCATGGTGACGCTTTGGCCTGCGTCTCGCTTGCGCGCCGTCTCGAGGGTCAGGGCCCTAGCGGCCAGGCTCTCGGTCTTGCAGTCGGCGATCATGCCCTGCAGCAGTTGGAAATTGCTGAGCGCCTGACCGAACTGTTTTCGCTCGGCCATGTAGGCGACGCAGTCCTTGATCAGACGCTCGGCGACGCCGACGCAGACCGCTGAGATATGCAAGCGCCCGCGATCCAGCACCTGCATGGCGACCTTGAACCCCTCGCCCTCACGTCCCAGCCGATTGGCGACGGGCACGCGCACATTGTCGAAGACCACGTCGCAGATATGCGCGCCCTGCTGGCCCATTTTCTTTTCAGGCTTGCCGACTGAAAGGCCAGGTAGGTTTCGATCGACCAAAAAAGCCGAAACGCCGGCGGCGCCAGGCTTTTCAGGGGCGCTGCGCGCCATGACCGTAAAAAGATCGGCCTTATTGGCGTTGGTTATGAACCGCTTGGCCCCGTTTAGAACGTAGTGGTCTCCATCCAGTATCGCGCGGGTCTGGACGTTGGCGCTGTCAGACCCGGCTTCGGGTTCGGTCAGGGCGAAGGATGTGATGATTTCGCCAGATGCGATGCCCGGCAGATATTTCAGCTTCTGTTCAAGGGTCCCGAACATGACCAGACCCTGGCTGCCGATCCCGACATTGGTGCCAAAGGTCGAACGAAACGCCGGACTGGTGCGGCCCAGCTCCACAGCCACCAGGCATTCGTCTTCCATCGAAAGGTCCAGGCCGCCGTACTCTTCCGGAATCGAAAGACCAAAAAGGCCCAGCCCCTTCATCTCCTCGACGAGATCGCCCGGCATGGCGTCATCATCAGCCACCTTGGCTTCCAACGGTCGCAGACGCTCGGCGACAAACCGGCGGACCGTATCGATCAGCTGGTCGCGGGTCTCTAGGTCAAGGGCCATATCTTAGACCTTCGCCAGAGCCAGGGCCGAGCCCTGGCCCACGCCGACGCACATGGTGGCCAAGGCGCGCGCGCCGCCCTTTTCCTTCAATGTGCGCGCCGCAGTCAGCGCCAGACGCGCGCCAGAGGCGCCAAGCGGATGGCCGATCGCAATAGCGCCGCCATGGGCGTTCACGTGGTCTGCATCGTCAGCCAGGCCCCAGGCGCGGGTGCAGGCCAGGGCCTGAGCTGCAAAGGCTTCGTTTAGTTCGATGACATCGAAGTCACGCGGGGTGACGCCCAGGCGGTGGGTGAGCTTGTCGACCGCAGGAACCGGACCCACGCCCATGACCCGCGGTGCAACTCCGCCCGATGCGCCACCCTCGAAGCGGGCGAGCGGCTCCAGGCCATATTTCTTGACGGCGTCCTCGCAAGCCAGGATCAGCGCGCACGCTCCATCGTTGACGCCGGACGCATTGCCCGCCGTCACCGTCCCATCTGCGCGCACGATGGGCTTTAGACCCGTCAAGGCTTCAAGCGTGGTGTCCGGCCGCGGATGCTCATCTTGGCTCACCACCTGCTCGCCCTTACGGTCCTTGATGGTCAGCGGCGCGATTTCGCCATCGAAGAAGCCGCGGGCGCGCGCGGCGCCCACGCGGGCCTGGCTTCGCTGGGCGAAGGCGTCCTGATCCGCCCGGTTGATCTGGTAGTCTGTCGCGACGTTCTCGGCCGTCTCCGGCATGGAATCGACACCGTATTGCTTCTGCATCTTCGGGTTGACGAAGCGCCAGCCGATCGTGGTGTCGAAGATTTCCGCCGATCGGGAGAAGGCGCTGTCGGCCTTGCCCATCACGAAGGGGGCCCGCGTCATGCTCTCAACGCCGCCCGCGATCACCAAATCGTTGTCGCCAGTTGCAATGGAGCGGGCTGCGACAATGGTGGCGTCCAGGCCCGAAGCGCAGAGACGGTTGACGGTCAGCCCGGGCGTGCGCGACGGCAGGCCGGCTAGCAAAAGCGCCATCCGGGCCACGTTTCGGTTGTCTTCGCCAGCCTGATTGACGTTGCCGTAGACCACTTCGTCGATGGCTTCCCAGTCAAGGTTCGGCAGCCGCTCCATCAGCACCTGAAGCGGGTGAGCGGCCAGATCGTCGGCCCGAACCTTGGCCAGAACTCCGCCATAGCGTCCGATCGGCGTGCGAACACCTGTGCAGAGAAAAACGGCGCGGCCTTGCATGTTGGGTCCTCACAGGCGAAGTGGCGGTTCGATAGGCCGCGCAAACTAGTGTTTGAAACCGCGCGGGGCAAACCCTTCGCAAGGGCGTTGGAGGACCAATGGACGGCGGGCAGGACGACGACAATTACGCAGCCAAACTCGCCGTCGTGACTGACGGGGAATGGGCAGGCTGGTCCTGGTATCCGGGTGGCGATCCATTCGAGGATCTATCAGGAGCGTTCTATGGCCGCGTCGACGACGCCGGGCGGCGTATTTGCGCGTTCCGCGCCGAGCGCAAACATATGAACGGCGGCATGTTCATGCACGGCGGCTGCGTCATGACCTTCGCCGACTTTTGCCTTTTTTGGATCGCGAAGGAGGCGATCGCGGGATCGCGTTGCGTCACTGCGACCTTCAACGGCGAATTCGTGGGCACGGCAGGTATCGGCGATTTGGTGGAGTGCACAGGCGAAGTGGTGAAGGCCGGGCGCAGCATGGTTTTCGTCCGCGGGCTGATCGTCAACGCCTCGGCTGGCGGAGAGCCCATGATGAGCTTTTCGTCCGTCCTGAAGAAAACTCAGAGATCTTCCTAGCGCGCGCGTCCAGCGCCCCAGAAATAGCCGCCCGTTAGGGTCTTGCCCGCTCCGACCAGCCTTGGCGCCATCGCCGACGAGGCGCTTTTGCTCGGTGCTGAAAAAGCGCCTCGCCCGACTTAAGTATTCGGGGCTGGACAGCGCCTCGCGCGTCGTCCCCCATGGGCTAGGAGGAGACACCGAATGATCGAGGCCGTCTGCCATTGCGGGGCTGTTCACCTCAGTGTGCGCGAAGCGCCGCACACAGTGACGCAGTGCAACTGCTCCATCTGCCGCAAGCTGGCGGCGCGCTGGGCGCATTATTCTCCGTCCGAAGTGGGCATGCCAAAGCCCGGCTCGACACAGCCCTATGTCTGGGGCGATCGCATGTTGGCTTTCCATCGCTGCAAGACCTGCGGCTGCACGACCCATTGGCAAAGCCTGGATGGGGCCCAGGAACGCATGGCTGTAAATGCGCGCCTCTTCGACGGCCTCGATTGGACCGCGGTCCGCATCCGTCATTTTGACGGCGCCGACACATGGAAATACTTGGACGAGGATTGAGCATCGCTGAAGAGCCTGGTCGATGATCCTCTCCGCCCTAGACCTGTCTCCGGTGACCGGTGAGGCGACGCAGGCTCAGGCCGTGCGCGAAACCATTCAGATCGCCAAGGCCGCTGAGCGCTTTGGATATCATCGCCTCTGGTTGGCCGAGCACCACAACATTCAGGGTCTAGGTTCGCCAGCGCCAGAGATCTTGATCGCAGCGCTCACCCAGGCGACCACGACGATCCGGCTGGGTTCGGGCGGCGTCATGCTCGTCAACTATTCCCCCCTCAAGGTGGCCGAGGTCTTCATGGAGCTTGAAGCCCTGGCTCCGGGTCGGATTGACCTGGGACTGGGTCGCGCGCTTGGAGCTGATGCGCGCACCGGCGGAGCCTTGCGCTCCGTCGGCTCAGAAGCCTTCCCGCAGTACTTCCACCTTTTGACGACGTGGCTGCTCGACGCCTCGGGAAAGCTTAGGATCGACGAAGACCACCCCTTGCATGACATCCACGCCAACCCCGCCGGCCCATCGCATCCCGAGGTCTTTGTCCTTTGCACCTCCGAAGAAAGCGCCACGTTTGCAGGGCGCATGGGTGTTGGAATGGTGTTTGCTGAATTCATCGCAAGGACCGATGGCGGCCCCGCCGTGGCCGCCTACCGAAGGGCCTTCCGACCTTCGGCGTTTCGCAGCCAACCATGGGCTGGCGTCGCCCTGGTCGCCTATGCCGCCGCAACGCCGGAACAGGCTTGGCGAGAAGATGCGCTGCGCCGCGCCACCCATGTTTCCATGCTGTCTGGGCGGCGTCAGCGGTTTGGGGATCTGGCGAGCGCAGAAAGATTTCTCGCCGAGCACGCCGATACGGCGGTCTTGGCTTTGGTGGAGGCCCGATCAATCGCCGCCGATGGGCTGAGCGTTCACACAAAGCTGGCGCAAAAAGCTTTAGAAGCCGCGGCCGATGAGGTCTTCGTCATGGCGACTGGACCCGATCTTGAGGCGCGGATCGGCTCGCTTGAACTTATCGCTCAGGTTCATCGAAGCTCTCAACCTGGGTGAACGACGTCACGCAAAGCCCGGGACTATGACAATAAAAGACCGGGACTATGACAATAAAAGACCGGGACTATGACAATAAAAGTCGCCTTGCTGTTTACGACTTGAGCGTAACTGGCGGTCTGAACCGGCAATTCCTCGAAGCGTTGAATGGCGCATGGCCCAGACCAACACCATTATGATCATCGGCGCAGGGCCCTGCGGGCTGACCGCAGCGCTAGAACTTTCGCGGCGCGGGTTCCAACCTCGGATCATCGACAAGGAAGATGGGCCGACACCGCTCAGCAAAGCCGTGGGCGTCAGTCCGCGGAGCCTGGAGATTTTAGAACTGACCGGCGTCACCCAGCGCCTGCTCGCCAAGGCCATCCAGATGAAGGCCGTTCAGGCCCGCTACGACGGCCGCCTGCTGGCCGAGATCAGCGTGTCCAGGCTCAGACACCGCTTCAACTTCCTGCTCTCCCTGCCGCAAAGCGAAACCGAGACCTTGATGGAGGACGCGCTTCGGGAGCGCGGCGTCACGGTCGAGTGGAATAGGGAGATGAAGGATATTCGGCTGGCGGGCGACAAGGTTGAGGTCGACGTCGTCGACGGGTCAGGTCGCTCCTGCGGAGGAACCTACGACTTCGTCTACGCCGCTGACGGCGCCCATAGCCGGTCGCGCGAAATCCTGGGCTTAGGCTTCAGCGGCTACACCCACAAACGCCTGTGGAGCATCGCCGACGTCGAAATCCCCGCCTGGCCCTTTCCGGAAGCCACAGCCATGGCGTCGCTGCATCACACCGGCGACATGGGCTTTATCATCCCCATCGGGCCAAGCCGGTTCCGTGCGGTCTCCAATACGCCGGAAGCGCTTTCTCAGCTCCCCGGGACTTCCGACGCCAAGGTCCTCCAGCGCGACACCTTCCACATCCCGGTTCGACAGGCTGACACCTATCAGATTGGCGGCGTCTTCCTTGGTGGCGACGCGGCCCATGTCCATTCTCCGGTGGGTGCGCGTGGAATGAACCTTGGAATTGAAGACGCCTTCGTCTTTGCAAAGCGGCTCGCTGGACGCACGCTGGGCGGCTACACCCGTGAACGTCATCCCATAGGCCGACGTTGGATCGTTCTCAGCGAACGGATGCTTTCAGCGGTGCAAACCAGCAACCCGTTGCTTATTCCACTGCGCAATCTTGCGATCCGCACAGTGGGTGCGACGCCAACGCTTCAACTGCAGATGATCGAACGGGTGGCGGGTCTTCGAGAATAGGCGCCTCAAGCCTTGGCGGCGGGTCTTTCTCGCATCGCCTCAAGCCATCGATTGAGCGACGTCAGGTCTTCTGGGGGCCGCAATCGAACGATGCGGGCGAAGTCGATGCCGATGAAGGCTACAATGTCAGCGATCGTCAGCCGATCGGCGCCCAGCCACCGACTTTCAGCCAAGCGCGCATCCAAGACCTTGAGCGCCGCCAGACCCGTTTTCTGGTTCCAGGCCGCCACTTCCGGCGCAGGCGTTTCAAGGGCGGCGAAGCCTGGGTGGCCCAGACGCACGCCCAACATCAGCGGGCTCGCCACCATCAGTTCCGCCCGGCGCGTCCACATCTCAATGACCGCGATCTCACGCGGGTCGCGGCCAAACAGATTTGGCTCCGGATATCGGCTCTCCAGATAACGGCAGATGGCGAGGGACTCCGTAATCGTCGTGCCGTCGTCCATCTCCAGCATCGGCAGGTTCGGCAATCCGGCCTTGGAAAGGTATTGCGGTTGCTTGTGCTCACCTTGTGGAATCGAGACCGCCACAACTTCGATATCGTTGACGGATTTTTCCGCCATCACCCAGCGTACGCGGCGCGGATTTGGCGCGATGGCGGCGTCGTAAATCTTCATTGATTTGAGGCCTTGGGGGCTGTGGCGGGATTTGCCGCCGGAGAAGATGGGAGCAAAGACGACTTGGCGGCTGGCCCTTCAGAGCCGAAGAGCACGCTGGGCATGACGCCCACGACCGAGGCGGTGAGGCAGGTCGCCAAGAACCCCGCCATCATCGCCTTCCAGACCATGCCCATGATCTCCGCCCGCCGCTCCGGCGCAAGCACGGAATATCCTGCAACGTTGATGCCTACGGAAGCGATATTGGCGAAACCGCAGAGCGCGTAGGTCATGATCACCCGCGTGCGCTCGTCGATCACCCCGGTGGGAATGGCCGCCATCCGAATGAAGGCGGTGAATTCCGTCAGGACCAGTTTGACGCCCAGCAGAGAGCCCGCAGCCGGCGCATCAGCCCAGCGAACGCCAAGCGCCCAAGCCAGCGGCGCAAACACAAACCCAAGGATGCGTTCCACCGAAATGGGCGCTCCCCCGACCTCGCCGAGCATCCCCAGAACGCCGTTGACCATCGCAACCAGCGCCACAAAGACGATCAGCGTCGCAGCCACGTTGAGAACGATCGAAAGACCGTCCGACGTTCCCTTGATCAAGGCGTCGACCGAGCTTTCGTAGACCTTCTCGTCCTCGGGCTTCAACGGCGCCGAGACCTCGCTTTCCGCCATCCGCGGAATCAGAATGCGAGCCAGCAGCACGCCGGCCGGCGCCGAGATGATCGAGGCGGTGAGCACGTGGCTTGCAGCGTTCGGCAAGACGTCCTTCAGGATGGTGGCGTAGGCCACCATGGTCGAGCCGGAGACGCAGCTCATGCCCACTGCGATCAACATGAAGAGTTCTGAGCGCGACAGGGTTGGAAGGTAGGAGCGAATGAAGATCGGGCCCTCGACCTGGCCCATGAAGATGGTCGCCGCAGTGGCCAGCGCCGGCGGCCCCCGCAGACCCATGGTCTTTTCGAAGACCGCGCCAAATCCTTGGGTGATCCACCGCAGAATTCGCCAATGCCAAAGCAAAGCCGCCAGGGCGCAGACCACCAGGATTACAGGCAAGACGCGAAAGGCGAAGACAAACAAGGAACCGGGATCGGCTACCGCATAGGGCTGATTGGGAGTTCCGGCTAAGAAGCCAAAAACGAAAGCGACGCCGGCTTGGGTCGAGGCCGAAAGACCGTCCACCACGTGGCCGACACTTTGTAAGCCGCTGCGCAAGGCCGGCAGGCCGAAGAGCGCCAGCACCAATAGCGCTTGCACGACAACCGCTCCGATCGCCAATTTCCATGGAAACGCGCGACGGTTCTCTGAGAACGCCCAACAAAGGCCCATCACCCCAACGATGCCCACAAGGCTCTGTGCGTTTTCGAAACGGAACATAAAATCGCGACCCCGATCGGCCGCGATTCATCGGCGGCCCCGATTTCGATAGAGGCGGAGAAGCTGAGCCGGCGCAAGATCGCAGCCGGCGGCTGGCTCGGCGCACGCCTCGCCACCTTGCTTCACCGCAGGGAAGATCGCCCAGGGATGATGTTTTCGTTTCTCCGCGGGGTCGCTTGCGCCGCGGCGGGCCCAGCCTTGGGCGCCAATCGCCACCCAGGCCAGGCTCGGCCAGGCCAGGCTCGGCGAAGCAACGCTGCTCGGTGCATTACAAAGGTTTAATCGGTCTGCTCGCATCTGACCGGATCTCCTCGCGCCTCCTCCTGGTTGAGCGCTCTCCACCGCCGTCAAAAGCCTGCGTGTTACTCTCTTGTTACAGGGATTTAACTGGCTCCTGACGCCGTGACGGGACATCTCGCGCTCGAACAGGAGAACGAGGGATGTCGCTGGCTCTGGCTACGCTGCTCTACGAGTGGAAGCGATATAGCGCCGCCATGGCCGCGCTGGCCTTCTCTGGCCTGCTGATCTTGGCCCAGGTGGGCATGTTCACGGGGATCGTAAAAGCCATTACCGCCTCGATCGACCGGGCGAATGCGGACCTCATGGTCCTGGCCCCAAAGAACGAGAGCCTGATCAATTCGGGGCCCAGCGGCCTACCTGAGCGCATTCAACCGCTGATCTATCTCAACCCCGAAGTCAGCGAGGTCGAGAGCTTGGATGGCGACGGCGCGCGCTGGGTCAATACGCCCGATCCGGGCAAGAAGGCCGTGATCACCTACGTCAACACCTTTGACGTCGACCCGCGCGTGGGGTCGGTGACCCTGCCCACCGATTATCCGGAAGCGATCCGTCTGGCCTTGCTCGAGCCCTACGCGGTGGTGATCGACAAGACGGCGCAGGCGAGGCTTGGAACTCACCTGGGCGCGACAGCCATGCTCAACGGCAAGACCGTCTGGGTGCGGGGCCTCTTGGAGAACTATCCCAACGTCGACCAAGCCACGGTCTATATGTCGCGAGACACAATGCGGCTGCTGGGCATGGGGCCGAAGAACGGCAAGACCGGGCCCTTGATGGTCCGCATTCATGACCCGGCTCAGGTGCAGACCGTCGTCGACCAGCTGAACGCGACCAGCCACGGCGCCTATAAGGCCTGGACGAAAGAAGCCCTCTCAAAGGCCAATGAAAGCGCGCTCATGGGTGAGCAGATCATCGGCATATTCCTGGGGTTCTCGCTTTTCCTCGGCCTCTTGATCGGCGTGGGCATCACATCCCAGACCCTGCGCGGCGCGGTCTTGGCGAGCATCAAAGAGTTCGCAAGCCTGCGCGCCTTAGGGGTCTCCATGGGATCGCTGAGCATGATCGTGCTGGAGCTTTCGGTGTGGGTCGGCGCGGCGGGATTGATCGCGACAGCTCTCTTCACGTTCGGCGTCTACCTTCTGGCCGGCAAGTTCGGAATGCCCATGGGGTTCCCGATGAAGTGGGTGATTACGGTGACCATCCTTTTGACCGTCATCTCAATCCTCTCAGGGCTTTTGTCTCTGGGCGTCCTCAAAAAGAGCCAACCTGCGGATCTCCTGCGATGAGCACTCAACCCGCCCTGGTCGCCAGGGGTCTCGTGAAACGTTTCAAGACCGGCCGATCCTATATCGAGGTCCTAAAGTCGGTCGATTTTGAAGCCCTGCACGGTGATGTCACCATGGTCATGGGCCCCTCCGGGTCCGGCAAATCGACCCTCATCGCCTCACTGTCAGGCCTCCTCAAGCCGGACGCCGGCGAGGTCAGCGCCATGGGAGAAAACCTTTGGAGCTACAAAGCCGGTAGAATTGACCGCTTCCGGCTCGACCACTGCGGGTTCATCTTCCAGGGCTTCAATCTTTTTCCGGCCCTGACCGCCCTGCAGCAGGTCGAAATTATCCTGAAGTACAAGGGCTTTTCCCGCTCCGAGGCGCGACGCAAGGCGGCGCTTGCGCTGACTGAAGTCGGCCTGGAAATGCGCATGAAATCACGTCCGTCTGAAATGTCGGGCGGCGAGAAGCAACGCGTCGCCATCGCACGTGCGCTCGCCAAGGATCCCCAGCTCCTGTTCGCTGACGAACCAACTAGCGCCCTGGATGGCGAGAACGGCCAGGTCGTGATCAAACTTCTGCAGCGCGCTGCAAAGTCCTTCGGCGCGGCGGTGGTGTGCGTCACCCACGACCCCAGGCTCGAAAGCTACGCCGACCGCATCATTCACATCGAAGACGGCCGTATTCTTGATGACCGTCGGGTCGTGAAGGACCCACAGACCGCCAATCACAACCAACACCACCCCGTTTACGTCGGGACCTAAGGATCAACCGCCATGTTTGCTTTCCTTCGAAATCGCATCATTTGGGTCGTGATCGTTCTTGTCGTCCTGGCGGGAGGCGGAGGCCTCTTTGTGACCAACCAGGCCAACGCCAAAAAGGCGCAAGCCGCCAAGGTGGCCGCCGCGGCCGCGCCCAAGAGCCCCTACGTGGCCATCGCCAACGGAAAGGCCGATGTTGAAGGCGGCGTGATCCAAGTCGCCGCGCGCACGTCGGGTGTGGTGCGTGAAGTGTTGGTCCAAGAGGGAGACGATGTCGTAAAAGGTCAGGTGCTGGCTCGGCTGGAGGACGATCTGCCACGCCTGCAAGCCGAGGAAGCCGCCGCGGAGCTGCGCCAGGCCAAGGCCCAGGTCGCGCTTCTTGAAGTTCAGATCTCAACCGCCAAGCGCGAGTTTCAGCGCCTGCAGGGGTTGATCTCTTCGAATTTCGTCGCGCGTCAGCAGGTCGATCAGGCGCAGGACGCGATCCGCGGAGCCGAGGCCAGCCTCGAGGCCCAAAACGCCGCCATCGCCACCGCCCAAGCCAGGCTGAGTTCGGCAATTTATAATCAGGAATTGACGATCATCCGGGCTCCGGCCAACGGCCGGATTGTGCGCCGGTACGCCAACCCTGGCGCTGGCGCCTCAACGCTGAACGTCTCCAACATGTTCGACCTGGAGCCGAAGGCCAACCGTATCGTCCGCGCCGAGATCTCGGAAAGCGCCCTTCCCTATGTGATCATCGGCCAGACCGTGCAGCTCTCACCGGAAGCCGACCCGGCGAAGATCATCACCGGCAAGGTGCTTCGCCGCGCTGCAGTGTTTGGCGCGCGCAAATTGACCTCCGACGACCCAACGGAGAAGACCGACGAACGCGTGGTCGAGGTCGTGGTCGCGACGGACGGCGCCCCATTCCTAATCGGACAGCGGGTCTTGGTGAAATTCATGCGCACCCAGCAGCAGGCTCAATCCAGGACGCCTGCTGTCGGCTGATCTCGAGGTTCGATCCGCCAACTGACCTTGGCCGCCAGCTCCGCTTTGGGCATCGAAGGTTCGGTGCGGACGAACCGAAGCTCTTTGCCTGTGACGCCAATCGGCTGCGCGCGCTTCGGCTGACGCCCCTCCCTTGACGCTGCTCGCGCCGCGCCGCACAAGGCCCGCCGAATTCGTGCAGCACATCCAAAGAGGTCTCCCCATGGCGGATATCCGCTTCGACGGCAAAGTGGCGATCGTCACAGGCTCCGGTGGCGGTCTCGGCCGCCAGCACGCTCTGGAGCTGGCGCGTCGCGGCGCACGCGTGGTCGTCAACGACCTCGGCGGATCCGTCGACGGCTCGGGCGGCGGTTCGGACGCCGCCCACGCCGTGGTTGAGGAGATCAAGGCTTTCGGCGGCGAAGCGATCGCCAATGGCTCCTCAGTCACTGACGACGCAGGCGTCGCCCTTATGGTCAAGCACGCCATGGATGCTTGGGGACGTATCGATGTCCTGGTCGCAAATGCAGGCGTCCTGCGCGACAAGACCTTTTCCAAGATGGAGATCGCAGACTTCGAATTCGTGCTTGGCGTTCACCTGATGGGCACGGTTAAACCCGCCAAGGCGGTCTGGGAGATCATGCGCACCCAGAACTACGGCCGCATTGTCTGCACGACGTCCTCGTCTGGCCTCTATGGCAATTTCGGCCAGTCCAACTATGGCGCGGCCAAGCTCGGCATCATCGGGTTCATGAATACGATCAAGCTCGAGGGTCAGAAGAACAATATCCACGTCAACGCCATCGCCCCGGTCGCCGCCACACGGATGACTGAAAACCTGATGCCGCCCGCCATTTTGGAGCGGCTGAAGCCAGAGTATGTGACGCCCGGCGTTGTCTTCCTTTGCTCGGATGAAGCCCCCACCGGTTGCATCTTGACGGCCGGCGCCGGCGCCTTCGCGCTCGCCCAAATCGTCGAGAACGAGGGTGTTTATTTGGGTGAAGGCGGTCTGTCTGTCGAGGAAGTGCGCGACAACTGGGCCAAGATCACGGCCCCGGAAGGTCAGCAGGCTTACCAGGCCGGCGGCGAACAATCGGCCAAGTTCTTCCGCAAGATGCAAGGGGGCTGAGACCCACATTACGCCGAATCCACTTGCGCCTTCGCAGGTGATCGCGCGTAAGCTTTTCGCCTGATCGCGCCCGTCAGAGGCGCGACGCGGTGAGGAGCACGCAGTTGTCCCAGCCAAAGCCGCCAACACCGGCGCCGCTATCGCTGCTCTCGGTCCTGACCTTTGCGTGCTGCTACCTGCCCTACTCCGCTCTGAACACATCAGTTGCGGTTCAGGTGCCGAACTACTTCGCGCGCCATATTGGACTTGGCCTGACGGTCGGGGCGATCTTCGGCCTAATTCGCCTCATCGATATTCCGCTGGACCCGTTACTGGGCCTTTTGATGGACCGGACCCGCACCCCGATCGGCCGATATCGGCCGTGGATGATCTTGGGCGCCCCTGTCCTGATGCTGGCTATCTACATGCTGTACGAGGCGCCGGTTGGCGTCTCGGGCCGCTATCTGCTGCTTTGGCTTCTGATCATGTATCTGGGCATGTCGCTCCTGCTCCTCGCGGCCAACGCCTGGGCTGCAAGCTTGGCCACCAGCTACACGCAGCGCTCGCGGATATTCGGAGCCTTGCAGGGCCTAGGCACCTTGGGAGCCATGGCCATCCTGTTGATCCCGATCGTCATTTCCTCCGTCGTTCACGGCTCGGACGCTCGGGGCATCCAGGCCGTCGGATGGTTTTTGGTGGTTATGGCGCCGAGCACCATCGGCCTTGTCGCGCTCACCACGCCCGAACCGTTAGGCAAGGTTCAGACCAGCCGGGTTCGACTGGGCGACTACGCCGGTCTTCTCGCCCGCCCCAATGTCATTCGCCTGCTTGCGGCGGACTTCTTCGTGATCATGGGCCCGGCTTGGATGAGCGCGCTCTATCTTTTCTTTTTCACCGACAGCCGCGGATTTTCGACCGCCGCGGCCAACGGCCTGCTGTTGATCTATATCGCAGCGGGCCTGATGGGCGCGCCGGCCACAGCCTGGCTCGCCAATCGCATCAACAAGCCACGAGCGCTGGCGGTGACCACGACAGGCTACTCGCTAATGCTGGTCGTGATCTTCCTGTCCCCGAAGGCCAGTTTTGCGATAGCAGCGCCGGCGATGCTTATGGCCGGCGCGCTGGCCGCAGGCAGCATTGTGATGATCCGATCGCTCACGGCCGACATCGGCGACGAGATCCGATTGGACAAGGATCAAAACCAGATCGGTCTCCTCTACGCCATGACAAGCGGCACAACCAAGGCGGCCGGGGCGCTAGCAGTGACGCTGACATTTTGGGTGTTAGGTCTCGTCGGCTATAATCCTGCCGAGCACGCCGTGAATGGATCTGCGCAGATCCGCGGCCTGGAGCTGGCCTACACTATCGGCCCTACTGTCTTCGTCATGATCGGCGGAGCCTGTTTCCTCGGCTACAAGCTTTCGGCGACGCGTCACGCCGAGATACGCCGCCAACTCGATGAACGTGACGCCGTCTACGAAGAAAGCGCGATCGTTCAGAGCCTTTCTGGAACGCCAGGCGAGGTTATCGTCACCGGTCCGTGACCAAAAGGCCGCCGGAAAGCCTTGCGCCCGGGCGATCTGCAAGCTCTCCTGTCTAGATAAGCACCCCAAAGAGGGTGACCTAGTTATTTTGGGAGACGCACAGTGACCATAAACTCCGGGGCAGGAGGCGTAAGTGCGAACCGCATGCCCCTTCCACGCCTGCTCGCGTTTTCCTTGGGCACCATCCCCGCCTACCTGTTGGTCAGCATGCTCAGCACCAATCTGCCGCCGTTCTACGCCGGCAAGATGGGCGTCTCGCTAACGGTAATTGGCCTGACGATCGGCGCATTGCGCCTCGCCGACCTCGGCGTTGATCTTCTGCTCGGCTGGCTCATGGACATCACAAGGACACCGCTTGGGCGTTACAGGCCCTGGTATCTGGCCAGTTTGCCGGTCCTATGGTTGGCGATCTTCAAGGTGTTCAATCCGCCGGACGGCGTCGGTACGGCCTACCTCTTCACCTGGTATATTCTACTCTACATCGCCTACTCCATGCTGGTCCTGGGCCACTCCGCTTGGGCGGCAAACTTGAGCGGAAGCTACAACGAGCGATCACGCATGTTCGGCTGGATGCTGAGCATGGGGGTGCTTGGGTCCGTCGTGATGAACGCCCTTCCTTTGCTTACGCACGGAAAGATCAGGCCTGCCGACCCGCACAGCATCCCCACTATGGGTTGGATCATAATGGCGGCGAGCACAGTGGCCGTGCTCATCACTGTGTCGTCGACCCGTGAACGCGTTACATCCTCAGCTCGCCAGAGTCGCCCGACGCTGAAGGACTATTTGGTGGTTTTCACCAACCCTTCGATGGTTAGGCTGGTCCTGGCTGACCTATGCTTGATCCTGGGCCCAGGCGCGAGCGCTCCGATCTATGTTTTCTTCTTTCATCAGGCGAAGGGCTTCGACCTTGGCCTTGTGAGCGTCTTGTTGATTCCATACACGGGCGCTGGCGTCTTCGGCGCGCCGATCTGGGCGCGCATCGCGCAAAAAATCGGCAAGCACCGCACTGTGCAGCTGGCAGGTCTGGGCTACGCGGTAACCCAGACAATCCTCATGCTGGTCCCAGCTGGACTCTTCTGGCCGACCTTCGTCAGCATGTTCTCAGTTGGTTTCTGCGGCTCGGCCTTCATCGTCCTGATCCGTGCAATGGTCGCCGATGTCGCCGACGAAGTTAGGCTTGAAACCGGCCAGGAGCGCACCGGGGTGCTCTATGCACTGGTGACCCTGACCCAGAAGCTCGGATCCTCCCTGGCGGTGACAATCATATACCCGATCCTCGACATGGTCGGATTTGTCGCAAAACCGGGATTTAAGAACACGCCCGAGGCGATCCGTGGCCTGGAAATGTGTTACGTATTCGCACCCATCATTCTCGTCGTGATAGGGGCCGCCTGCCTGATTGGGTACAAGCTTGACTCAAAGCGTCAGACCGAGATCCGGACAGCGCTTGATGAGCTTGAAGCTCGAGACTACGCAGCTAGCATCGAAGTGATAGGTGGTCCGGGCGAAAACATCGCAGCGCGCGCCAGTTAAGCTCGTTCCCACCCATGGACGGCAATTTCAACCGAGGGGTGTAGGCGCCCACCAGAGTGCACTCAAGTGAAGGAAGACCGCTGCGCGGCTTCCACGCCTTCGATCCGCGTCGGTCAGCGATCCTGCTGATCGGCGGCGACAAACCGGAAACGACCGCCTTTATGGGCCGATGATCCCGGCGCAAGGCGAAGCTGACGGCCGAGATGGTCAGCCTGGAGCAGCTGCGCAAAGGTCTAGGCATCAGCCAAGAGGAGCTGGCGAACGTCATGGAGGTGCAGCAGCCGGCCATTTCGAAGCTGGTCCGCCGCCACCTTGTAGGGCGCCGGGCCTTCAATCTGGCTCAGCCCGATAGCGTCATCCCAAGGGAATGAATCAAACACGTACATAGGTCCCATTTCAAATGGCTCGCCAGCTTGAACCCCGTCTCAACCCACTTCGATCGCCAAGCCGGCCGCGCTTAGTTTTGGTTGAGTTAGACGAGCTTCCTAGCCATCTCGATGAACACCTGAGCTGCGACGCTATGCGGAGCTGTGGCGACCAGCGGCGCGCCATCGTCGCCGCCTTGTCGCAACGCCACATCGATGGCGATCTGGCCCAACAGCGGAACCCCCAGCCGTCGCGCCTCCTCGACCGCCCCGCCCTCGCCGAATATCGGAATGCGAGCTCCTGTCGCAGGGTCTGCAAACCAGGCCATGTTCTCGACGACCCCCAGGATTGACGCACCGGTCTTGCGAAACATGGTTGCGGCGCGGCGCGCATCGATCAGGGCGATCTCCTGTGGTGTGGAGACGATAACCACACCGTCGAGCTGCAAGCGTTGCACGAGGGTGAGTTGGATATCGCCGGTGCCAGGAGGCAGGTCGATGATCAGCACATCCAAGGGGTCCTCCACCGTTCCCCAGACGCTGTTCATCAGTGTGCGAAGCGCCGAAGACGCCATCGGACCACGCCAAATGTTGGCTGTTCCATCTTCGACGATGAAGCCGATCGACATCACCTTGACGCCCCAGGCGAGGAGCGGAATGAGGCGTTTCTCCTCATCGAAGGTGGGTTCGTCCTTGATCCCCATCATGTGCGGCGCCGACGGACCGTAGATGTCGGCGTCGAGGAGACCTGTGCGCAGGCCCAGGTGTGCGAACGCAGCAGCCAAGTTCACCGCGACCGTCGATTTGCCCACCCCTCCCTTGCCGCTAGCCACAGCGATCACCTTGCCAACGAAGGCTGGGCGTTCGGCTTCGGCCATCGGGGAGAGCCGGGCTTGCGGATCTTCTTGAACCCGCGCGCTCGGACGTCGCGGAGCCACCTTCAGCGGCGGCGCTGCTGTCTCTGCGGTCAGCACGACCTGGGCCGAGGCGACATGGCTCACCGCCGCCATGGCGCGTTCGGCCGCCTCGCGCACCGGGGCGTAAAGCGCGATATCGGAGGCCGGAACTTCAAGCATGAACGCAGCTCGACCGGCCCGGATCGCCAGGCCCCGGACCAGGCCAGCAGCAGCCAATCCCTTGCCGCTGCGGGGATCAACGACACGGTCAAGTGCGGTCAAGATGTCGTCTCGATTAGGAACTGGAACTTCGCTCATGTCGCCTTAGGCTTGCTTTGACCCTCTGAGGGTCTCATATCCGGTGAGGACTGCGCCGGTTTACACGCCTGCCGCGCCTGGATCGACAACAACAAAGATCAAAGCAAAGACCGACCCGGCAAATGCCCTGGAACGACAACGCAAATCCCGGCCCTTGGGGCTCCCCCCCGTCGGGCGATGATGGCGAGCGCAAAGAGCCGCCAAAACGCTCGCAAGGCGGCGGCCCGCGCCGCCCGAATGGTCCCGACCTTAATGCGGGCTTTGATCGCCTGCGTCGGCGTCTAGGCGAGATGTTCGGCGGAGGCGGCCGAGGGGTGCAGCCTGGGGCGATCGCAGCCATCGCCGCCGTCGCCTTCGCGCTTTGGGCGCTTTCAGGCCTTTATGTGGTCCAGCCCAATGAGGAGGCGGTCGTCACAACCTTCGGAGCCTATTCTCGCTCAGAGGCGCCAGGCCTTCGCTATCACCTGCCCTCCCCCATCGAGCACGTCGACAAGGTGCCTGTCACCAGCCTGAACCGTCTCGACGTCGGCGGAGGCGGCACATCGGACAGCGATGTTCCGCAAGAAAGCCTCATGCTGACCAGCGATGAGAACATCGTCGACCTGAATTTCAGCGTTACATGGCGGATCGCCGACGCCAGCCGGTTTCTCTTCTCCACGCGCAGCCCCGAGGAGGCCGTCAAGGCGGTCGCGGAAAGCGCCATGCGTGAAGTCATCGGCAAGACCCCCCTGGACTTGATCCTCACCACAGGTCGCGGACAAGCCCAGCTGCAAACCGCCGATCTGATGCAAAAGATCCTCGATTCCTGGGGTGCAGGCATCAGTGTCGTCGAGGTTCAAATCCGCACGGTGAACCCACCGCAAGAAGCGGTCGCGGCGTTCCGAGACGTGCAAAGCGCCGAACAGGATCGCGACTCGGCTGTCAACGAGGCCAACGCCTACCGCAACCGCGTCGTCAACGAAGCCAAGGGTGATGCGGCCAAGATCATCCAGTCCGCCCAGGGTTATCGCGAACAGTCTGTGCGAACCGCCACCGGCGATGCGGCGCGTTTCAACTCAATCTACAACGAATTCAAACGCTCGCCTCAGGCCACACGCGACCGACTCTACCTTGAAACCATGGAACGTGTATTGGCCCACTCCAACAAGGTGGTGATCTCGGGCAAGGGCGTGACGGCGCCGGTGATTTTGCCGCCCGATGTCTTCCGCCCGCGCAACAGCCCCGTCGCCCAGCCGCCTCCAACGCCGGCTCCTGCGCAGCCGCAAACTCAACAGCCGCAGCAGCAGGGAGGCGACCAATGAGCCGCTCAAGCCCGCTGATCGTCTATTTCATCCTGGCGCTGGCGATCCTGATCGTATTGGCCAACACGCTGTTCGTCGTCGAGCAGCGACAAGAAGCTGTGGTGCTGCGCTTTGGCCAACCCCAGCGCGTGATCCATGCGCCGGGACAACCGGGTGCGGGCTTGAATTTCAAAGCCCCGTTCGTTGAAAACGTGATCAAGTTCGACCGGCGCAATCTGGCTCTGGAAGCAGACCAGGAAGAAGTCATCGCGGCCGATCAGCAGCGCCTCGTGGTCGATGCGTTCCTGCGATACCGGATCTCGGACCCGCTGCAGTACTATCGCACGCTTCGCAACGAGCAGATCGCCCAGGATCGTCTTGAGCGCCTCGTCAATTCGTCCCTGCGCCAGATCCTGGGTCAGACCAACACGCCGGACATCATTTCAGGACGGCGTGACGCCTTGATGCAGGCCTCCAAGCTCGACGTCGCCAAGCGCGCCAAGGAGTCTCGCCTGGGCATTGAGGTGATCGATCTGCGGATTAAACGCGCCGACCTGCCTGCCGCCAACCAAGCCTCGGTCTATCGGCGCATGCAAACCCAGCGCGCCCAGATCGCCGCCCAATACCGCGCCCAGGGCGAGCAGCAAAAGCGTGAGATTTTCGCCACCGCCGACAAGGAAGTGGCCATCACCTTGGCGGACGCCCAACAGATCGGCGAGACCACGCGCGGCGAGGGCGATGCATTGCGCACCCGCATCTTCGCCCAGGCCTTTGGCAAGGACCCCAGCTTCGCCGCCTTCTATCGCTCGATGCAGGCCTATGAAGCCGGACTGGGCCAGGGAGACACCACCCTCGTGCTTTCGCCGGACAGCGCCTTCTTCAAGTATTTCGAGCAGGGGCCGAACGCAGGCGCCAAGCGCTGAGGCGCCAGCCCTGGCAGGCGCCTGACAGGGTCTTGAAGCCTCAGTGCTGAACCTCGATCCCCGGCGATAGCGGCCGAGGCTATTGGATCGCGCTTGCCTGAACTTCGAGGAGCTCGCGCACCTCATGCAGGTCGCGTGCGATGCGGATCGTCAACGTCCTCATCTCGTCAGTTGGATCCAGCATATCTGGAACCATGATCGTCATCATGCCGGCCGCCGAAGCCGCGCGCACGCCGTTGTGGCTATCTTCCAGGGCCAGGCAATCGGTCGGATCGACGCCCAGCGCCTCGGCCGCCTTCAGAAAGGGCTGGGGATGGGGTTTGCCCTTTGTCTGCAGTTCACGGCTGATGATCGCTCCGAAGCGCGCCGCCAAGCCTCGCCTGCCGAGACTGCGCTCGACGGCGCGACGCCCCGAAGATGTGGCGATCGCGCAAGGGATCTTCGCTGAAGCCAGAAAGTCGAGGATTTCTTCGACGCCGGCCTTAAGCGCCACGCCGACTTCCATCTCTTCCAGGGCATGTTCGCGCACGGCGTCCGACCAAGCCTGAAGGTCGAAGTCGGGGCCGAAATGCTCCACGACGATCCGGTCTGAATCAGCATCCTGCAGTCCGACCATCCGCTGGAAGACCGTAAACGGCATAACCCGCCCGATGTCGGCGCAAGCCCGCTCCATGGCGCGGAAAATCACCGTCTCGGAGTCAACCAGAAGGCCGTCCATGTCGAAGACGACAGCTTTTACGATACGCGGAAGGGTCATGGCGCCGACTAAGCGGAGTCGGAGGCGAACGCCAAGTCAAGGCGCGCTTCAATCTGTAACGAAGTCGGTTTGTCCATAGCCTTGAAAATAAAGCAGAGTCGTTAAATCGGCATGGTCGATGCGCGCATCGGCGCGCGCAGCCACGAGAGGCTTGGCGCGATAAGCCACCCCAAGGCCCGCGGCTTCGATCATCGCCAGATCATTGGCGCCATCGCCGATCGCCACTGCGTCTTCCAATGACACGCCCAGGGCTTGGGCCTCGGCGATCAGCGCGGCGAGCTTGGCTTCACGGCCAAGGATAGGCTCGCCTACCTCGCCGGTCAGCGTCCCGCCCATCTCTCCCAAACTGTTGGCGCGTTCGGCGTGGAAGCCCGCAGCGGTTGCGACCCTTTGCGTGAAAAATCCAAACCCGCCAGACACTAATATGCAGCGCGATCCATTGGCCGCCATGGTCCGCACCAAGGTGCGTGCGCCGGGATTGAGCCGCACACGTTGGTCATAGGTCGATTGCAGGGCGCTAAGCGAAAGTCCCTTCAGCATCGCCACCCGCGCGCGAAGCGCGCCTTCGAAAGCCAACTCCCCGCGCATGGCCTGCTCGGTGATCGCCGAGATCTCCGCTTTCAGCCCGGCGAAATCGGCGAGCTCGTCGAGGCATTCGACATTGATAATCGTGGAATCCATGTCGGCGACCAACAGCCGCTTGCGCCGCCCCTTGAGCGGCTGGAGGCACCAGTCCAGTTGCTGGTCGGCCATCGGGGCTTGCAGGGCGGCCCGAAGCGACGCCAGATCATCAGCCTCCACGATGACGTCGGTAGCTGCGCCATCACCAGCATCCAATTTCTGCGAAGCCTTGCCGCGCGCGCCTGCACTGGCGAACACTTCGCGAAGATTGACCGAGAAGGCTCCGGCGTTGGGGGGCGCAACAAGAGTGAGCACGAGTTCCATGGAGCCCCGCATCTGGCTGATCGCCGGACCTACGGCAAGCGGCAAGTCGGCGCTCGCCCTGAAGCTGGCCGAAGCCATAGGGGGTGAAATCGTCAACGCCGATTCCATGCAGCTCTACGCCGACCTGCAGATTGTGACCGCTCGCCCATCATCAGACGACATCGCAAGGGTTCCCCATCATCTCTTCGGCGCCGTCGATGCAGCCGAAGGCTGGTCGGTGGGGCGCTGGCTTGGCGCCGCAACAGACGTCTTGGCTCAGATCGCCTCACGCGCGCGCCCGGCTATCGTGGCCGGCGGGACCGGCCTTTACTTCAGGGCCCTGACCCAAGGGCTCGCCGAGATCCCTTCGGTTCCCGAGGAAGCCCGACGCCGCGCCCAAGCCGATTTCGCAACGATGGGCGAAGACGCCTTTCGAGACCGCTTGGCGGCCCACGACCCTGAAGCTGCGCAGCGCATTGCATCAGGCGACCGTCAAAGGCTGACCCGGGCGTGGGAAGTCTTTTCAGCGACCGACACCGCCTTGAGCGCGTGGCAGGCCGCCGCGACGCCGATGCTGTCGCGCGACATCTGGCGAGCCGTGGCTTTGGAGCCCCCCCGTGACGCGCTCTACGGGCGTTGTGACGCGCGCCTCGATGCGATGGTCGAGGCTGGCGTGATCGCTGAAATCTCTGCGCTTGTGGCGCGCAAGCTTGATCCGGAACTGCCCATCATGAAGGCCGTGGGCGTCCGAGAATTCTCAGCCTATCTGCGCGGCGCGATGCCCCTGGATGAGGCGCTGACCCTGGCAAAGCGAGAAACCCGTCGCTACGCCAAGCGCCAGACCACCTGGATGCGGGGACAAATGGGTGATTGGCCGCGGATCTCAGAAATCGAGCCGGAACTCCAATGGAGGCAGTTTATTGCCGTTAACCCCGGGTTGACGCCCTAGGGGCAGCATGCGAAACGCTATATGTAATCGTTCTAGGGAATTCTCGTGCGCAGCATTCTTGTACTTGGCAGGCGACCGTCCATGGACTGACCCGAGGGTCAGCCCATCAACGGTCGCTTGCAACAGGCCCCCAGCGGGCCTTTTTTATTGCCTCAAACAGGGTCCGCCCCATGACCGCCCACCAGACCATCCAAGTTGAAGCCGCCACGCTTTCGGGCGCCGAAATGGTGGTGCGCGCGCTCCTTGATCAGGGTGTGGAGGTGCTCTTCGGCTATCCCGGCGGGGCTGTGCTTCCGATCTATGATGCGCTCTTTGCGGAGCCGCGTTTGAAGCACGTGCTGGTTCGCCACGAGCAAGGCGCCACCCATGCCGCGGAAGGCTATGCCCGCTCGACCGGCAAGCCCGGTGTCGTGCTGGTGACCTCAGGGCCCGGCGCAACCAACGCCGTGACCGGCATTGTCGACGCCTTGATGGATTCGATCCCCCTGGTCGTCATCACCGGCCAGGTCGCCACCCACCTGATCGGCACTGACGCCTTTCAGGAATGTGACACGATCGGCATCACGCGGCCCTGCACCAAGCACAACTATCTCGTGAAGGATGTGGCCGATCTGCCCCGCATCCTGCATGAGGCCTTCCATATTGCGACATCGGGCCGTCCCGGCCCCGTGGTCATCGATATCCCCAAGGATGTCCAGTTCGCCAAGGGCGCCTACCAAGGTCCATCCGAGGTCAAGCACGCCCACAACTACGCCCCCCGCACGAAGGGCGAGCCCGGCCGCATCGCCGAGGCCGCAGCGATGATCGCCAAGGCGCGGCGACCGATCTTCTACACTGGCGGCGGCGTGATCAACGCCGGCCCCGGGGCCTCAACCCTGCTTCGCGAGTTCGCCGCGCTCACCGGCGCACCGGTGACGTCGACCCTGATGGGCTTGGGCGCTTTTCCAGCATCGGACCCTCAATGGTTGGGAATGCTGGGGATGCATGGGGCCTATGAGGCCAATCATGCGATGCATGATTGTGACGTGATGGTCGCGCTTGGCGCCCGGTTTGACGACCGCGTCACAGGCCGTCTCGACGCCTTTTCACCTGGGTCCCGCAAAATCCACATCGACATTGACGCCTCCTCGATCGGCAAGAACGTTCGCGCCGACGTCGGCATCGTCGGGGACGCAGGCTCGGTCCTGGCTGATCTCATCGCGGTCTGGAAACAACAGAATCTGAAGACCGACAAGGCCGCGCTCGCCGACTGGTGGCGATCGATCGACGCCTGGCGAGCCCGGGACGGCTTCCGCTATGCCCGCGATCCCAAGCTGATCAAGCCGCAGTATGCAGTTCAGCGGCTATATGAACTGACCAAGGGTCAGGACATCTACATCACCACCGAAGTTGGCCAACATCAGATGTGGGCGGCGCAGTTCTTCCGGTTCGAAGAGCCCAACCGATGGATGACATCGGGAGGACTTGGGACAATGGGCTATGGGTTGCCAGCCGCCGTCGGCGTTCAGATGGCCCACCCCCAGAGCCTGGTCATCGACATCGGCGGCGACGCCAGCGTCCAGATGACCATGCAGGAGATGTCGACTGCGGTGCAGTACGACCTGCCGATCAAGATCTTCATTCTCAACAACGAATGGATGGGCATGGTGCGGCAATGGCAACAGCTGCTGCACGGCGAACGCTACTCGCACTCCTATTCCTCGAGCCTCCCGGATTTCGTCAAATTGGCGCAGGCCTATGGCGGGGTCGGCATTCGCGCCGAACATCCCGACGAGCTAGATGACAAAATTCGCGAAATGATCGCGGTGAGAAGGCCGGTGATTTTCGATTGCCGGGTCACCAAGGAAGAAAACTGCTTCCCGATGATCGTCTCCGGCAAGGCGCACAATGAAATGACCCTGGGCGATGAGGCGGGCGATCTTGGCGCCTTGGTCAGCGACGCCGGAAAGAAGTTGGTCTAGCGCACGCCCAGCCTGGCGATCACTTCGCGCGGGATCTGATAGTCTGCGATGATTTGGGCGCGGTCACGCAAGCCCATGACATCTCGCTGCACAAAGAAGCACCAAACCGCATCGCTCGCCGATTTCAGGACTTCAGCGCGGCCCTCCCCCTGATGGGCCCTAAGGGCCGCCAGCGCAGCCTCTGCTCTTCGGCCCAGTCGACCAAGCGCTGCGGCCTGCTCTTGCATGACTTCGGCCTCGAAGCCGCCTTGGCCGGTGTCGAGGTCAAGCCGGTCGACAAGGCTCTGCGGCGTGCGAAGCAAGGACATGGGGCCATGTTGGCGCCATGCCGTCGCGACGCAAGCCCCAGATGTCAGCCGCCGTAGAAGAAGCGCTCCTCGGCGATCTTGCCGCCTTTGAGGGTATAGACGGCCATTTCGTCCATCGTCATGCGCTGGCCGCTCGCCTTTGGCGTGACGTCCATCTTGAAGCGGACCACGAACTGATCGCCGTTTACGTAGGGTCCTTCGACTTGGACGCCATGAACATCATGATTGGCGGCCCACCACTCGCCCTTGCCGCGCGCCGCTTCAATGCCGCGGCTCACCGGGTCGCCGCCGCCGGGCGCACCGGCTTCAACGCTGACCACGTCCTGCGACCAATATTTTTCACCCGACTCCGCGAACTTGCCCTGCCGGCAGAGTTCGACGAGGTCATTTGCGATCTCTTGAGTTGTCATAGCTGATCTCCTGGTTTTGAAACTGCAGCTTAGACCCGCCTTGTGACAGCGTACTGGCAGCAGCGCGTCAGTCGCCCCTGGCGGATTGAAAGCCAGGCCCGTGCTATGGAACGCGCGAAACGCGCTGCAACAGGCGCCAGAGGGATAAATTCATGACCGACGCCGCGCCCGCTTCCGTCTACGACCTGGCCCACGCCGAGGAAGTTGAAAGCTTGGCGACCTTTGCAGTGCTCGTGGATAACGAGCCCGGCGTGCTGCACCGCCTCGTCGGCCTCTTCGCCGCGCGCGGCTACAATATCGAAAGCCTGACCGTCGCTGAGACCGACCACAACGCCCACACCTCGCGGGTGACGATCGTCACCCGCGGCACGCCCCACGTCCTGGCCCAGATCGAGGCCCAGCTGACCAAGATGGTCTCAACCCGACATGTCCAAGACGTGACCCGCGACCCGAACGGTCTGGAGCGCGAATTGGCCTTGATCAAGGTCAAGGGCGTTGGGCCCGATCGGGTCGAAGCCCTGCGGGTCGCCGATATCTTCCGCGCCAAGGTGATCGACACGACCCATGCCAGCTTCGTCTTCGAACTTACCGGGGCGCCTTCAAAAATCGACAAGTTTGTCGACCTAATGCGGCCTTTGGGGTTGGTCGAGGTCTCACGCACTGGGGTTCTGTCCATCCAGCGAGGCGTCGAAGTGTTTTAAGCCAGCAGCGCCCACGCTGATGGTTTCAGGTCGCCAGGAGGGCCTGAGCTTGAGCTTCACTGCGTCGCGCGTTGCGGGTCGCAAGCCCCCTTACGCTGGTGAAGTTGATGGCGAACAGCGCAAGCTTCGAGGCCACGGGGAAAACAGCGATAAAGATGCTCCAAACCGCAAGGCTGGCCCCCAATGCAAATACCGCGTTGAGCGCTGCGGTGAGGAACATCAATCCGGCCCAGACCCGTCCCCAGGCGATCATGACGCGATCATCCAGATGCTCGCGGCCGGACGGCGGAACATAGGGCAGCATCCAGCCGCGCTCCAACATAGCCAACCCTACCAGCAGATAGACCACACTGGGTTTGGCCATCATGAAACGCGGGTCTTTGGTGAGGATTGTTGCTGCGCCCGTGACGATCACCAGACCAAGGCTCATCCACTGCATCGCATTTACGCGCGCTCCGCCCAGCCTTACGTAGGTCACCCGCCCAACCCCGGCCGCCACGGCGACTAAAGTCGCCAAGAGGATGTTTCGGGTCACCGCGCTCAACCCGACGAAGACCAGGGTGGAGATGAGGTCCAAGGCCAGGGGGCGGGCTGCGAAGAGTAGGTTTTTCATGAGCTTGCCTCGCGTGAAGTTCGATAGCCCAAGGGTAGCGGCAAGCTATGGGATCACCCCAGCCCGCTGGCGAAGGTTGCGTGGAGGTTGGCGTAAAACACGCCGCCATCGGCGCTTCGTAAACGAACAGTCCTTCAGTTCTTAACCTGAGCGCCCTATATTGGCCGGGTCAGGGCTTGCTCTGACTATGGAGATAAACGCGCACGTAATAAGCGGACTGGACCCGGGTGCGATTCCCGGCGGCTCCACCAACCTTTCTCCGGGTATCGCCGGAAAGTGCGGGGCCGATCAGCATCGACAGACGTCTAAAGGTGTTGCTTTCTTCCGGCCTGACCCACCGTTCCGGGTCTTAAACTAACTGCGAACGATAACTTCGCTGGAGAAGTCCGCCTGGCCGCGTAAGCGGTTCGACGGTTCTCAATCTAAGTCCTAGGGGTTCAGATCCTTAGGCGGGGCCCGGGAGGCGCCTGCCAACAGAAGCCTCCCACTCAATTTGCCTTAGACCCCGTCCGCCAAATTCTCGTTCGCGGCCGTTCTTCCACTGGTGCTCGCAGTTCGTTTGGCGGCTGGCGCTTACGCCGACCCGCCACCGGCTAAGCTGAGACGTCCATCGGCTCAAGTGTCGTGGCGTCAGCCCGGACGCTCGCCCTCGTCGGATGACATGGAGATCGTGAAATTTCGCGCAACGCCTCGCCAGGTCAATCGCGTCAAGCGCGCCTTTTGGGCCCTTGCGTCCATCGATGACATCATGGCGCCCACTTGAGCGTTCTCTGCTAAGTCGATGCCGCCGCAAGCCTCGCCCTTGCGCGCTTCAACCTAGGCGTTACCCTTTGGGGTAGTCGATTTGGAGTCCCAATGGCCCAGGATCCGCCGGTCCAGGATTTGATGCGCTATGAAGTGATGGCGCAAGATGCGTTGCGAGGCGTCGTCAAGGCGGCCTTGAAGCGCGCTGCTGCGCCTGAAGGCCTGCCGGGCGCACACCACTTCTACATCACATTCAAAACCGAAGCGCCGGGGGTGTCGGGCCCTGCAGACCTGCTTGGCAAATACCCCGACGAAATGACCATCGTGCTGCAGCATCAGTATTGGGACCTGGCTCCGGGCGAGACTTTTTTCTCGGTGACCCTCCAGTTCGGCGGCCAGCCCAAGCGCCTCAGCGTGCCTTACGCTGCGGTCACACGCTTCTATGATCCCAGCGTCCAGTTCCTATTGCAGTTCGAGCCGCCTCCCAGCGAAAGCGCTCCCATCGAGCCGGAAGCCCAGTCAGTAACGGCCAAGGCCCCCGCCGCCGATGGCGACGGCGAAGCCAAGATCGTTTCACTCGATCAATTCCGGAAGAAGTAATGAGCCAAGCTGAAGCTCCCGAGGTCCTCACCGACGACGCTATCCTTGAGCGCTTCCTGCGCACCAAGAACCAGCCAACCGGATCGCAGACATTGGGGTTCAAGCTGGTCTCGGTGAGCCAGGCTGACATGTCTGTCGAAGTCGAATTCACCGCCAAGGCTGAGCTATTGCTCAATCCTATGAAGCAAATCCAAGGCGGTTATCTCTGTGCGATGTTGGACGAGTGCATGAGCGTCGCCTGTATGGTGGCCTCGGGCATGACGGCCGTCGCGCCGACCTTGGAGATGAAAACCAGCTTCTTTCGCCCCGGACTGCCTGGAACCCTGCGCGGCGTCGGTCGCGTCGCAAAATGGGGTCGCCAGGTCGCCTTTACCGAAGGCGAACTTTACGGCGCAGACGGCAAGCTCTTAGCCAAGGCGACGGGAACTGCGATCCCGACGCCGTTTCAGACCTACAAGAAGTAGTGTCGCGGCTGGTTATCAGACTGGCGCTTTTGATCGGCGGGCTTTGGCTCGCCCTGGCCGCTCCGGCCGCGGCTTCTCCCTTCAGCGACTGGAGCGTAGTGGTTGTCGCCGGTGATTGGCACGCGCACTCCGGCGGCCCCTCCGAGGCCTTTGACAACGCCCGGCGCGACGTGACGCGGGCCCTGGAACGGGCCGGATTTGAAGCCGCCAATCTGAGGCAATTTTCGGTGCGGCCCGAACTCTACAAGGGGTCCGACCTCATCAAGTCTGAACCGCAGGCGATTTACGATGCGATGGCCGACCTTACGGCCAAGGCGCCCGGTGGCTGCCTGATCTATTTTAGTTCGCACGGCGGACCGCAAGGCGTCGTGGTCGATCAGAAATTCCTGCCTCCGGGCGTACTCGCCAGCATGATCGATTCGACCTGCGGCAAGCGGCCTACAGTGGTGATCATCTCAGCCTGCTTTTCCGGCGTCTTTGTTCCAGCCCTGGCTGGCCCAAATCGCATGGTGCTGACTGCAGCCCGCCCGGACCGCTCGTCGTTTGGCTGCGGCGAAGCGGACAAGTACCCCTATTTCGACCAATGCGTCTTGGAGTCTTTTCCGAATGTCGGGGACTTCGCCGCCCTAGGATCCACAGTGAAGGCCTGTGTGGCGGCCCGAGAAATCAAGGAAGGAATGAAACCGCCTTCGGAACCGCAACTCTATATTGGGCCTCAACTGCGACCGCTTCTGCCGTTCTTTCCACTGGCTAGCGGTCCTCCGAAGGACTGAGAAGGCCGGCTTGGATGTAAGATCACACCCAGGCCGTCACGGGTGCGCCCACATCCCTTGCAGATCGCGGTCTGTGGCGATGCTCACAGGCGCTCTTTGTCGCGCGACCCGATTTCAAAGATGCGACGCCGCCTGCAGTTCGCCGCGCTTTGAAGGACTCGCCGCGGCGCCCTACAAGCAATTGAGCAATAGGCTTGGGGTTTTCTGATGCGGTCCAATCTCCTGCCCGCTGTCGCCGCGCTCGCACTGTGGCTGATCCCGTCGATGGGCGCGCTGGCCCAGGATGATACTGCGCCGCGCCCAAGCCGCACCGACACCACAGGTCTGCCAAAGCGGCCCGTGCCCTACGCCAAGCTTGTGGCCAAGCCGAAGCCGGCGGCGGATCGGCGACTGGCGACTGAGGCTCGATCAGCGGCGTCTCAAGACATGCGGAAACCGGCGACAGCCGATGTCGAGGCTCCCCCGGCCGCGGGGGAAGCTCCGGTGGCTGAACCACGCCCCTTGGCCGCGGCGGCTCCGCCGATCTTGAGGCCTGTCGCGCCCGGCGCCCGGCTTTCGGCAGGCCAAGCGATCCCGGCTGCGGAGCTGGAAGCCTTTGTGGACGGCATCCTCAGTGACGCCATGGCCGCCGAACACATCGCGGGCGCGACTGTCTCGGTCGTCCAGAACGGCCAGGTTGTTCTCAAAAAGGGCTACGGGTTTGCACGCCTGACGCCCGATCGCCCTGTCGACCCTGACCGCACGCTCTTCAGGATTGGTTCGATCTCCAAGACGTTCACCTGGATCGCGGTGATGAAAGAGGTCGAAGCAGGGCGGATGCGCCTAAACCAGCCGGTCAACCTCTACCTTCCGGAAAAGATCCAGGTGAAGGACCAGGGTTACGATCAGCCGGTTCGGCTCGAAAACCTCATGGACCACACCACCGGCTTTGAGGATCGGGCCTTCGGCCAGCTCGTTGAACGTGACTATGATCGCGTCCGGTCGCTCGATCTCTATCTGCGCCAGGAGCGCCCCAAGCGCGTACATTCCCCAGGCGCCGTCTCAAGCTATTCAAACTACGCCGCAGCCCTGGCTGGCGAGGCGGCTACCTATACGTCTGGCAAGCCCTTTGAGCGCTTGATCGAAGACGAAATCCTAACCCCGCTTGGCATGTCCCACACGACATTCCGCGAACCCCACGCCGCCAAGCTTGGCATGCCCGGACCGATGCCGGCCAGTCTGGCTGGCGAAATCTCCGACGGCTACCGTTGGACGCCTGCCGGTTTTGAAAAACGCGACTATGAGTTCATTGGTCAGGCCGCACCTGCAGGAGCTGCGTCATCGACGGCCGGCGACATGGCGCGCTACATGCTGATGCAACTGGGCGGCGGGCAGCTTGGCGGGATAACCGTCTACGGCCCGACGACGGCGCAGGCTTTTCGCACCCCCCTGCTCAAGACCCCAATCGGGATCAACGGCTGGGCTCACGGCCTGATGGTTCTCGACCTGGCCGGCGAACATCGTGGCTATGGCCACGCCGGGGCCACGCTTTCGTTTCTCTCCAACATGGTGGTCGTGCCCGACCTCAACCTGGGAATCTTTATTTCCACAAACACCGACACCGGCCGCGCCCTGGTCAGCCGATTGCCTGAACGGATTGTCGCGCACTTCTATGCCGCTCCGCAGCCCTTTCCACGGCCAGCCTCGCCTGAACTGGCGCAACAGCGCAGCGCGTTTGCTGGCTACTACCTGACCACCCGACGCGCCTATTCCGGGTTGGAAGGCTTTGTCGACCAATTGCAGGGCGGCGCGAACGTTGATGTGACACGCGACGGCAGGCTGGTGACCAACGACCGCGAAGGGGTTCGCACCTGGGCGCCTGAAGGCGGGCTAGAGGAAGGCCGCTTCATCCGAACCCAGGGATCGGACCGCCTAGCCTTCGAGATGTCGGCGGGCGCAGCAAAGGCCTTTCGACCTGGCGACGGCACCCAACTCTTCGAACGCAGACCCTTTTGGCGACAACCTCGCGCGCTCGAGATCTTGACGGCGCTGGCCGCGACGGCGGCTCTGGCGACCATAGCTGGCGTAATCGTGCGCAATCGCCGCGAGTTTCGCGAGAACCAGATCCAGGCCCGCGCCAGCCTCGTGCAAAATATCCAGGCCGTCCTTTGGCTGGTGGCCTTGGCGCTTTTCGGTCTTTGGGTCTCAAAGACCGGTGACGTCGCCCAGATCATGTACCACTGGCCAGGGGCGCTTTTGCTTATGGCCTCGGCCTGCGCCCTGGTCGCGGCCGGACTGACGGCGACCACCCTGCTCGTCTTGCCGGCCGTCTGGCGTGGTGGTCGTCGCGTGGATTCCTGGACCCATCTTCGCAAGGCCTTCTTCACCCTGACCGTGCTGATTTATGGCGCCTTTTCCATTGATCTGGCGCTTTGGGGCGCGCTCAGCCCCTGGAGCGGCTGAGCCGTAAACGGTCCCGACTTAAACTCCGCGTTTACCAAGCACTGGGTAAATCCTGCCTAGCGGCGGGCAAAATCCGTACGCCTCGCCAGTTTTTGGTTTTGCGGAAGGACGCCAGCGTTGAACCAGGTACTGGCCGCGCTTCAGAGATTCGGGTTTGGACGGCTCGCCGCCATCCTCGGCATCGGCGCGGGCGTCGCAGCCGCACTGGTGGCTGTAACCTTGGGCCTGGGCCAGCCTAAAGCGCTGCTCTATTCCAATCTCGACCTCAAGGAAGCCGGCTCGATCACCCAAACGCTCGACCAGGGCGGCATCAAATATGAAGTGAAGGGCGATGGCTCCACCATCCTGGTGCCGCGCGACCAGGTGGCTTCCACGCGTCTGATGCTGTCGTCCAAGGGTCTGCCGACCGCCGGCTCGGTGGGATATGAGATCTTCGACAGCCAAAATGCTATGGGGCAAACGGACTTCGTCCAGCAGCTCAACCGCCAACGCGCGCTCGAGGGCGAGCTTGGACGCACCATCCGCAGTCTCGATGGCATCACCTCAGCGCGCGTCCACCTTGTCTTGCCCAAGCGGCAACTCTTTGAGGAAGACGCCGAGCAGCCTTCGGCGTCAGTGACCGTCGGCGTCGGCGGCCGCGAGCCCGGCCCCGATCAGGTTCGCGCTTTGCAAAATCTGGTTGCTGGCGCCGTGCCCGGCCTTAAGCCCGATCATGTCGCGGTGATCGATCAGCACGCCAAAACGCTTTCGGGCGGTGAAGTCGGCATGGCCACAGAGGCCGATGGCCGCAAGAGCGAGGTCGAACAGCGCATCGCCAAGCAGGTCAAGACCCTCGTGGAAGGCGTCGTTGGCGCTGGCAAGGCGCGTGTCAACGTCACCGCCGACGTCGACATGGCTCAGATCACCACGCACAAGGAAAGCTTTGACCCCGATGGTCAGGTCGTCCGTTCGGAAATGACCACGGACGAAAAAGCCAGTGAAGGCACCACGGGCGGCACGACCCAATCGTCCGCCGCCGCCAAGATCCCGGGTTCAACGCCTGTCGACCCGGGCGGCGACACGTCCAATTCCAGCGGCAAGCAGGAATCCACCACCAACTATGAGATCACCAAGACCACGACCACCGAAGTTCGCGAACCCGGCGCAGTCAAGAAAATCTCAGTCGCCGTCGCCGTCGACGGGGTCACCGCGCCGGCCGCCAAGAACGGCAAGCCCGGCGCCTATACGCCCCGCTCCGCCGCCGAGCTCGCCCAGATCGAACAATTGGTGCAGGCCGCCGTCGGCTACGACCAGTCCCGCGGCGATATGGTCAAGGTGATCAACGTCAAGTTCCCAACCGCCGAAGACCCCGACGGGGTGACGACGGCGAGCCCTCTATTGGGTTTTGACAAGAACGACATCATGCGCGGCGCCGAGCTGGTGGTCTTGGCGATCGTGGCGATCCTGATGATGCTTTTCATCGTTCGCCCATTGCTCAAGGGCGCGATGGGAGGCGGCGGTCAAATGGCGATGCTGGGGGGTCCTGGCGTCACGCGCATGGCTGTAAGCCCCGACGGTCAGCCCATGCAGATCTCGGTCGATCCGATGACCGGTCAGCAAATGGCGCTGACCGGGCCGGGCGGGGAGCATCTCGAACAAAAGATCGATATCGCCCGCATCGAAGGCCAGGTGAAAGCAAGCTCGGTCAAGCGCGTCGCCGAATTCGTCGACAAGCATCCTGAGGAATCGGTCTCGATCATTCGCGGCTGGCTGCACGAATCAGCATGAGTCCGCGTCCCAAACCCAAAGGCATCGCCGATGCCGGACGACTGAGCGGGCCTGAAAAGGCGGCCGTGGTGCTGCTCGCATTGGGCGAAGACCACGCCGGCGTCTGGCGCAACCTCGACGAAGAAGAGATCAAGGTGATCTCGCAAGCGATGGCGGGCCTGGGGCAAGTGACCTCGCAGGTCGTCGAAGAACTGCTCGTTGAGTTTGTGTCCGGCATGGGAAGCGGCGCGATCACCGGTTCGGTCGAGCTTACCCAAAAGCTGCTCTCCTCGATCATGCCGATGGAGAAGGTCGACACCCTCATGGAGGAGATCCGCGGTCCAGCGGGTCGCACGATGTGGGACAAGCTCGGCAACGTAAACGAGGCCGTGCTCGCCAACTATCTGAAGAACGAGTACCCCCAGACCGTCGCGGTGGTGCTCTCGAAGATCAAATCGGAGCACGCCGCGCGCGTCCTCACCTGCCTGCCGGAGGACTTTGCACTGGAATGCGTAACGCGCATGCTCCGCATGGAGCCTGTGCAGCGCGAAATCCTCGACAAGATCGAACAGACGCTGCGGACCGAATTCATGTCGAACCTGGCGCGCACCTCCAAGCGTGACAGCCATGAAATGATGGCCGACATCTTCAACGCGTTCGATCGCCAGACCGAGACCCGGTTCATCACCGCGCTTGAAGAGCGCAACCGGGAAGCTGCTGAGCGCATCCGCGCCCTGATGTTTGTCTTCGAAGACCTGAACAAGCTTGATCCAGGCGGCGTGCAAACTCTTCTGCGGACGGTCGAGAAGGATCAGCTGGCGCTGGCGCTCAAAGGCGCCTCCGACAGCCTGCGCGACATGTTCTTCTCCAACATGAGCGAGCGCGCCGCCAAGATCATGCGCGAAGACATGGAATCCATGGGACCGGTGCGCCTGCGCGAAGTCGAGCAAGCGCAGATGGCCATGGTGCAGGCCGCCAAAGACCTGGCCAACAAGGGCGAAATCGTCCTTGTCGGAGCCGGCGGCGACGATGACGAGCTGGTGTACTGATGCCAGACATCGCCCACGAAAGGTTCGCGTTCGACACCGTCTTCGAGGCCAACGGACACGCCGTGACGGCGTCTCCCAGGCCCAAGCGCAACTTCACCTCCGAGGAGGTCGAAGCCATCCGCAAGGCCGCCGAAGCGACCGGCGAGAACCGGGCCTTGGCCAGTATCGCCAATCGTCAAGCCGACGCGCTTGGGGTCATTGCAAACGCTGCGCAGCAAGCGCTCCCGGGTCTGGCCGCAGTCGCCCATGAACATCGCGTCGGCTCAGCCGACCTGGCGCTTGCCTGTGCGCGTGCGATCGCGGCTGCAGCGCTCGACAATTTTCCGCAAGCCCCGGTGCGCGCTGCGCTCGAGGCCCTGGCGCGTGAAATCGAAGCCGCGCCTCGCCTCATCGTCACGGCCGATGCAGAGCTGGCCGATGGGCTTCAGGCGGTCTTGCAGGAAACCGCCCAGGCCGTCGGCTACCCCGGCTCAATTCAGGTCCGCGTCACGCCAGGCGCGAACCCAAGGGCTTTCACCCTGGATTTCGGCGATGGCTCAGCCAGCTTTGATCCGGTCGCTGCAGCGGGGCGCGTCTCAGACGCGCTTCACGCCGCCCTGGCTGCTGAGGGATTGCATGCCGAGCCTCTGATGCTTGGCGACGAAGCTCGCAGCCGCATTGAAACCGAAGACCCCGAAAGCTAGGCCATGTCCGAAACGCCAGACATTCAAGAAAGCGCCGAATTGAAGCTGGACGAGTTCGCCGCCGGCGAAGGTCCCTTGGCCGAAACCATGTTGGACGAGGACAAGACAGCCACCGATCTGGCGCCTGTCTTTGACGTGCCGGTCAATATTTCCGCTGTGCTCGGGCGCGCCAGCCTTTCAGTCGCCCAGCTCCTGCAACTTGGCCAGGGAAGCGTCTTGGAGCTCGACCGCAAGGTCGGCGAGGCCATCGATATCTACGTAAACAATCGCCTCGTGGCCCGCGGCGAGGTCGTCATCGTCGATGAACGACTGGGCGTGACCATGACGGAAATCATCAAGGACGGCGACAACCAGGTTTAGGCCAGGTTGTCGAAGGGAGATAAGCCATGCGGCTTCTAGTCGTCGGAAAATTAAACGGGCAGCTATCCACCGCCGTCAAGATGGCGATGAGCGCTGGCGCCAAAGTCAGTCACGTCGAGACGATAGAGGCCGCGACCCACGCGCTGCGCGCCGGCCAGGGTGCCGACCTTATGATGGTCGACTACGAGTTGGATATCGCAACCCTCATCGCCACCAACGAGGCCGAACGCATTCGCGTGCCGGTCGTGGCGTGCGGCGTCGCCGCCGACGCCAGTCGCGCGGCCGCTGCGATCCGCGCCGGGGCCAAAGAATTCATTCCCCTCCCGCCGGACGCTGAGCTGATCGCCGCGGTGCTGGCCGCCGTCGCAGACGACAATCGCCCGATGGTCGTACGCGACCCGTCGATGCAGGCGGTGATCACCATGGCCGATCAGATCGCCCCGTCGGACGCCTCAATCCTGATTACCGGCGAAAGCGGCGTCGGCAAGGAGGTCATCGCCCGCTACGTCCACCAAAAGTCGCGCCGCGCGGCGCGACCGTTCATCTCGGTCAATTGCGCCGCCATCCCTGAAAACCTGCTTGAGAGCGAGCTCTTCGGCCACGAGAAAGGCGCCTTCACCGGCGCCGTCGCGCGGCGGATAGGAAAGTTCGAGGAAGCCAATGGCGGCACCCTGCTCTTGGATGAAATCAGCGAGATGGACGCGCGCCTGCAGGCCAAGCTGCTGCGCGCCATCCAGGAGCGCGAAATCGATCGGGTCGGCGGCGCCAAACCGGTCAAGGTCGACATCCGTATCCTCGCCACGTCCAATCGCGATCTCGCCCAGGCCGTTCGCGAGGGGACCTTCCGCGAGGACCTGCTCTACCGCCTAAACGTGGTGAACCTTCGCATTCCCTCGCTGCGGGACCGCCCTGCCGACGTCCTGGCCCTGGCGGAGTTTTTCGTTCGCAAATACGCCGCCGCCAATGGCGCCCCGGAGCGATCGCTGGCGCCGGAAGCCAAGCAGCGCCTCACCACCCATCGCTGGCCTGGGAACGTTCGCGAGCTGGAAAACGCCATGCATCGCGCCGTTCTGCTGGCGAGCGGCGCAGAAATTTCAGAACAGGCGATCCGCCTTCCGGACGGGCAGCCGTTCGCCTCTGCAGATCCGCACGCGCGTGCAGCCCAAGCCGCCTCGATCGCCGCAGAAACCGCCAACCGCGGATATGTCGGCCAAACCGTCGCGGCCATGGAGCAACAGCTGATCATCGACACGTTGGAGCATTGTTTCGGCAATCGCACCCATGCCGCAACGATCCTGGGCATCTCGATCCGCACGCTCCGCAATAAGCTCAAGGAATACACCGAAGCCGGCGTGTCAGTACCCGCTCCGCAAATGGGAGCGGCGTCAGCCGCCTAATGGACGCCCATGTCTGACGCCTCGGTTCCAACGCGCCTCGGCCAGCCTCCCAGCGCACGCGACGTTTTGGGATGGGTGGCGCGTGGTGAGGTCGCCTTGGCTTTGGGCGTCGTCGGCATTGTCGTCCTCTTGATCCTGCCGATCCCGTCGTTTCTGCTCGACCTCCTGCTGGCGATTTCGATCACCAGCGCTGTCCTGATCCTGATGACCTCGCTGCTGATCAAAAAGCCGCTGGAGTTCACCGGGTTTCCGATGGTGCTGCTGGTCACCACCCTCTTTCGCCTAGCCCTCAATATCGCTTCGACACGCCTGATCCTTGGTCATGGCCACGAGGGCGTGCACGGCGCCGGCCATATCATCGAGGCTTTCGGCAAGCTGATGACCGGCGGAAGCTTCGTCATTGGCCTCATCGTCTTCGCCATTCTGGTGATCGTGAACTTCACCGTCATCACCAAGGGCTCAGGCCGGATCGCCGAGGTGGCGGCGCGCTTCACCTTGGACTCGATGCCCGGCAAGCAGATGGCCATCGACGCTGACCTGTCGTCGGGTCTGGTTGACGAAGCCGGAGCCAAACAGCGACGCAAAGACCTCGAACAGGAATCCACCTTCTTCGGGGCCATGGACGGCGCATCGAAATTCGTTCGTGGCGACGCCGTCGCAGGCCTGATCATTGTCGCCATCAACATTGTCGGCGGAATTCTGATCGGGGTGCTGCAACACCACATTCCGATCGGTCAGGCGGCGTCGACCTATACGATCATGACCATCGGCGATGGACTGGTCAGCCAGCTCCCGGCGCTGATTATCTCGATCTCAGCGGGCTTCCTGGTTTCCAAGTCCGGTGTCGAAGGCTCCGCCGACAAGGCCCTGGTGACCCAGTTGGCGATGAACCCGGTCAGCTTGGGCATGGTGTCGGCGGCTGCAGGCGTGATCGCACTCGTTCCGGGAATGCCGATCATTCCTTTCGCCGCCATCTCGATCGGCTCAGGGGTGCTTTCGTGGCGCCGTTCGCAAAAATCGATGGAGCCGCCAGCCGTTGTCATGGCCCCAACCGTTGCGCCGCAGGACGAACCGATCGCCCAGACCCTGGCGATCGACGAGATCAAGATCGAACTCGGCTATGGCCTCTTGGGCCTCATCAACGACCTTGAGGGGCGACGGCTTACCGATCAGATCAAGGCGCTGCGCCGAACCCTTGCCTCGGATTTCGGCTTCGTGATGCCTTCGGTTCGCATCCTGGACAACATGCGCCTGCCCTCACAAGGCTATGCGATCCGCATCAAGGAGATGGAAGCAGGCTCTGGCGAGGTTCGGCTTGGCCACATGATGGCCATGGATCCGCGCGGAAGTCAGGTGGACCTGCCAGGCGAGCACGTGCGCGAACCGGCCTTCGGGCTTCCCGCCACATGGGTCGACGAATCCTTGCGCGAAGAAGCGACTTTCCGCGGCTACACCATCGTTGACCCAGCGACGGTCCTGACGACCCATCTCACAGAGATCCTCAAAGAGAACATGCCGGACTTGCTGTCCTACTCCGAGGTGCAGAAGCTCCTGAAGGACCTGCCCACCGAGCAGAAGAAGCTGGTCGATGACCTGGTGCCCTCCGTGGTCACCGCAACGACCATCCAGCGCGTACTCCAGGCGCTCTTGCGCGAGCGTGTGTCGATCCGCGATCTGCCCGCCATTCTGGAAGGCATTGGAGAGGCCGCGCCACACACCTCGTCTGTCACCATGCTCGTCGAGCAGGTTCGCGCGCGCCTATCGCGCCAGCTCTCGTTCGCCCATCGCGGCGACGACGGAGCTTTGCCAATCGTCACGCTGACGCCTGAGTGGGAATACGCCTTCTCCGAGGCCCTGGTTGGAACCGGGGATGACAAGCAGTTGGCCCTCGCCCCGTCGCGCCTGCAGGAATTTGTCCGCGGCGTGCGCGATACCTTCGAGCGAGCAGCCCTTGCAGGTGACAGTCCCGTGCTGCTGACCAGCCCCAACATCCGACCCTATGTCAGATCGATCATCGAGCGCTTCCGCGGCCAAACGCCGGTGATGAGCCAAAACGAGGTTCATCCGCGCGCCAAATTGAAGACCGTGGGCTCCATTTAGCCGGCGACCTGCAAGACGCCCCAGCGACTTTCCAGGCGAGGGACGTCTGGGTCCCGCCCTCATTGCGCTGTGCTTCAAAAGGCCATGCGTCCCTTGCGCCGTTGCAGGGTCCCCTCCAGGCTGGTAGCGGTGCGATGACGGAGCCGCGAGACCTGCTCCGCGCGGCTTATTGGGAAACGGATGCGGCGACCTCTTAACCGACCCAAAGGCGCGGGCTCCGCTATTTTGTGGGACCTGCTGACCTTTGAGCATCTGATGACCAACCAGGTCATCCATGTAATTTACTGGGCGGGCCTGGCCCTGATAACGCTCGGCGCATTTGGCACCATGGGCGCAGCCGTAGGTCTGGTGATCCGCGACCCCACGCTCGTTGGACTGCTGCTGGCGATCCCCGTGGTCGTAGGCGGCTTCCTGGTGATGGGCGCCTTGATCCTGCTTTGGCGGTCGTTCTGCGAATTCTACGTGGCTATTTTCAAGATCAGCGAGGACCTGGGCGTCCTACGCGCCAGCGTCGAGGCTGAGCGCAAGAGATTGGGCGGCGGGCCAACCAGCTAGGCGGCGGTTGCGGCGCTGCGTCGGGCGGCTTGCATCCCCACTTCGTCGAGCTCGGCGTTTTCACGCCGCCGCACTTCCTTGACTTCAGCCAGGCGAACGTTCTCGGCCACCTGCTCGTATTTCTTTTGCTCCTCGAACGCCTGGGCGAGCGCGTCGCGGGCCCCGCGTTCTTCGGTCGCGATGCTATCGATCTGCGCCTGCAACGCAGCCTTACGGATGCGTAGGCCCTCGGCGTAGCTCGCGTGAAACCAACCCGCCTCGGCGTTCTGTCCGGCGTGCTTGGCCTCGGCCTCGCCCTCCGCACACAAAACAGCCAACTGCATTTCGGCGTCCGCAAGCCGGCGCGCGATCTCAGCCAGCCTCAGTTGACGGTTCTCCACCTCATAGGTGGCAAGCTTGATAAGAGATTCTGACCAACTCATGCGGGCGCACTATCCAAGATGCTGGCTAGCTGCTCGAAACTGGCCGCTAGGCTTGTGACTTCGTCCTTGTCCTGCGCCAGGAACGTCTCCAACGCCGGGTTTAGTTGGATGGCCCGATCGACTGCGGGATCGGCCCCGGATCGATAGGCGCCAATGCGGATCAGCTCTTCCATGTTGGCGTAGGCCGACAGCGACCGACGCGCAGACTTGACGATGTCTCGCTCCTGCGGGCCGTGGCAGCCTGGCATGGTTCGGCTGATCGACTTCAAGACGTTGATGGCCGGAAAGCGGCCCCGTTCGGCGATGGCGCGTTCCATCACGATATGGCCGTCCAGGATCCCGCGCACCGCGTCAGCGATCGGCTCATTGTGGTCGTCACCGTCAACCAGAACCGTGAAGATCCCGGTGATCGGTCCAGCGCGGGTGCCGTCGGGGCGGATTGGCCCTGGTCCGGCGCGCTCCAGCAGCTTGGGGAGTTCAGTGAAGACTGTGGGCGTATAGCCCTTCGTGGTCGGCGGTTCGCCGGCGGCCAGCCCGATCTCACGTTGAGCCATGGCGAAGCGGGTCACTGAGTCCATCAAGCACAGAACTTCCATGTCCTGATCGCGCAGGTATTCGGCGATGGCCATGGTCATATAGGCCGCCTGGCGTCGCTTCAGGGCCGGCTCGTCGGAAGTGGCGACAACGACGATGGCGCGTTTCAAGCCCTCTTCGCCCAGGGTTTCTTCGATGAACTCGCGCACTTCGCGACCCCGCTCGCCGATCAGTCCGACCACCACGGCGTCGCACTCAGCGTTTCTGGCGAGCATCGAAAGCAGCACGGACTTGCCGACCCCGGAGCCGGCGAATACGCCAAGGCGCTGGCCGCGGCAGCAGGTCGCAAAGACATTCATCGCGCGCACCCCCAGATCGAGGCGCTCGCCAACGCGGGCCCGGGCGTGGGCCGAAGGCGGCGCTGCGCGCAGCGGGTAGGCCGCAGCCCCCCGGGTGAGCGGACCCTTGCCGTCGATCGGTTCGCCGAACGCATCAACGATGCGGCCAAGCCAGGCCTTCGTGGGACGCACAGCTGAGCCCAGCGGCTCGATACGTATCTCCGCGCCCGGCGCGACGCCTTCGACGGGGCCAAAGGGCATGAGGAGTGCGCGCGTGTCGCGGAAACCGACCACTTCGGCCGACAGGGGTTTATCGCCGAGGCGAACGATCTCAGCGCGCGCGCCCACGGCAAGGCGCGTAAGCCCGCCGCGAGCCTCGATAAGAAGGCCGTTCACGGCGGCCACCCGGCCAGCGACGGTAAGGGGGTCGAGCCGCTCGACTGCGGCCACCAAACTCTTCAAGAAATGCCCTCGAATTCGAGGCGCAGAATCCGATAAACGCGATTAAGGGGTGATGAAGATCAGCGCGAAAGGCCTGGCTAAATCCCACCTTCTTCGCAGTTTTTCGTAAAGTCGCCCCGCTAGGCGCGCAGGGGTTCTCTGCTTTGCCGCCCGAGACGTCGCGACCTGCAGTCCCGATGGGTGAAAGCAGGCTACGCAGGCGCGTTCATGATCCTTGGCCGGCGGGCCGCAACCGCCCGCGCCACACGGTCGCACCTCTTGGATGGATCAATCGGCGAATTCACCGGATGCGCGCCGCTCAGCCGGCCTGGTTCGAGGCGGCGCTGGCGGCCTGCAAGGCGGCCTTGCAGGACCGCCAGCCCAAGCTCCCCGCCGCACAGGGTTTGGCTGCTAATCCGGCGGCTTCGAGCGATCACGCCTGGCTCAGCCAGTAACCACAACGATTTGTCCCAGCGAGGTTTGAACTTACCGCGCATGGTTATTTTTTTGGCCCCCCGGATGCAGACCGTGCACGATCTCAAACAGCGATCCGAAGCTGCAAATCGCGCCCTCCCATTCGACGAAACTGTCCAATCACGAAAGATTCATCGGCAACTGGAGGGTGTGGCGAGTGGCCGACTCTTGATGAGGATTCCGCATCGGATTAACGATTCGGTCCGGACGAACACTCTCGATTAACCAGTCTTAAATTAACTCGGCGGCAGGTTAACGGCGAGATCCGGCCGGATTCGCTGAATTCGTGGAACATGCGGGAACGCGTTAGGAGAGGCAGATGCGGGTACTGTTGATCGAGGACGACAGCGCCACGGCACAAAGCATCGAATTGATGCTGAAGTCCGAGGGATTCAACGTCTACACGACTGACTTGGGCGAAGAGGGCGTAGATCTGGGTAAGATCTACGATTACGATCTAATCCTGCTCGACTTGAACCTGCCGGACATGAGCGGCATGGACGTTCTGCGCACCCTGCGCGTGGGCAAGATCAATACGCCGATCATGATCCTTTCCGGCTCGGCCGAAATCGACACCAAGGTGAAAACCTTCTCGGGCGGCGCCGACGACTACATGACAAAGCCCTTCCACAAGGATGAGCTTGTCGCCCGCATCCACGCTGTGGTCCGCCGTTCCAAGGGCCACGCCCAGTCGGTAATCCGGACCGGCGACATCCTCGTCAACCTCGACGCCAAGACCGTCGAAGTAAATGGCCTGCGGGTTCATCTGACGGGCAAGGAATACCAGATGCTGGAGCTGCTTTCGCTTCGCAAGGGCACCACGCTGACCAAGGAAATGTTCCTCAATCACCTCTACGGCGGAATGGATGAGCCGGAGCTGAAGATCATCGACGTGTTCATCTGCAAGCTTCGCAAGAAGCTCGCGGCCGCCGCTGACGGCAAGCACCACATCGAAACCGTTTGGGGTCGTGGGTATGTGTTGCGCGACCCGCAGGAAGTGCCCGTCACGGTCGCCGCCTAAGCGCTTCGACCAGATTTAAGAAAGGGCGTCCCGCCTAAGGCGGGGCGCCCTTTTTCTATGCCTGATCGGCTTCTATGCCTGGTCCGCAAATTTCAGACGCTGAGGCGCAAAAGGTAGAGGTCCCCGGCGACCGCCTGGCCAGCTTCGCGCCGAAGTGAGGCGGCGACTTGCTCAACGATGTCGAAGCGGCCTTGCGCCAGGCGCGTCACATAGCCTGATCCATGTCCGTAGCGGCCGCTGGCCTTCAGCACATAGCCATCTCCATCGGCGGCTTCGGTAGAAAATGCGAACCATCCGCCCTTGGTTAGCGATCGGGCCGCGTCGGAAAAGACCCGTTCCAGGTCGCCCAGGTAGGGAAACGTATCGGCCGCGATCAAAAGGTCCCACTTTTCAGGGCCGTTGAGCGCATCGATCAGATCGCCGAGCCTCAAGGCGTCGTAGATCCCCAGCGCCTGGGCTCTCTCCAGCATGCGCGGAGAAAGGTCGACGCCGTCCAGTCGCCGTGCGAAGGCCCGCAGCAGCGGCGCACAAAGCCCTGTGCCGCAACCGAGATCCAAGATGGCCAATGAACCATCCCGCGCCACATGGGCTTCGATGAGGCCCGAAAGGCGTTTGGGCGCGCAATATCCCAGGCGCCCCACCAAACGTTCATCGAAGTCCTGCGCGATCGCATCGAAGTGCTGGGCGACCAACAGGGCCGGTTGACGATCAACGGCGCGCGACCGTGCCGCAGCAAAGAGATGAACGGCTTCGAGGTTATCGGGAAATGATCGCGCCCACGCCTCGGCCACCCGTGACGCAGCCGTGGTCGCTTCAGCGCCGTTCAGCAAAAGCAGCGCGGTCTTGAAGGTCTGATCCTGAGTTTCTGTCCGGCGGCTTATGAGATCTGCGGCCAGGGCTTCCAGGATCAGGCCGCTGACGGCCTTGAACTCCTTGGCCACGGCTTGGCTGGGATCGAGTTCAAGCGACCGGGTCAGGGCGGCGTCGGCGCTTGCAAAACGGCCGCACTTCAAGGAAGCCGCGCCGAGATTGAGATAGAGCGCTGCACTTTCTGCGGTGAGTTCGATGGCGCGCGAGAAGGCGTCTGCTGCGCCGGCGAAATCATCCGCCCCAGCGCGCGCAAGCGCGCAGGTCTGCCAGGCCTCGGCGCAGCTTTCATCCAAAGCCAGGGCCTGCGCGCACGCCTCATCAGCCGCCTTGGTCCTGCCCAGGCTTAGCAGGGTGCTGGCCAGGCTGTTCCATGTGGAAAGCTGCGCCGGATCCAGCTCCAGAGCACGTTGCAGGACGCCCACGGCTTCCTCAAGCTCGCCCAGCGCCACCAGGGCCAGCGCCAGGTTATTCCAGGCCAATGCAACATCGGGGGCGACTTCGATGACGGCGCGGAACGCCTGCTCGGCCTTGCCCAGCTCGCCCACTGAGAAGAGCGCCAAGCCTTGCCGCGTCATCCCGACGGCCGGCGACGGCGGCGGCGGCATCATGCGCGACTGCGCCGAGACCGCGGCTTGCGGCAGGGATTTCGCGGCGACGGCGGACGAGGCGGGGCCTTGCCGGCGGGACAGGGAGGGCACGGTTGTCTCCAACTTACCTAAGCACCACCGTCACCTGCGCCCATCATGGTTAATGAGCTGCGAACGGCGATGATAGGACAGGCCGAGGTGCGCTTTGGATTTCGCGGCCATACCGCTAGGGTCCGCAAAAATCGCGCAGGAGGAACGCCTTGGGACGACTGCTTGCGCTGACTGCGGCGCTGATCGCTGCGGTGTTCATCGCCTGGGCGGGAGAACAAACGCCACGGCCGGCGCCGTCCACCTCCCCGGCCGCCGGCTTCTCCGCCGATCGCGCCTTTATCGACATCGTGGCCTTCGCCTCAAAGCCCCACCCGATCGGCTCGCCAGCAGATCGGCAGGCGCGCGATTATCTGATGGCCCGCATGAAGGGGCTCGGGCTGGAGCCGCAGATCTTCACCGGCGTAGGTGTAGATCAGCCGAAAGGCGCGCCAAATGTTCTCCTCGCCGGGTCAGTGGAAGACATCCTGGGCGTGCTTCCTGGCAAGGATCGCAACGCACCCGCCCTCGCCCTGATGGCGCATTATGACAGTGTTCCAGGTTCGCCCGGAGGGTCCGATGACGCAGCCGGCGTCGCATCTGGGTTGGAGATCGTGCGCGCGATCAAAGCCCGCGGTGTTCCAGCCCGCGACGTGGTCTTGCTGCTGACCGATGGAGAAGAAGCCGGACTTCTTGGAGCCGACGCCTTTTTTGGCCGAGACGCCTTGGCCAAACGCATTGGCTTTGTCCTCAATATGGACGTGCGCGGCGCGGCTGGCCGCGTGCAGATGTTTCAGACAGGCGAGCAGAATGGCGAAGCTATTCGGTTGATGGCGCGGGTCACGCCCAGACCCGTCGCCTCTTCGCTGGCCAGTTTCGTCTACAAATACATTCCGAACGACACAGACTTCACCATAGCCAGACGCGCTGGCCTGCCCGGGCTCAACTACGCCTTCATCGATCATCAATTCGACTATCATTCGCCGTCGTCAACACCGGCGGCCCAGGATCGCGGAACGCTGCAGGACATGGGCGACCAGGTGTTGGCCGCAGCCGAAGCCCTTGCGTTCGCCCCAGCCTTGCCAGCGCGCGCGCCGGACCTGGTCTTTGGTCAAACCCCTGGCGCAATAACCCTGGCCTATCCGGCGAACGTCGGCTGGGTGGTCCTCATCGCCGCCATGATCCTTTTCCTTTGGGGCGTACTTCGCGCTCAACGGATCAAGGCGTTCTCCTGGGTCGATATTGCGCGCGGAGCTGGCGGGGGCCTCTTCGCCGTCGTGGGCGGCGTCGCCATCTTGCACTTCGCCCGGCGTGCGACCGGGGTTTCCTTCGGCTACATCGCCCAGCGCTTCCTCCTTGCCCAGGCCCATCTTTGGGAGACGGCTCTGATGATCCTGGGCCTGGGCGCGATACTGATGGCGGCCGCCGAGCTGGCGCGCGGGCGACGAAGGATAGCCATGCTTCCGCTCGCCGCAGGGCTGGGTTGCTGGCTGCTGGGCGGACTGGACAAGATCGGCCTGGGCTTAGGCCTCGCCGGCGCGCTTGTGGGTTTGATCGCCTACGGTCGGCCGGTTTCCCGTCCCGGCGCCTGGTGCGGCGTGCTCCTCCTAGGCCTGGTCGTGGCCACTGCGGCCCAGACGTTTGCGCCGCTCGCCGCCTTCATCTTCGCCTGGCCGCTGGCGCTGGCGTGCCTGGGCGCAGCTGTGACGGCGCTTGGCGCGCAGCGCGGGGCGGGAAGCTTGGGCGCTCTGGCCCTTGTGGCGGCGATCGGCGGCGCATTCGCCGCTACGCTGGCGCACGCCGCGTTCCTTGGCCTCGATCTACCGGAACTGCTAGGCCTGCCTTTGTTGATAGCCGTGTTGGTTATTTGGCCTTTGGCGCAGACCGACGAAGGCGCCCCGCCAGCGCGGCTCTTAGGCCCGATCCTGATCCTCACCGGCTTGGCCGTCACCGCAGCGGTCAGGTTCAATCATCCCTATGATGCGCGCCACCCGCAGGCGAGCTTTGTCGGCTATCAGGTCGACCAGGACCAGCGACGGGCCTGGCGCTACAGCGACAGCCCCGAGCACTCGGACTGGGCTGATCGCTTCCTGAAGGCGGGAGGCGCAAGCATCGGCAAGCTGAAGATAGGACTGCGCGGGCGCTCGGCTGACGCAACGCCAGCCCCTTACGTCGACTTCCCCAAACCACAATTTGCCTTCGCCACCGGCCCATCGGGCCAGGTGCGCCTACGCCTTACGCCGCCACCAGGCGTTCGCGTCGTCCAGCTTCGTCTCACCGCCGATACGGCCGCCACGCTTTTAGGGGTCGGCGGCGTGAGCGTGCATCTTCCGATGAAGCCGGGGGGCGAGACGCTCATCAATTGGGCGGCGGCCTCTCAAGGCTTCGAACTGACATTTCAGACCGGCGGCCCGGGCAAACTCAGCGTCGACTATGACGCAATCTTGGAACAATGGCCCGAAGCGATCGCCCCGCCGCCCAAGCGACCAGCCAATCTGATGGCTTTCGATACGTCGGATTCAACATCGCTGATGGGAAGGCGCGACTTCACCTGGTAGGCGCATCGCGCTAATGGGCCGCCATGGACGACGTGACGATCTATCACAACCCCAACTGCGGGACTTCTCGCAACACCTTGGCCCTGCTTCGTGAACGAGGCCTCGAGCCCAGGGTCGTCGAATATGTCAAAGTCGGTTGGACCGAGGCGCAGTTGCGCGAACTCCTAAAGCGCCTCGGCAAATCCCCGCGCGACATACTGCGCTTAAGGGGCGCCAAGGCCGAAGAGCTTGGCCTGACCAGTCCCCAGGCCTCGGACGACATGCTGATCGCCGCCATGGTGCGTGAGCCGCTTCTTGTTGAGCGTCCGATCGTCGTGAGCTCAAAGGGGGCGGTTCTTTGCAGGCCAGCCGATCTGGTGTTGGGAATTCTCTAGCCTGCGGCATGTTGACTGATCGCAGGGGGTGATCTGGCGCGCGCCTTTTTTTCGGCGCCGAGTCTTCTTTGAGCTACCGAAGGCTTGGCATCCCCGCGCCGGGGCCTTAACCAAACGACGCGTGGGTTCGGGGGCGTGATGCGAAAAATTGAATTGAGGCGCTCGGCGCTCGCCCCTCTGGGGCTTTTCGTTGGCGCTGCAATCGCGTTCGCAGCGATCGGGGCGGGCCTGGCCCACCGCGCGGCCAAGGCGCCTCCCGCGTTTGATCCTAGTGTGGTGACGGCTTTGCAAAACGCCGCTTTCACAGCGGCTGAAGCCCAGCCGGGATTTGCCGGTCCTGAGGCTGTGCCGGTCAAACTCTTACGCGGCGAAACCCTGGAGAGCGCGGTCAGGCGAGCCGGCGTGGCGCCAGATGAGGCTCAGCGCGCCGTCCAGGTTCTCGGACAGGCCATGGACACGGCCCATATCAAGGCGGGTCTGCTGATCGAGGCCGCCATTGCGCGCCCGCGAGCGCAACGCGGCGAGGTTCGTCTGATCGGCTTGTCCCTGCGCACGGGCCCGGCGAGCGCCCTTACGCTTTCGCGCAGCTTCGATGGCGCGCTTCGGCTTAGACAGCTGGACGAAAAGCTGCGGGATGAAACCGCAGTGGCCGACGGCTCCATCCAAGGCTCACTCTATGAAAGCGCCCAGCACATTGGCGCGACGCCGCAGATCACCGCCGAGGTGGTCAAGCTCTTTTCCCATAAGCTCGATTTTCAGCGGGACATTCAGCCGGGCGACGCCTTCAGGCTGGTGTTCGACCGCAAGGTTACCGAAGCTGGTCGAACCGTGGAGGCCGGAGCGCTCCAGTACGCCGAGTTGCACGGCGTAAAATTCTATCGCTTCTCACGCGGCGACGATGTTGAATATTTCGACGAATTTGGAAAGAATATCAAAGGTTTCCTCCTGCGTACGCCGGTTGATGGCGCGCACATCACGTCGCTCTTCGGCCTGCGCAAGCACCCCATATTGGGCTACACCCGCGCCCACCAGGGGATCGATTTTGGCGCAGGCGCCGGCGCCCCCATCTTGGCGGCCGGCGATGGGGTCGTGGCGCAAGCGGGACCCTGGGGCGGCTACGGCAATTGGCTTCGCATCCGCCATTCGGCAGGCTGGGACACCGGCTATGGCCATATCTCACGCTTCGCCGCCGGCATTCATCCAGGCGTCCATGTCCGTCAAGGCGAAGTCGTGGCCTACGTGGGATCGACCGGACTAGCGACCGGGCCCCACCTCCACTACGAAATCTGGCAGAACGGCCAACGCGTCAATCCGATTGGCGCAAAGGTGCCCCAAGGCACAGTTTTAGCAGGCGCCGAGCTTGCGCAGTTCAAGGACAGGAAGGCGCACATTGATGCGCTACTGAACCACGCCTCGCCGAGCTTGCTGGCCGAAGCCGACGCCAAGGACCCCTCGGCGGGCCTGCGACGCTGACCTTAAAGCGGCTTGGCGCAGTAGAGTTGGCGCTCTAGGCAGCCCTGCTTGCACTTTCGCAGCCTCGGTCGTTTGATGCTTCCCGCAAGCCCAAAGAGAAGCTGGCGGAGGATTTGAAATGGCGGACGACATGGCGCTGAAGCCGCTTGGCCATACCGATCTCGTTGCGACCACCAATGGACCGGTCAGGGGGACGCGCGAAGCGGGTCTTGAGATCTTCAAAGGCCTTCGCTATGGCGCTCCTGCGCTTGGCGCCGCGCGCTTTAAGCCGCCTCGTCTTCCGACAGCCTGGACTGAGCCCGTCGAGGCGAGCGCCTACGGCGCGCCAGCCATTCAGTCGGGCCTGGCGCCTGGCGAGCGGAGGACCTCGCCGGGCGATCCCCCCGCCCCCGATGAACCCGCCTCCTCCGAGGACTGCCTGTTTCTCAATGTCTGGACCCCGGGCCTGGACGCCAAGGCCCGTCCTGTCATGGTCTGGTTGCATGGGGGCGGTTTCGCCAACGGATCTGGCGGGGCGGCGATGTACGACGGCGCTGCGCTCGCGCGCAAGGGCGATGTCGTCATCGTCACGATCAATCACCGCTTGAATGTCTTCGGTTACCTGCATCTGGGCGAGATATTCGGCCCGCAATACGCCCAATCCGGCGTGGCCGGCATGTTGGACATCGTCCAGGCGCTTCAGTGGGTGCGCGACAATATTGCTGCGTTCGGCGGCGACCCGGGCAAGGTGACGATATTTGGCGAGAGCGGCGGCGGCTGGAAGGTCAGCTTGCTGATGGCCATGCCAAGCGCGCGCGGTCTCTTCCAAAGGGCGGTGATTCAATCGGGACCTGGCCTGACCGCCAAGCCAATGAAAGAGGCCGATGAGGTCGCACGCCGACTCCTCAAGGACCTGGGCGTCGACAGTCCAAGCCAGCTTGCCCAGATCCCAACCGAAGTTCTGAGCCGCGCGAGCATCAAGGCGCCTGGTGAGGCGATGCGGCTCTATACGCCCGTCGTGGATGGGCTGGCCCTGCCCCGCAACCCCTTCGAACCCGACGCCTCTCCCCTCAACGCCGACGTGCCGGTGCTGATCGGCACCAATAAGGACGAGGCCACGCTCTTCATGTTCACCCACCCCAAGTTCGGCGCCTTTGACGAGGCCGACCTTGATAAGCACGCCAGGTCGGCGGCCGGCGAAAAAGCCGGCCTGCTCGTCGACGCCCTGCGTGAAGCCTACCCTGGCTATAATCCAACTCACCTTGCTGCGGCCGCTGCGACGGCTGCAGGAATGTGGGCCGGATCGATCAAGCTTGCTGAGCGCAAAGTCGCTCAGAAATCTGCGCCCGTCTGGATGTATATGCTGACCTGGGAGACGCCGGTATCGCGCGGCCGGCTGCGTAGCCCCCACGCCCTGGAGATCCCGCTGGTTTTCGACAACGTCGAGAAGGCGCGCAATTTCGTCGGCCGCGGCGACGAACCTAAAAAACTCGCCGATCAGATGTCCGACGCCTGGCTCGCCTTCGCCAGGTCCGGCGACCCTGGCTGGCCGGCCTACGACACCACCAGCCGCACAACCAGGCTGTTCGACGTGGAGAGCAAGCTGGTCGATGACCCGCTGAGCAAGGTTCGCAAGATCGTCTCGGGGTGAGCGCTTTTCGAGCCTAGGCGTCGAACACGATCACTGAGCGCGCCAATTCGCCTTTCTTCATGTCCTCGAAGCCTTCATTGACTTGATCAAGCTTGATGCGCTGAGAGATCATCTGGTCCAGCTTCAGCTTGCCCGACATGTAGAAATCGACAAACCGCGGCATGTCGACCGGGAAACGGTTGGAGCCCATCAGCGAGCCTTGCAGCTTCTTCTCGCCGAGGAAGGCTGCGCCCATGATCGAAACCATCTGCCCGACCGGAATCATCCCGATGATATTGGCCGTGCCGCCACGCCGAAGCATGTTGAACGCCTGTTCTGCTGTCTTACCCAGGCCAATGGCTTCGAAGGCGTGGTGCACGCCGCCCTTGGTCATCTCGATCACTTCCTTCACCGCATCGCCCTGAGAAGCATCGACGAAATCGGTGGCGCCGAACTCCATCGCCAGATTGCCCTTTGACGAGACCATGTCGATGGCGATGATCCGGCTAGCGCCCGCGATCGCTGCGCCGTTGATGGCCGCCAATCCGACCCCGCCGCAGCCGATCACCGCGACCGTCTCGCCGGGCCTGACATTGGAGGTGTGAATAGCGGCTCCGACCCCCGTCGTCACCGAGCAGCCGATCAAGGCGGCGCGGTCGAGCGGCATATCGGGGCGAATGGCCACGCAGGCATGTTCGTGAATCAACATCTGCTCGGCGAAGGACGACAGGTTGAGAAACTGCATCATCGGACCGCCGGGCGAGGTCAGACGCGGTTCGTCGTCCTTGCTGCGCTTGGTCTCCGGCGAGACGCACAGGCTCATATGGCCAGTCAGGCAAAATTCGCAGTGTCCGCAAAATGCCGATAGACAGGTGATGACATGGTCCCCTGGCTTTACGGTCCGCACTTCCGAGCCCACCTGCTCAACGACGCCAGCGCTCTCATGGCCCAGGACCGCCGGCAGAGGATGCGGATAGGAGCCTTGCATAAAGTGCAGATCGGAATGGCAAAGTCCGGCCGCGGCTGTGCGGATCAGCACTTCATGCGGGCCGGGCTTGTTGATTTGGACTTGCTCGATCTGAAGCGGTTGGCCCACTTCGCGCAACACGGCGGCCTTCATGGCTGTTTCCTTTGACTGGCCCAACGGTCCGGGGGCCTAGATGAGAAGCCTTATCGCCGATCAGATGGGCGGGCCAAGGGCTTTTGGGCGGCCTTTGCGCAAAACATCTCGTCTTCCTATTGCAAGCTATCGACAGCTTGGCGTGGTGATCGCAAGACAGCACTGATGGATGACGCGCCGACGCCGAGCCGCGCCTGGGAGGTGTTCCGGGCCTTCCTAGGTCAGGGCCTGACGGCCTTCGGCGGCCCGGTCGCGCATATCGCCTATTTTCGGCGCGAGTTTGTTGAAAGGCGCGCCTGGCTGCCCGAAGCCGCGTTCGCCGATCTGCTCGCACTTGCGCAGTTCCTGCCGGGTCCTGCGTCCAGTCAGCTAGGCATGGCGATCGGTCTGCGTCGCGCAGGCGTCCTGGGACTGCTGGCGGCCTGGGTCGGCTTTACGCTCCCGGCCGCCGTCGCCATGGTGGCGCTGGCCTACTTGGCGCCTCGGCTCGAGCCCGGCTGGGGAGACGGGCTTCTGCATGGGCTAAAGATCGCCGCCGCAGCGATCGTCGCCCAGGCCCTGGTGGTGATGGCGCGAAACTTAGCGATCGGCCCCGTTCGCGCCGGGATCGCCCTGGGCGCAGGGGCCGGGCTCTTGCTGGAACATGGTCCGGTCGCGCAGATATTCGCCATTATCGCCGGCGCCGCCTTCGGGTTCGCCTGGCTTCGCGAAACGCCCTGCGAAACGCCCGATGATCCCCAAACCCAGTCGACGCCTCCAGCCGTCTCTGCAGCGGCGCTGGCGACCTTTGTCCTCCTGCTCGGCCTTTTGCCCTTCCTGGCGGCTTGGCTGGATGAGCCAAGCCTGGGCCTAGCGAGTGTCTTTTACCGCGCGGGCGCGCTGGTGTTCGGCGGCGGCCACGTGGTGCTTCCCGTCCTGCAGCAGGAAATTGTGCGCCGAGGCTGGCTTGATCAGACAAGCTTCCTCGCCGGCTACGGCGCCGTCCAGGCCCTGCCTGGCCCGCTCTTCAGCTTCGCAGGCTTCGTCGGAGCCGCCCAGAGCGTCGCCCCGGGCGGCTGGCGCGGCGGCCTTGTCGCCATCTTGGCGATCTTTCTTCCCAGTCTTTTGCTGGTCCTAGGCGTGCTGCCATTTTGGGATCGCTTGAAGACCCGAGCCGACGCCCGCGCGGCGTTGGCGGGGGTCAACGCCGTGGTTGTCGGAATCCTCGCCGCAGCGCTATGGAATCCCGTCCTCATCACCACGATCAACCAACCCAGCGATTGGGTCCTGCTCGGCGCGGCCTATGTCCTGCTGAGCGTTGCAAAGACGCCGCCGTGGCTTGTCGTCATAAGCTATGGGGCCGTTCTGGCCGCCTTCGCCCACTAGCTTCAGGCGCCCGCCGTCTGGCGGGGAGCTCCAAAACCAAGCCCCTTCGGTAGACGCAAGGCCGTGAGCCATGGCCAACGCAAAGTCCAACGCTTGCGGGCTGGGATGCAAGTCTCCAGAGCAGCCAGCAGCTGGTCCACCGGACCGTCATTCAGAAAATGGGTTGCACCTGGCGTGCGTACAAAATTGATCGGCTGGCGCGTAACCGTCTCGGCCGCGAGGCGCTCGGCGGCTTCGATCGGGGCGAAGTCGTCCCTGTCGCCATGGATCATATGGATTGGGATCGCCAATCGCCCTAGCGCGTGCTTGGCCAAGTCGAGCTGGGGACGCTGTCCTGAGACTTCAAGCACTGCATGGCGCAGATCGCGCGGTATGAGCTTCAAAGCCCTGGCCCCCATGTCCAGCAGCCAGCGGGCGGTGGGCCCGGCTTCGCCGAAAAAGCCGGAAAGCAGCACCAGACACTCGACCTTGCCGGGATTGGCGTCGGCCATCAAAGAGGCGATCGCAGCGCCATAGCTTTGGCCGACCAGCATTACCTTTTGTCCGCGCGCGGCCTCCAGAAGCGGGGCCAACGCCTCAGCTTGAATTCTAATATCGGTCACCGGCGTGGTCGGTTGGGAGCTTGCGTATCCGGGCCGATCGACAACGATCATCTGGCGGTCCTGGGGCAGCTGCGCCAAGGTCTCGGCCCAATATTCGGCCCAGGACGGCGCCCCCGTGATCACGACGATTTTCCAGGGAGCCGGCGTTGAGCGCGGTGTTTCCAAAGCCGAAATTCGCCAGCCGTGAGCTCCGCCTGCCGTGAACCCGACGCGGCGAACGACGCTGTCGGGATAGTCCGCCGAAGTCGGCGCATGTTCCGTGCGTCCGCGCACAGCGCTCTCGAAAGAGGCCCAGCCCATCGCCAAAATGCCCTTGGGTCTCCTACGCGACACGGTCTTCCATCTCCTCAGATGCGAAATCATCACCTGGAAATATGGAACGTCGCCTTAAAGACTTAGTTCGTCGCCGTTCATTTTCCGACGATGGAGGCGCGCGCCGTGGCCAATTGGTCACGTAATTCACGCTTCAGGACCTTGCCGGTGGGACCGATCGGCAGGGCCTCGACGATCCGGACTTCATCGGGCGTCCACCACTTGGCGACACGCGCTGCGACATGGGTCTTCAGCTCTTCTGGATCAGCTGTGCGGCCAGGCCGAAGGGTCACCAGCAAGAGCGGTCGCTCGTCCCATTTGGGGTGCGCAACGCCGACCGCGGCGGCCATCGCCACGGCAGGGTGAGAGCAGACTGCTTCTTCAAGGTCGAGCGTTGAAATCCATTCGCCGCCCGACTTGATGACATCCTTGGCGCGATCTGTAAGGCGCAGATATCCCTCAGCGTCTAGGGTGGCTATGTCGCCCGTATCGAACCAGCCGTCCGCGGTGAAGACATCGGCGCCATCGTTTCTGAAATAGGCCGAAGAAACCCAAGGGCCTCTAACTTCCAGACTGCCGGCGCTTTTGCCATCACGCGGCAGTTCCGTTCCATCTTGCCCGACAATGCGCAGGTCGACGCCCCAAAGTCCGCGTCCTTGTTTGAGTTTGCGCTGTAGATTGGCTGCTGCGTCCTGGGCGCCATGCTCTGGCAAAGGCGTATTGATGACGCCGAGCGGACTGGTCTCAGTCATTCCCCAAATCTGGCGCACCTGGCCGCCCAGGCGGTCTTCGATCCTGGTCACAAGGGCGGCGGTAGGCGCCGAACCCCCTATGGCGATTGTCTTGACGCAGGTCAGTCGCGTCCCGGTCTGATCCAAATGATCGGCGACGCCGATCCAGATGGTCGGAACGCCTAGGAGGAAGCTCACCTGCTCGCGTTCGATGAGCTCAGCGATGCTCGCCCCGTCGAGCGCGCGACCTGGCAAGACCAATGCGGCGCCCACAAGCGGGGCGGCATAGGGCGTGCACCAGGCGTTGGCGTGGTACATCTGGGCGCAGGGCATGACCACGTCGCGGGCGGAGAAGTTGAAAGCGTCAGGCAGTCCCAACGCCAGGGCGTGCAAGACCGTCGAGCGGTGGGAGTAGAGCACGCCCTTGGGGTTTCCGGTGGTGCCGGAGGTATAGCAAAGTCCTGAAGCCTGCTTCTCATCGATCTCAGGCCAATCAAACTGATCCGAACAGCGCGCGATCAGCTCTTCGTAGACCAAGGCTTCGCAGGGCGCCGCGGCTGGAAGATTGGCCCGGTCGGTCATCGCGACAAATCGCTTCACTGACGCCATTCGACCTCGCAGCTCAGCGACCTGCTCGGCGAATGTGATGTCGAAGAAGAGGACGCTGTCTTCTGCGTGGTTGGCCACCCACACGATCTGGTCTGGGTGAAGACGCGGGTTGATGGTGTGGAGAACCGCCCCAACGCCGGTGACGGCGAAATAGAGCTCGAAATGTCGATGCGTGGACCAGGCCAAGGTCGCGACGCGATCACCGGGTCTGACACCCATCTCGACCAAGGCGTTGGCGATCTGCTTGGTTCGCGCCAGGGCCTGGCGATAGCCGTAACGGTGGATGGGGCCTTCAACGGTTCGGTCGACCACCTGGCGATTGGGATGATATTGGGCGGCGTATTCCAGGATCGACGGCAGCACGAGCGCCCGATCCATCATCAGCCCCTGCATTGCACCTCCTTGGTTTCGCCGATCCGATGAGCTCGTCCGTCTGGCGAACGTCATCCCGCGCCGAGAAGCTAGGCCGCCATGCGCGCCTTGAACACCCCATCAGGCAGCCGACGAGCTCGCACGGGATGAATGAAGAAATAATCCTTCCAGGGCTCGCCCTCGACGACGGTGGAGCGCTCCTCCAACCGGTTTCCGTTGAGCGCGAACATTCGATATCCGCGTCGCGTGAACACCTTCAGGACCTGGTCGGCGCTGCCCCCGAAACGCGCGGCGAGCATGGCTGGATGGATCTCCAGCAGGACACTTGGACGGTCGCGATCAAGAATGCGTTGGGCGCCCTTCAGGGCCAGCAATTCGGCGCCTTCAATGTCCATGCGGATGAAATCCACCTTGGCGATTCCGCGCTCCGCGCAGAAATCGTCCAGGGTTACGACAGGGGTCGGCTGAACCTCGGCGCCGTTGTCTTCCAGGTCCGGTCTGGCTTTGCCCTGCGGCGGGGCGTCAGCGATGAAGGCATAGGCCCGCCCCATCCGCCCGGTGGTCTTGCGCGGCGTCACCAAGAGCTTCTCCCCCGGCTGATCGCCAACTGCGGCGTGGACAGGCGTCACGCGATCGCGAATGCGATGCCAAGCCAGCGTGGTCTTCATCACCGCATAGGAGAACGCCGACGGCTCGATGGCGTAGACCCTGGCCTTTGGCGCAACCTGGGTCATGACGTAGGAGTGACGCCCGTCGCTGGCTCCCACGTGGAGACATACCGGCGCGCCCGACAGCAAATCGGCGAGGTAAGGGGTCTCAGGCTCATGTTTGCGCCAACTCAGATTGCGCCGCCATGCCCGGAAGGCGTGCCCAAGCACGCGTAAGGAAAGCATCCGATTTCCTCTTCTCCAGCCCCCCGGAGAACCACCATCGCTTTCTTAGGCTGCGTCTCGCACGACCGTCATCATGTAGTTCACGTCGGCGTCGTGGCTCTGCGACCAACGTCCGCTGAGTGGGTCGAACACCACGCCAAAAGGTCCGTCAACAGCCAACTGTTGATCCGTGAGGAAGCCCTTCAGTTGCTCGGGCTTCAGAAACTTGGACCAGTCGTGCGTGCCGGCCGGCAGCCATCGCAGGATGAATTCCGCCCCGACCTTGGCCAGCGCGAAGGCCTTCAAGGTGCGGTTCAAGGTGGCCACGATCATAAGGCCGCCCGGTTTCAACATTGCGGCGCAATCACGCAGGAAGGCGCCCGGATCGGCGACATGTTCGATCACCTCCATATTGAGGATCACGTCGAACGTTTCGCCAGCCGCCAAAAGCGCCTCAGCGGTCGAACATCGAAAGTCGATCTCAAGGCCCTGTTCGGCGGCGTGCGTCGAGGCCGTGCCGATATTTCGCGCCGAGGCGTCGACCGCCACGACGGAAAACCCGAGGCGAGCCATGGGCTCTGATAGGAGGCCGCCGCCGCAGCCGATATCAAGCAGCCGCAGCCCCTCGAAGGGTCGCCGGGCTCGCGCATCGCGGTTGAACCGAAAAATCGCCTGCTCCCTGATGAAGGCCAGGCGGGTTGGATTAAACTTATGCAAGGGCGCGAACTTGCCCTTCGGGTCCCACCATTCGGCGGCGATTTTCGAGAACCGCTCGACCTCAGCGGGATCGATGCTTGAACGCGCTTGGGCTTGCAAAACCATGCCCTCCCATAGCGCGCCTGAGTGAAAAAACGAAGGCGCCAAGACATTGCGAGGCGCGGCCGTCGCCGCTATTAGGCTCCCCCCTTCGCAAGCGCAGCAACAAGTCTGATCGTTTGATCCCATGTCACGGCTCGTGATGAAATTCGGCGGCACGTCCGTGGCTGACCTGGAGCGCATCCGCCGTGTCGCACGGCTGGTGAGCTCCGAGGTGCAGGCAGGAAGCTGCGTGGCTGTGGTTGTTTCCGCCATGGCCGGCAAAACCAACGAACTGGTCGCCTGGACCGATGGTTCAGGTGCAGCCGCGCCAGGCCTGCAGGCCTCTGACGACGAGTATGACGTCGTGGTGGCGTCTGGCGAACAGGTCACCGCGGGGTTGCTGGCCATGACCTTGCGCAACATGGGTTTTGCAGCCCGCTCATGGCTTGGCTGGCAAATCCCGATCATCGCTGATGACGCACATGGCCGGGCGCGTATCGATGACGTCCAGCCGGAGAAATTGACGGCGGCGATGGACGCAGGCGAGATCGCCGTGATCGCGGGCTTCCAAGGCGTGACCCGTGACGGCCGCATTGCGACACTCGGCCGGGGCGGGTCAGACACCAGCGCGGTGGCCATTGCTGCGGCCATCAAGGCTGGGCGTTGCGACATCTATACCGATGTCGACGGCGTCTACACCACTGACCCCAGGATCGAATCCAAGGCCCGACGGCTCGCCAAGATTTCCTATGAAGAGATGCTGGAGATGGCGTCTCTCGGCGCCAAGGTCTTGCAGACCCGGTCTGTGGAGCTCGCCATGGCCCAAAACGTGCCGCTGCGCGTGCTTTCGAGTTTTGTTGAGCCTGGAGACGCCCCCGGCCAGGGCACCATCGTGTGCGACGAGGATGAGATCATGGAAAAGCGGATCGTTAGCGGCGTGGCCTATAGCCGCGATGAAGCGAAGATCAGCCTCTTTGGCCTGCCGGACCATCCCGGGGTGTCATCGACGATTTTTGGCGCCTTGTCCGACGCCAACGTCAACGTCGACATGATCGTGCAAAGTCATGCTCGCACCGCCGACACCGCCAATATGGAATTTACGGTCGGCAAGCGTGACGCCGCCCGTGCGGTGGAGATCGTTCGCGCCGCCCAGCCGCAGATCGGCTTCGACGATGTCGCGGTCAATGAAGATGTGGCCAAGGTCTCGGTAATCGGCGTCGGCATGCGCAGCCATACCGGCGTCGCCAAGACGATGTTTGGGGCCTTGGCGGAAAAAGGCGTCAATATCCAGGTGATCTCCACGTCGGAAATCAAGATCAGCGTCCTGATCGATGCGGCCTACACAGAGCTTGCGGTCCGCGCCCTGCACGCCGCCTATGGTCTCGATCAGCTTTAGTTTGGGCTGAGCAGCGCGAAGGCGCATTTGGATCGTGGCGCCCAAGGCTGGTCTGCCGCGACAAGGCTTATGGGCGGATCGCACCGATCAACACCTCATCGGCGTCACGCAACAGGACGTCAGCCGAGACGAAGCCAACTTCGCTCAGCAACCCGACCCAGCCTGCAACCGACATCTCCTCGCCAATTCTCTTCGCGCCCCGCTGACCCAGCAACTTGGTATGGTCATAACCAAGGAGTTGATTGGCGCGCGACCAAAACCGAAGCCAATTGTCCTGGCTATAGCGCGCCGGCTGTGTCGACTTCCATGTCTTGAAACCTTCCCGAAACGCGCATTCCGGAAGCGTCGGCTCCACCATGATGATGGCTCCGCCTTGGCGAATAAGGCCAAAGCCGTCCGCCAAAATTTCCCGGGCGCGCTGGTGGGTGAACCAATGCAGCGCGTTGGCGATTGCGATCGCATCGTAGGGAGGCGAGAGGTCCGACTGCCAGTCGAGGTCGTTCAGGTCTCGGACAAATGTCTCACCCTTTGCGCGGCTACGCCCATTTACGCCTTGGCGGATCGAGGTCAGGAAAGGGTCGCGGTCGACGCCGTCGACGGTGGCCTTTGGAAACCGGCGCTGCACTGCACGGCCGACGTCACCAGGCCCGCAGCACAGGTCAAGGACCCGCAGCGTTTGATCAATCGAAAACGGCAGCGCTGCAGCGATTAGGTCAAGGTCCCTGATTTTTGCGGCGCCTTGCTCAGCCCACCAGAGCTCCAGCAGTTCGTCGAGATGTTCGCCGATCCTGATTTCGATCTCAGCCTGGCCGATGGGAGGGGATCGCATCTTATCGTCTCCGACGCCTCAGGAGAGGTTAGGCCTTTTCGGCCGCCCCTGTCAGGCGAAAGGCCGCCCAGGTCCCGGCCACCGCAAGTGGAAGAACCGCCACGAAGACCCAAAATGACGAGGCGCGCGCACTATCGGCCGTAATCCCTCCGGCAAAGCCGCCGAGGTTCGCCGCCACGCCAGAAATCGCCGATCCCGCAGCCGCCCCCGTCTGACGGACCGCGGTGATCGCCGAGGAGCCGATGGCCTTGTCCTCATCAGTCAGCGCCATCAGCAATCGCCGGCTCATAAACGACCAGGAAAACCCAAACGCCGCGCCCATCAACGCCCCGCCGGTCAACACCCAAACCAAAGGTCCGTCGGCCATGGACAAAGCCAAAACGATCAAGCTTAAAATCAGCAGAGCCGTCCCAATCCGAATCCAACGGCCATCCCAAACACCCGTGACGCCCGCCACGAGCATGGCCGCCAAGGTCCATGCCGCCGACTCCGAGCCGATCGCATAGCCTGCCCAGAGCGGCGAAAACCCGCGCAGCTTTTGCAGGATCGCAGGCGCATAGATTGCAAAGCCCATCGTCGCGGAGGTGAGCGCAAACATCGCGAAATAACCGGATCCGCAGATCGTGCGCAGATCACCTGCGCGATGGGGCAGCAATCGCACGCGAGCGCGATGGTCGATCCAAATCACCAGGGCCAGGACTGCCAGGCCTAAGATAACCAGGCCTACCGCCAACGCCGGGGAGGTCGCCACATCGGCCACGGCGATGAGGGTGACGCCGGCGCCCAACACGCCAAGCTGGGTCCAGGGAATTCCCGGACCGCCGTCGGACCTCATCGCCCCTTTCAGCAGGAAGGGCGCCGCCATGCTGAACACTGCGGCTTGCAGGGCGAAGAGCCAAAAAACGTCGCGCCAGGCGCCGTGCTCAAGCACTGCGCCGCCAAACAGCGGCCCCAACAAAGTGGCGATCCCCCAGATGAAGGTGACGCTGGCGAAGACCCGCGTCAGGTGCCTTTCAGGAAACAGCATCGCAATCGCCACCATCGCAAAGCCCGAAATCCAACCCGATCCCAGGCCCTGGATCAGCCGTCCCCCCAGGAAGGTCCCCACGTCAGGGGCGAGCGCGCTCATGATGCAGCCAGCCGTCATAATCGCGCCGGCGATGGCGGTCGCTCCGCGCAAGCCGAGCCTTTCGGAGACACGCCCTGCGCTTGCGCCAGCCAAGATCGCGCCGACCAGAAACCCGGCCGTGGCCCAGCTGAAATAGGCATATCCCCCCAGCTGCGCGCCGACACTGGGCATGATCGTCGCCGTCACAAGGCTGTCGGCGGCGTTGAGCCAGACGCCCAGGCAAATCAGCGCAAAGCGCGGCAGTCGGCCATCCGCAAGCAGATCCGACCAGCCGTTCTGCTTCGCCTCATCCGATATTTTTCTATCAGCCGTCATGACGGATCGCCGATCTCTTCCAGCATCCGATCACCCAGGACCAGCCGGCCTGGCGAGCGCGGCGCCTTTGCAGCTGAAAGCGGCGGGCCGGGTCAAGCCGGAGTTGACCCAACAGGCCGACGCCTCAAGCTGAGCTCACCGCGCGCGAGCCGCACCCGGGGTTGGCGGCTTGAAGCCGGGATACCAATGGGTGGCGGTGCCAGCGGTCACATACCAGCTGAGCAGCACGGCGCAGATAATGGCGCCGGGCACGTAGGAATTTGTCCGTCGATAGGTCACGGCTGCGATCGCGCCGACCGTGGCCAGGAGCGGAACGAACTGGATCGCCACGATGGTGTTGAGCGGCTCGCTCGGCGTGAAAAGCAAACCCGTCCGAAAGAGCGACGCATATTCGACAACCAGCAACACCGCAAAACCCAGGCACATGGCGAGCTTCCAGGCGCCGGCCTGCATCATGAACCCTTCGCCCTTGACCGCCAGGTTCGCCGCCAGGGCTCTCAGCGCCACAAGGAAGAACACCAGCCACAACGCCAGATATGGGAGCGCCATCAGCGCGTGATGGGCGTCGAGCGGCTTTAAGCCCAGGACCCAGAAGCGGTAGTCGGTCTTAAAGACGGCGTCGACGACAACCAACGACAGATAACCCACGCCGATCGTGGCCAGGGCGATGGCGATCGACTTTGGCCAGTCGGTCGTGAAGGTGGGTTTGCCGCCTCGAACCAGAAGGCTGAGCACCAGGGTGATCAGGGCGTTGACGAGCGCCCAGACGACCAGCTGATTTTGAATCGACTGGGCGAAGAGCTGCATCGGAAAGAACAGGTTTCCGAGTTTCATCAGCGGATAGAATGTGAGCGCCGGAATCGCCGTCGTCAGGAACGCGGCCAGCCACCACTTGGCGCCGCGACTTTCAGCGACGGGTTGAGCTGGCGCATTGAGGCTTGCGAACACCGCGGTGCGCAACAAGGCCTCGAACACGCCAATCAAAAGACACACGAACCCGACGAACGCCAAGCCGGTTCCGATTTCCTTCCAAAGCCAGATCTGGTCCTCCGGCGCCATGGGATTGGCTTCACCCTTCAGCGTCTTTTGGAACCAGTCGACGGCGCCGCCCACGCCGGCGCGGCTGAAATGCTCCCATGGGTGCGTCACGGGGGGATTTTCCAAAACCCGGGCGCTGCCGTCGGAGACGGTCCCATAGATCTTGCCGACGAGGACCGGGCCATCAACGCCGAAATCCTTGGCGAGCTTCTTAGATAGGCTGACGCTCGCGCCCTTTGGCACGCCCCACATCAAGGGCGCGAATTCGTCGTACTGGCCGAAAATGACCGCAAGGTCGTTGATCTTGTCCGGCGTCTTGGCGCCCAGGAACCCAGGGGTGGACCCCTCCAGAACCATCGACTTATAGCCTCTAGGTTGCGAGGCCGCAGCTGAAGCCACTGGCACGCCGCCCATGGAATGACCTTCAAGGCCGATGTTGGTCCTGTCTACGTAGGGCAAGCCCTGCAGATAGCGCAGCGCCGCTGGCCCCCCGAGATCCTTTGATTGACCCACCGCCCCCTCAGAATAGCCGTGACCCACCATGTCCATGGCCAGGACCACAAATCCGCGGCGCGCGAGTTCAATGGCGAACGGGCTCTGCATTTCGCGGGTGTTGATATAGCCGTGGCTGGCGAGGACGGCCGGCGCTGGGTGCGCTCGCGTCGCCGACGCAGGCACATAGAGCAGGCCCGATTGGGTCAAGCCCTGGTCGCCTGGAAAGCGGACGTCCTTGAGCGTGACCCCGCCAGCGGTCTCGATCGTATGGGCCAAGTACGAGCCGCCCACGATCAGCACCAAGCCAAGGATTAAGAAGCCCCAATTGCGCAGCATGGCGTCCCCCTGGACAAGATTTGTTATTGGCTGAACGCGACGATGGGGCCGCCAGCGGAAAAGCTCAAGCTTGGGCGCCTCTTTGCTGGGCAATGCCGATAAACGATGGAAACGCGCCTTTCCGTCTCCGTTCGGAAACACAAACCTGCTAGGAGGCGGAAAAGACTGAGGGAGAACGCACAAGGACGATGGCTCAGCCTGGCGTAGCCATACGCGGTCAGCGAAGTCTGCTCCGGCAGATTCGGGAAGCCTTAGCTGGAGGCGGCCCGGCGCAATCGCGCCTGGACATGGTCGTGCGGATTATTGCGCGCTCCATGGTGGCTGAGGTGTGCTCGCTCTATATGCGCCGCGCGGCCGGCGACATGGAGCTCTTCGCCACCGAAGGCCTCGATCCGGCCGCCGTCCACGTCACCCGCATGAAGCCCGGCGAAGGCCTAGTGGGCGAAATCATGAGGCTGGGCCGGCCGCTCAATCTGGCCGATGCGCCAGAACATCCAGCCTTTTCCTATAGGCCCGAGACCGGCGAGGATCCCTATCACGCCTTCCTGGGCGTGCCCTTGCTGCGCGGCGGTCGCGCCATCGGCGTGCTCGTGGTTCAGAACCGCACGGCGCGCGTCTACACCGATGACGAGCAGGAAGACCTGCAGATCGTCGCCATGGTGCTGTCCGAGATGGTCGCGGCCGGCGAGCTGATCGGCGAGGCGGCGCTGCGGGGCGTTGAGATCGCGCCCCATCGACCCGATCGGCTCAAGGGGTCGAAGTTCGGCGATGGCCTGGCCTTTGGGGTGGCCGTTCTGCACGAACCGCCCGTCGCGCCCTCTCAACTGCTCTCCGACGACGTGGTCGCCGAAGAAGCGCGGCTGAAGGTGGCGATCGACAGTCTTCAAGCCCAGATCGATCATATGCTGGAGGGCAACGCTGGGCTCGTCGACGCCTCATTCGAGGTGCTTGAGACCTACCGAATGTTTGCTCACTCCCAGAGCTGGAACCGCAGCCTTCAGGACGCCGTCAGCAACGGCCTGACCGCTGAGGCGGCGGTGGAGCGTGTGCGCTCAGAGCACCGCGCACGCCTGGGCCAGGCGCGCGATCCCTACCTGCGAGAGCGCCTGCACGACCTCGAGGACTTGAACGACCGGCTGTTGCGTCACCTGGCGGGCGACGGACATACGGCGCGCGAGCTGCCGGATAACGCCATATTGATCGCCCGCAACCTCGGGCCCGCGGATCTTCTAGAATACGACCGCACCAAGCTTCGAGGGCTCCTGCTCGAAGAGGGCTCGGCCGCCAGCCACGCCGCGATTGTGGCGCGCGCGCTCGACATTCCCTGCGTGGGTCGCCTCGCCGGACTAAGAGACCGCGTCTCGGAAGGCGATCCGGTCATCGTCGATGCGGAAACCGGCGAGGCCTATCTGCGTCCACGCAGCGATGTGGTGAAGGCGATCGTTGCGCGGATCGATGTTCGCCTCCAGCGCCGGGCCGAGTTTGCGAAGCTGCGAGACACGCCGGCTTTCACGCGCGACGGGGCGAAGATCACCTTGCTGATGAACGCCGGCCTCGATGTCGACCTGGACATCCTGGCTGAGACGGGCGCCGAGGGGATCGGCCTTTTTCGAACCGAGTTCCAGTTCATGGTCGCCGAGGAGATGCCGCGCTTCAACGCCCAGACCGCGCTCTACGGGCGCGTCATGGACGCCGCAGGCGACCTGGCGGTCACCTTCCGCACCCTCGACCTCGGCGGCGACAAGGTCCTGCCCTACATGGAGGCCGAGCGGGAGGACAATCCGGCGCTCGGGTGGCGCGCCATCCGGATGGGCCTGGACCGCCCGGCGCTTCTTCGCTTGCAATTGCGGGCCTTGATCGCCGCGGCCCGCGGTCGGGCGCTTCGCATCATGTTCCCGCTGGTCGCCAATGTGGACGAATTTCGCGCGGCGCGCGCACTGGTCGATGTTGAGATCGCCTGGGCTCTACGCCGTGGACGCTCCGCCCCCTCCAGGCTCGACGTCGGCGCGATGATCGAAGCGCCTTCCCTGGTTTGGCATTTGGACGCCCTGCTGCCGATGACGGACTTCGTCAGCGTCGGAACCAATGACTTGATGCAGTATCTGTTTGCTGCAGATCGGGGAAACCCGCGCATGGCGGAACGATACGATCCCCTCTCCCCACCTGCTCTGCGCGCGCTCGAGCAGATCCAACGGGCCTGCGCGGAGACCGGCACCCCCGTCAGCGTCTGCGGCGAGATGGCGGGACGCCCCTTGGAGGCCTTCGCCTTGGTGGCTTTGGGCTTCGAACGGCTCTCGATGCCGCCAGCCGGCGTTGGACCTGTAAAGCAGATGGTGCTCTCATGCGACCGTGAGGCGGCGCGGCGCGGGGTCTCCGCACTCCTGAAGAGCGGCGCCGGATCAGTGCGTAACGAGATCGAGACCCTGGCCCGCAAGACCTCCGTCGCGATCTAAGGAGCCGCCAGTCTTGGCCAGCGATACCGAGGCGCTTTCACTTCATTCAGGCGGCGACATCGGCCAGGCGTTGAAGGCGCTGCGCGAACACCGCAAGCTTTCGCTTGAGGAGGTGGCCGAGATCACCCGCGTGCGTCGCGTCTACCTCGCCGATATCGAAGCCATGCGACTGGACAAGCTTCCTTCCCGGCCCTTCACCATCGGCTATATCCGCGCCTACGCTGAGGCCCTGGGTCTTGACGGGGAGGCCGCTGTCGAGCGCTTCAAGTCAGAAGAACCCGACCTCAATGAGCCTTTGCGCGCGCCTATCGGCGTGGGTGAGACAGGCGACCCAAGGGTCGCTGCGATTGTCGTTGGCATCCTCGTGGTGCTGGTGGCGATCATTCTTTGGAACGTGGCCCAACGCGCGATGTTGGCCAACGCCCCGCCGCCGCCAACCGCGTCAGCCAAGGCCACAGCCGAGGCGCTTGCTGCGCCACATGCCGGACCGGTGGAGCTGGGCGCGCCGCTTCCAGCTCCGGTCGAATCGACGACGCCGCCGCCCTACGAAACCCCGGGCATGCCGACCATCAATCCCGATGGCACGCTCACGCCCCATCCCGAATCCGCGACAAAATCGGGGCTGATGCCGGATGCGACGCCGAGCGTCGACTTGACCACGCTGTCGCCGGTCTTCGTTCCCAATGGCAAAATTTATGGAGCGATCGCCCCCCAACCTTCAGCGGTGACGTTGCAGGCCCTCAAATCGGCGTCGCTGATCGTTCGCGGCGCCGATGGGCAGATCTATTTCGCACGCCAGTTCGCCCCGGGAGAAGCCTATCGCGCGCCTGAGCTCGCCGGGCTCACCGCCACGGTTTCGGCGCCCGCAAGCTTCCAGGTCTTCGTAGGCGGACAGTCCAAAGGCGTGCTTCCCGCCGCACAGGTGTCGCTGGGTAAACTTGCAGAATAGCCTCGCCTGCGATCAATCGTACGATCATGACTTGGGTTCTGAAGTCGAAACGCCTATTTTGCACCTGACATGAGCGCAAAAGACCACGTCCAGGATCACACCGCCCTGCGCCCCTGGCGCGCGATCCAACGCCGCAAGAGCCGCAAGATCCGGGTGGGCCCCGTTGAAGTCGGCGGTGATGCGCCGATATCGGTGCAGTCGATGACCAATACGCTGACGGCTGACGCCGCAGCGACGATCGACCAAATTCGCCAGCTAGAGGAAGCCGGCGCCGACATTGTTCGCGTCTCATGCCCGGACGAGGATTCCACCAAGGCGTTCAAAGCCATCGCCAAGGCCTCCAAGGTCCCGCTCGTGGCGGATATTCATTTCCACTATAAGCGTGGCATTGAAGCGGCCGAGGCTGGTGCGGCCTGTCTGCGCATCAACCCCGGAAATATCGGATCACCCGATCGGGTTCGCGATGTGATCCAAGCCGCACGCGACCATGGCTGCTCGATGCGGATTGGCGTCAATGCGGGTTCGCTTGAGCGCGAATTGCTGGAGAAATACGGCGAGCCCTGCCCAGATGCGATGCTGGAGAGCGCCCTGCGCCACGCCCGCATCCTGCAGGATCACGATTTTCATGAGTTCAAGATCAGCGTGAAGGCGTCCGACGTCTTCATGACCGTGGCCGCCTATAATCTGCTGGCTGAGGCTATCGATTGTCCCCTCCATCTGGGGATCACCGAGGCGGGCGCGTTGCGAACGGGCACGGTGAAATCCGCCATAGGCATGGGCAACCTTTTGTGGGCCGGCGTCGGTGACACGATCCGCGTCAGTCTCGCCGCCGATCCCGTCGAAGAAATCAAGGTCGGCTTTGATCTTCTAAAGTCACTTGGCCTACGCCATCGCGGCGTCAATATCATCGCCTGCCCTTCGTGCGCTCGGCAGGGGTTCAACGTCATCAAGACGGTTGAGGCGCTTGAAGCGCGTCTGGCCCATATCGCCCAACCCATGAGCCTTTCGATCATTGGTTGCGTTGTGAACGGGCCAGGCGAAGCCCTCATGACAGATCTGGGCTTCACCGGCGGCGGAAAAGGCGCCGGCATGGTCTATATGGCCGGCCGTCCCGACCACAAAATAGACAATGAGCAAATGGTCGACCACATCGTCGAGTTGGTCGAGGCCCGCGCCGCCGAACTCAAGGCCGCCGAACTCCCGCAGGCTGCGGAGTAGTTATTACAAAAATGACGCCAGCGTCACTCTTGCGCGCATTTCGCATCCGCGCTTAGGTGCGCGCGACCTTTTTTGGGAGGGACATATGTCCGCAGCAGACGGCAACTGGAAGATCACCATCAATACGCCCATGGGCGCACAGGAGGTGACAGCTTCGATCACCACCAGCGGCGACACCTTCACGGGAAAAACCTCAGGGCGCATGGGCGATAGCGAAGTGTCCGGCAAGGTCGACGGCGACACGCTGACGTGGAGCGCCAACATCACCCAGCCGATGCCAATGACGCTGGAGTTCACCGCCACGGTGAGCGGCGATGCGATGAGCGGCAACGTCAAGCTTGGAGCCTTCGGAAACGCCCCTTTGAATGGCGTGCGCGCCTAGAACATCGCCATCAGATGACGTGCAAGAAAGCCTCCGCCGAAGGGCGGGGGTTTTCTTTTATGCCGGTTTGGGTTGGGCTTTCGATCGCAGGCGCGGGCAGTTGGAAAATGCGCCTGACCTCGATCAGCAGCCGAACGCGTTGGGATCGCAGCTTCGCGGGGCCGCCACCTGGACGATCCGGCGCCAGGATGAAGAAACCAGCGCAGCGATGAACGGAGCCTCGTCGTCGTTCGAGCCACCTCGCTACAGCGCTTAGTCGAACCGATCGCCTGACGCGCGGCTTTCCAGGGCGCTTTGCAGCCTTCCGTCGCCCTGGCGATACATGTCAGCCCCTCAGGTTCTTGCTGCAGGTTTGGCAAGCGGCCAGCGGAAGGCTAGAGGAAGCTCCCCTTCTCTTCAGGCGTCCAGACCTTTGCGACTTCCCCAGGCTCGGCTTGATCAAGTGCTCGATCGCTTCCGCGAAATCGAGGCGCGCATGGGTGCGGCGACGGATGGCTCCGAGATCGTTCGCCTTTCCAAGGAGCACGCCGAGCTCAAGCCCGTCGTCGATGCGGTCACGCGGCTGCAAAAAGCGCGCGACGAGGCTCCAGAACTGGAGGAGATGGCCGCCGGGGCGGACCCGGAAATGGCGGCCATGGCCCGCGATGAGCTTGAGGGCTTGAAGACCCGCCTGCCAAAGCTCGAGCACGACGTCGCGCTCTTGCTCGCGCCCAAGGATAAGGATGAAAACGCCTCGGCCATTCTCGAGGTCCGGGCAGGTACAGGCGGCGACGAAGCCGCCCTTTTCGCAGGCGATCTTTTTCGAATGTACCAGCGCTACGCCGCCGAGCAGGGGTGGCGCGTCGAGATCGACAGCCTTTCAGAAGGCGACGCTGGTGGTTTTAAGGAAATCATCGCCTCGGTCAGTGGCGATGGCGTCTTCGGCCGGCTCAAATTCGAAAGCGGCGTCCATCGGGTTCAACGCGTGCCCGCCACGGAAGCACAAGGGCGCATACATACCTCAGCTGCGACGGTGGCCGTCTTGCCAGAGCCCGAGGACGTGGAGATCGATATCAAGGACGCTGATATCCGGATTGATACCTATAGATCCTCCGGCGCAGGCGGCCAGCACGTGAACAAGACAGATTCTGCGGTGCGCATCACCCACTTGCCGACTGGGATCGTCGTGACTTCCTCCGAGAAATCACAACATCAAAACAGAGCGCGCGCGATGAAGGCGCTGAAGGTGAAACTTTACGACCAGCAGCGCGAGGCGCTCGATGCGGCTCGCTCAGATGCGCGCAAGAACCAGGTCGGTTCCGGTGATCGGTCCGAACGTATCAGGACCTACAATTTCCCTCAGGGGCGCGTCACCGACCACCGGATCAACCTGACGCTCTACAATCTCCCCAAGATCATGGAAGGCGAAGCGCTCGACGATGTGATCAGCCCGTTGATCGCTGAGGATCAGGCCGCACGACTTTCGGCCTTGGAAGACGAATTCAGCTGAACGCGGCAGCCCATCGCCCCACGCGTCGGCAAGGTTTTGGCGAATTCTGAGAACAGAACTCCAAGCAGCCGCTTGTCGCGGGAGCTTGCATGCGGCAAGGCCTCCGACATGACCGGTCACGTCGCGGCCATCTTCCGTCATCCGGTGAAAGGCTTCACGCCCGAGGCCCTCAGCGCTGTGCGCCTGGCGCCAGGCGATGGCTTTCCTTTCGACCGCGTCTGGGCGGTGGAAAACGGCCCCTCAGGCTTTGACCCAAGCGCGCCAGCCTTCGTGCCGAAGCAGAAGTTCACCGTCCTGGCCCAGATCGCCAAGGTGGCCGCAGCGCGCACGCATTTTGACGCCGAAACCCGCCGACTGCATGTGACCGCCCCTGGCGCATCCGAAATCTCTGTACGCCTGGACGAGACGTCAGACTGCGAAGCCTTCAGCGCCTGGCTGACAAGGCTCTTGGCCGATGACGTACGCGGCCCCTTGCGCGTCGTTCAGGCCCCGGGCGAACACCGCTTCACCGATCATCCCATGGGGCAGGTCTCGATCGTCAACCTGGCCAGCGTACGCGACTTGAGCCAGCGCATGGGCGTTGAGCTCGATCCGTTGCGATTTCGCGCCAACCTCTATGTTGAGGGCTGGCCTGCGTGGGCCGAAAACCGGTGGACTGGAAAGCACATGCTTGTGGGCTGGGCCGAGGCCAGCGTCTTCAAACCCATCGTCAGGTGCGCCGCCACTCACGTCGATCCGACCACCGCGGAACGCGATCTGGATATCTGCAAGGCGCTCTTCGACAATTTCGGCAATATGTTTTGCGGAATTTATGTTCGGATCAATTCGCCCGGCGCGGTTGGCCTGGGCGATGCAGTCACCACGCCGGGCGCAAACCCAGAACCGGAGGACCCCGGCGCGTGACGATCAACCTCGTGCAGGCCTGGCAAGGCGCACGCCGGCGCCTGGAAGCAGCAGGCCTCGCCGGCCCGGTGATTGATGCGCGACTGCTCGTCGAGGCGGCGGCCGACGTCACCCGCGTCGAGATCGTCACTGATCCCTATCGCGCCCTTTCGCCCGAGCAAGAGGCGCGGCTTGAGAGTTACCTGGCGCGGCGTGAACACCGCGAACCGGTCAGCCAGATCCTTGGCCGCAAGGGTTTCTGGAAGATCATGCTGAACGTAACCCGCGACGTTCTTAGTCCGCGTCCGGACACCGAAACCGTCGTTGAGTGGGTGTTGCGCGATTTTCCCGAACAGGCCGCTTGGTCGGTTCTAGATCTGGGCGTCGGATCTGGGGCTATTGTGCTTTCGATCCTGGCCGAGCGCCCTGCGGCTCGCGGCCTGGGTGTCGATGTCTCAGAGGAGGCCTTGGCTGTTGCGCGCGAGAACGCCGCCAATCTAGGCCTGGGCCGACAGGTTGCGCTTTTGCGCGGCGATTGGACGGATGGTCTTGCTGACGCAAGTTTCGACCTGGTGGTCGCAAATCCACCCTACATCGCCAGCGACGTCATCGAGACGCTGGAACCTGAGGTGCGCGACTTCGAGCCGCGTATCGCCCTGGAGGGCGGACCAGATGGTCTGACGCACTACCGCAGCCTGGCGCCGCAGATCCTGCGGGTTCTAAAGCCCGGCGGGCGGTTCGCCGTAGAGATCGGCTATGACCAGAAAAAACCCGTCGAGGAACTGTTTCGCAAAGCTGGCGCAACTGAGGTTCAGACCCTGCGCGACCTCGGCGACAGAGACCGGGTTGTCGCGGGTACGAAAAATCCCTTGGAAACCTGAGCTCGACTCGCTACTTAAGAAGCGTCTCCACCCAATTCTTCGGCTTCAGGTAGAGGCGTCCCGCGAAGGACGCACGCCGGACCCGAGGGGCGCGACGGCTCCCAAGGCCTCTCGCTTAACAGCTCCGGGCGGAGACGGGGAACACTCAAAAGTCTTCGACATTAGAAAACCCGGGCCAGGCGCCCGATCCCGCTGAAGGCTAGCGTAGGCCGACAAGAACAAAGTCCGGCCGTAGGGAAATTGAGACGGTTATTAAATAATGAGAGATTTCAAAGGCATGAAGCGTCAACGCGGTCGAAATCGCGGCGGCGGCAGCGGTGGTGGCGGCGGCGGCAAGCCGCAGGCGCAAAACGCCAATCGCGCATTCGACTCGAACGGTCCAGAGGGGACCAAGGTCCGCGGCAACGCTCAGCACGTGTTCGAGAAATACCAGCAGCTGGCGCGTGACGCGTCTGCATCTGGTGACCGCGTGCTCGGCGAAAACTATCTGCAGCATGCCGAACACTACTTTCGTCTACTGCGCGCCATGCAGCCTACGCGGCCGGCCAGCGAGATTCTCGGTCGAGATCACTTCTCTTCGGGCTTCGACATCGATTTTGAGGACGAAAACGCTCAAGCACAGTCCGAAGCTGCTGACGCGGCCTCCGCAGAGGCTGGCGATACGCCTGAGACCTGGCAAACCCGAGACAACGGCGGCGATCGACCGGCGCAACGTGAAGAGCGTCCAAGAGACGGACAGCGCGACGAGCGGCCTCGCTACGACAACGGCGGCCCCCAAGGCCGTCGCGATCGCCCCTGGCGCGACGAGCGACCCAGGGATGGGCAACGCGATGAGCGGCCGCGCGATGACAGACCCCGAGACGAAAGGCTGCGTGACGATAGACCCCGTGATGAACGGCCCCGTGATGATCGCTCCCGCGATGACAGACCTCGCGAAGATCGTCCGCGTGACGACCGCTCAAGAGATGATCGGCCGAGAGACGAGCGGCCTCGCTACGATGATAGACCTCGTGACGAGCGTCCTGTGCGTGAGGAGCGCCCCGCGCGTGACGAGCGTCCCCGCTTCGAGCGCAATCGCGACGAGCGTCCAGAACGGGAGGTTTCGCGAGACCCTCTAGCCGTGGTCGAGCCACAGATCCAAGCGCCCCTCGCCTCTGTAGCGCCTGAGCGAAAGACCCGTGTCTTGCGCGACAGCGACGGCGGAGAAAGCCACGCTCCGGCCTTCTTGCAAGCGCCTGCGCCGCGCGCCGAGGCCACCGATGAAGTCCCCAAGCCGCGCCGCCGCCGCGCGCCGCGCACCGATGGGCCAACTGCGCCGGAGACTGAAGACGCATAAATCACCGTGGGCTTGATATCCGACGGCCCGCCGCGCGCTCCGCGACCCCTCTTGAGAACGCTGCGACGAAGGTCACACCCCGCCGCCAAGCCCTGAGCGAGCGCTCCGCGTTTGCGATGGGGCCGTCACGCCGGTCATAGCCTAAAGCCTAGGGCGAGGTGTCCAGCCGCTCACTCTGCGCAGCGATGTCCGCCGGCGGTTCGGGGAAACTTTCCCACGGCAGATCTTTGTGCAGCGTGCGCGACCAACGGCTAAGCCATTCATCGCCGTCGGGACCCACATAGGTATCGCTGATCTTGTAGGCGGGATCACGCATTGCGCGCTCTAGGCTGATCGGGTGCAGGTTATTGCGGCGCAGGATCTTGGCGAGCTCGGCGATACTGTCTGCGTTTAAGCGTGTCGCGTGCAGCAAGAAGACGAAATCAAGCCGTCGTCCCAAGAGCTGATAGGCTGCGGCCCTATACCAGACGACGGCCTTGGTCGTGTAGTCGAGGTAGGCTTGCCTGATCCGCTCGGCATCGGGTTTGTCGTTGCGCAGGATCGCGGCGTCATACGGCAGAGCGAACATCCAATCAGAATTTTCCATCGTGACCGGAGCCACGCGGTAGTTGTGCGCGCTGAGCCAGGCCTCGAAGGTTTGGCGAGCCTCAAGCGTCAGACCCGTTTCAAGATAAGGGTGACGAAACCAGCGAAGGGGATCGGCGTGCGCCGCCAAGCGGGGTCTCAGGAGCCCATCAGCGCGGCTTACATCGGCGATGTAATCCTCAACCGGCGTTTTGTTGAGGGATTCATGAGAATAGGTGTGGTTGCCGAGGTTCACGCCGGCGTCGAGCCACAGGTCGACCAGCTTAATGTTTTCAGCCGCGCCGGCGCCATCTAACCGCTCGCCAATGACAAAACCGGTCGCGGGCAAATGGCCGCGGCGCAGACCGGCCAGCAACGACTTCGTCGTGGTCTCGACATAAGGCGCTGATCCCGAAAGGGACATCCCGGGAAGATCGTCGAACGTCAGGGCGACGCCTTCGGCCTTAGCCCCGCCGGCGAACGCAAGAAACGCAACGCTCGCGAGCGAAAGCAGCAATCGGAGCACCAGAGAATTCTCCCGCGGTTGAGTGTCCGGATCAATGACAAGGCAGACCTTGTGGCGGCTATCAGCCGAAACCGCGCGCGCCGTCCTGTTGTCCAGTCACCCCGGGATTTCGAGTCATGGCCCCGGTCGCTTTACGCTATTCTGGTTTGCCCCAAGGTCGAAACATCGAAGTGACGCCGCGATAGCTGCAGACGGCGCAGGGCGATGGCGATGCCTCGCGCAAAGGGTCTCGCGCGCAATGCTGGCGCATCCTAAATTTACACAGAGCATTGCAGCCCCTGCTGCGGCCACGTTACCTGACGGATATGCACGCTCCCGATTGCCAACACGAGGACGGCGCCCACCCTGGACTAAGGGGGCGGGCGTTGCGCCAAGCCATGACTGTGGCCGAGCACCGGTGCGCCAGCGCCCGCGAGCGACTGACCCAGCCCCGCCGGCGCGTTTTGGCGCTCTTGCTTGGGAGCGACGGGCCTTTGAAGGCCTACGACCTGATCGCCGCCTACGGTGAAACAGGTGAAGCCGCCAAACCTCCAACAGTCTATCGCGCGTTGGAGTTTCTCGAGCGTCTGGGATTTGCACATCGGATCGAGAGCCTCAACGCCTACGTTCCCTGCAGGATCGACAGCGCCGGGCACACAGCAGCCTTTCTCATCTGCGATTGTTGTGGCGCAGCTGAAGAGTTCGAGCCCGATTTTACGCCCGGTCGCGCAGCCGCAACGGCCAAAGGCTACGCCGTCACATCAGTTACGCTTGAAGCCCGCGGTCTCTGCCCAGCGTGCCAGGCCGCGTGAAGCTGCGCGGGGTCTTGCGCTTGCAGCACGGGCAGGTCAGCGTCTCCAACCCTTCAAGCGTTCAGTTCGCCTGAAGCGTCGACTATGCGTAAGGCCGGCGTACTACCAGAAGATGCCCCGAACGACCTGGACAATTCGACCTGTGAACTGATCGACCAGAATGGCGTCGCCCCCGACCCTCACCCACTCAAAACCGGGCGGCGGATAGGGCAGGTCATAATCGATGAAATTGCCAATCCAGTAATTTCGCCCATACCAACCGTGCGGCAGGAAATCACCGAAGGCCCAGGCGCGCGAATAGTAGCCATAGGGCTGGCTGTAGGCGCCGGCGCGAAACCGATCATGGGCCCAAAACACCGTAGGCGCCCGCCCGGCCCGCCAATGCGCGGGCGCTCCGGGTGAGCCTCCCCATGGGCTGGCGGCTGTACGGACGCCGGATCCTGCCAGCGGAACCTCATGTCGCCCCTCAAATCCGCTTCGCGCTCCGCCTGAACGGTCAGCTCCGCGTAGACCTTCGGCATGCCCTGATCTGCCAAAGCCATTCGGCGCTTCCTGCCGACGCGAGGCGCCGGGACCTGGAGGCGTCCCTTGCTCGAAGCGTTGCGTCCCAGGTTCGCGGTTCGTTCGGCCAAATTCCGACCCATGGCGCTGAGCGTCGCCCTGGCCTTCAAAACCATGACGCTGCGGCCCCGCGCCAGGCCCGCCCTCGTTGTGGAAATTCTGCGAACCGCCAGAGCTGAATGCGCGACCCCCAGGCGGGCCGCCTGGACCATTGCGAGGTTGCGGGCTTGGTCCTGGCCCACGCTGATCCTGGTTTGGAGGCGCCCCCTCGTGGCCCTTGCGGTCGTGTTCCTGGGCCACGACGGACTGAGCGGCGCCGGCGATGAGCAAAAAAGCCAATCCGACTGTGATGCCTTTTTTCATGATCTCGCTCCGAGGGCTAAAAGGCCCAAAGGGTTGCGTGGGACGTATGCCTACTCTCTTGCTCCAGCTACCGAACCGCGCTTGATGGGCGCAAAGTCCAGATGACCCATTAGCGAGGACGCGCGCCCGTGACAGCGCACCCCAACGACGTCGTCGGCTTCTGGCTCCAGGCGGGGCCGTCGAAGTGGTTTAAGAAGATCACCGCCTTCGACGAGGCTATTCGACTGAAGTTCGAACCCGTCCACCACGCCGCAGCTCGTGGCGAATATGACGCCTGGATGAGCAGCGCCGATGGCGCATTGGCTCTACTGATCCTCCTCGATCAGTTTCCGCGCAACCTTTACCGTAATTCCGCCCACGCCTTTGCAACCGACCAAAAGGCGCGTGCGTTCGCATTTGAGGCCATCGAAAAGGGGTTCGACCGGCAGGTTAATTCGTCCATGCGCCAGTTCTACTACCTGCCATTCTCTCATTCAGAGAACATCACCGACCAGGACTATTGCCTCGCGCTCAACACCGAAGCTGGGGACGAAGACAACATTAGATGGGCAGCCCTTCACCGGGACATCATCGTCCGTTTCGGTCGGTTTCCGCACCGCAACGCCGCCCTTGGCCGCGTGACGACCCCGCAAGAGCAGGAGTTTCTGGATGAGGGCGGGTTCTCGGGCTGACACGCATTTGCCTGTGAATGATCGAACCGGTGCGATTCACGGCGCCGCCGAATCAGGGCCACGTCAGCACGTGAACGCTCATGCCCCTCTCCATCCGAGCGACCCGATCGCCTCTGAACATCCGGAGCGACAGTATCTCGACCTGTTGGCCGACATCTTGGCCAATGGCGTTGAGAGAGGCGATCGCACAGGGACCGGAACGCTGGGCGTCTTCGGTCGCCAGATGCGCTTCGACTTGGCGCGAGGCTTCCCGCTGCTCACCACCAAGAAGCTCCACAAGAAATCTATCATTCTGGAACTTCTGTGGTTTCTTCGCGGCGACACGAATGTGCGTTGGCTTCAGGAGCGAGGGGTCAGCATCTGGGACGAATGGGCCGACGCAGACGGCGAGCTAGGTCCCGTCTATGGCAAGCAGTGGCGATCTTGGACTGCGCCTGATGGTCGGGTGATCGACCAGATCAGCGCCGTCTTGGAAAGCTTAAGGTCCAATCCCAACAGCCGCCGTCACATCGTCTCAGCCTGGAACCCGGCTGAGGTGGAAGATATGGCGCTGCCGCCCTGCCATTGCCTGTTCCAGTTCTACGTCGCCCAGGGCAGGCTTTCGTGCCAGCTCTACCAGCGCTCCGCCGACGTCTTCCTGGGTGTTCCGTTTAACATCGCCTCCTATGGGCTCCTGACCATGATGATGGCCAAGGTGACGGGACTGGAGCTTGGAGAATTCGTCCACACGCTGGGGGACGCGCACCTTTATCTCAACCACCTTGATCAGGCGCGCGAGCAACTCACCCGCGAGCCGCTGCCCTTACCGACACTTGAAATCGCCGACCGTGACGACCTCTTCGCCTTTGAGTATGAGGATTTCCGCCTTCGCGGTTACCGGGCGCACGATCCGATCGCGGCTCCGATCGCAGTCTAGCTCAGCAGCGTGAAATGAACGATGGAGCGATGGACGTCGTGCATATAGGTATCGGGTGCGCGACGAAGCGTGATCAGCGCGCTCGCCTCCATGGCGTTCCATGAGAGCATCGCGGTTATCAAGTTGAAAAGCAGTCGCTCGTCCATTTCATAGGTAAGCCTGGCGCGATCACTTTCGGTGATGGTTTCAACCGGTCCGGCTTGGTCGTTGTCCGTCGAAAACCGAAAGAGCAGTGATCGAGATCCATCGGATCGGCGCGCATCAATGTAGATGTCCGCTGCGAGCTCCAGACCCATCTTCGCTCGGCGCGACGCATAGTTGGCGGCGCATTTCTTCAGCGCCCTTATCCAGTCAAACGTCAGATCGTTCGGCAGTCGGGTCTCGGTGAAGCTTGCAACGCGGTCTTTGAGGCTCAAGGCGTAGTCCGCGCGGTCTGCATCGGTGAAATTGCGATGCGTCGCACGAGGGTCTTCTGCGACCGTCAGGCTGGTGCTTTCCAGCACATCGCCCGGGTAGAGCTTAGCCAGCGCGTCTGCGGCTCCGATAGAGAAAAGCTCAGCCGCAAGCTCGGCTGAGAGAGGCTGCGGCAGGAAGCGCGAGAGCGCGGCGGCTGAACCCCCCAATACATATTCACCGCCCGCCGGGATGACGCGGCGCGGCCTCAGGGCTTTTACGTTTTCGCGGAAATTGCTGCGTGTGCGGGCCCGCAAGCTCATCATCGCGGCGTGCTTCGCCGCCGCGTCGTAGTCACCCATTCCCATGGGGAAGAGAGAGGCCGAGGCGTAGGGTAGAATGGCGATGTCGGGCGGACCGTACTGGGCGGCTATGCGCTCCGCATCTGAAGGCAAGATTGTGTTGTCGACCGCATTGAAGAGCCGCGCGCCATCGGCGTCATAGATATAAATCGAGGTGTCGAGGTCGTAGTCGACCTGGGTCTCTTCACCCTTCGTATTGCCGTGAAAATCCTTGAAGACCACGACCTGCGAGCCCCGGCTCCCCAACGGACTGCGGGTTTCGAACGGAACCTCGATGATTTGGTCAAACCCCAAGGCCCGCAGACCGTTTTTCAGGTTCGGCGTGTTGAGCTTGCCGATCAGAACCGGCGTGGCCTTGTCGAACCTCTCCAGGGTTTGAGGGTGCAGATGGTCGTGATGCAGGTGGCTGACATAGATCAGATCGGGATGGCTATCCCAGATTTCCGCCTTCAGAGGGTCAGGGACCGGCGGAAAATTCCACCAGGTCTGCTGACAGGGGCCGTCAAACCACGGGTCCGTCAGGAGCCGCTCGCCCGTTGAAAGTGTAATCAGAAAACAGGCGTTGGCGACATATCTGACCTGCATCGTCAGGCCGCCAGGGGTTCAGCGACAACCGTCAAACTGCGGCCCGCGCCGCAGGCGAAGAGGGCGCGAGCCAGGTTCAGGAAGGCGTCCATCCCTTGTTCGGCTAAAATCAGATCGATCGCCATTCGTGCGCGATGCGCGTCCTTTCCCGCACCCGGCGTCGCCACGTAATTGGAGCCCGGATGCATCAAAAACCAGTCAATGGGGAAGCTCGCGTAACCCACCTTGACCGCGAAACCCATGCGCGCGAGCAGCAGCGCAAGTGTCTTGGCGTTAAAGTAGTTGAGGTGCTGTGGCGGCGAGACCCAGAAATCGCGATCGACAGCCCCGGCGGCGCGCGCGCTCTGCTGTAATGGACTGAAATCGTTCGGCACGGTGATCGCCAGCACCCCGCCTGGAGCAAGAATTCGCGGGAGCTTGGCGAGGAGCGCCTCTGGATCGACGACGTGCTCAAGCACATGCTCCATGACGCAGACATCGACCTTGGCGCCATCGTCAATGAGCTGACCCAGAATTTCAAAGGCGTCACCGAATTGGGCGCGGCTCTGAAGTTGAGGATTGAACCTAGCCAGGCCCGCCTGGGAAAAATCCAGGCCCTGGACGGCATAGCCCGCCTCTTGCGCCGCGGCCAAAAACCAGCCCTCGCCGCAGCCGATCTCAAGAAGCTTTCCGCGTCCAGTCGCCCCGCGGGCTTCGTCGATTGCGGCCAACAACAGGCTGGCCAGGAGCGTCCTGTGTTCTATCTCGGTTTGCGAATAGGCCTGGGAATAGGTGCCATGCGAGGCCTGGAAATATTCAGCGGCGTAGAACGCCTTCAAACGCTCGGCGCTGGGACTTGGCGTCACGCGTCGCCAGCCGTCGGCTTGTATTTTCAGCTCGGGCGTTCTTCGGCCGGTGCTCTTGTCGACGCTCATCATCAAAGACTGGCAGGCCTCGGTTAAGTCCCAATTAACCATAGGAGGCTGGAGGAAACTCTTCGTGGTTCTGATAGGACAGCGCCTATGGCCTCCATCATGCTCACCGCCGGTCCCATCGCCCGCGCCAGGAACGGCGTCATCGGCAAGGATGGCTCCATGCCTTGGCGGTTGAGAACCGACCTGGCGAACTTCCGAGCCGTGACGATGGGCAAACCCGTGATCATGGGGCGCAAAACATGGGAGAGCCTGCCGCGACGCCCCTTGGTCGGGCGGACCAATATCGTGCTTTCGCGAGACGGCTCCTTCGAACCTAAGGGCGCTGTGGTCTGCGAAGACTTCACCGACGCCGTAGCGATCGCGCGTGAACAAGCCGCCGAAGATGGCGCGCGAGAGGTCTGCGTAATCGGCGGGGCCTCGCTCTTCGAGCTTGCCCTCACCAAGGCAGGACGCATCTACCTCACCGATATCGACGCCGAGATTGATGGCGACATTATGCTTTCGCCGATCGATGAAAGTCGTTGGATCGAGGTCAGCGCCAAGGCCTATCCCGCCGGTGATGAGGACGACCATCCTTTCACAATCCGCGTTTTAGAACGCCGCTGATTGTTCGATGGAGTTTCTTCCAGGAACGCCGGCCTTTCCTGCGGAGGCGCTGACCGCGAAAACCTGGCGCGTCCGCAAGAATGAGGCGCCTTGGAGCGGCTTCCCCTTGGGGGCGTTTGGCGCGAATACTGTGAGATAAAGCTGCCCGCGCCTTGGGCCGCCATCGCAAGGGAGAAGGGCCATGGACGACGGCTCAATCGACAAGACACGCGCCACGCGCGATGCGGTCTATGCGATGGACCTCAAGGACATCAATCCGGTCGACCCTGAACCCTTTCGCACGGACACTTGGGGCCCCTATTTCGAACGTCTGCGCGCCGAAGATCCGGTTCATTGGGCGGTCGCTGCGGATCCGGATGTCGGCGGCTACTGGTCGGTGACCAAGTGGAACGACATCATGGCCGTGGACACCAATCACGAAGCCTTTTCGTCCGAACCGACCATTGTTCTGCCGGACCCGGCGGAAGATTTCACCCTTCCGATGTTCATCGCCATGGACCCGCCAAAACACGACGTGCAGCGCAAGACCGTGAGCCCGATCGTAGCGGGGCCCAATCTTGCTAAGATGGAGCCGATCATTCGCGAGCGCGCGGGCGCTATTCTCGATGACTGCCCGATCGGCGAACAGTTTGATTGGGTCGACAAGGTCTCGATTGAACTGACGACCATGACCTTGGCGACGCTTTTCGACTTTCCATGGGAAGACCGGCGCAAACTCACCCGCTGGTCGGACGTCGCGACAGCGGCGCCGGATTCGGGCGTCTTCAGCTCCAACGACCCTGAAATCGCCGAAAACGAACGGCGCTCAGAGCTCTTTGAATGCGTCGACTATTTCATGCGCCTGTGGAACGAGCGGGTGAACGCCCCTCCAAAGCCCGACCTGATTTCGATGCTCTGTCATGGCGAGGCCACGCGCGACATGGATCGGATGGAGTATCTGGGAAACCTCATCCTGCTGATCGTCGGGGGTAATGACACCACGCGCAACACCATCACCGGTTCGGTGCTTGCTCTGCACCAGAACCCTGACCAGGATAAAAAACTTCGCCAAAATCCGGAGCTGATCGCCTCGATGGTGTCGGAGACGATTCGTTGGCAGACCCCGCTCGCCTATATGCGCCGTCGCGCGACCCGCGATATCGAACTCAACGGCAAGATCATCAAAGAAGGTGACAAGGTGGCGATGTGGTACGTCTCGGGAAATCGGGACGAAGAGATCATTGATCGTCCCAACGACTACATCATTGACCGCGATCGGGTGCGCCAACATCTCTCATTCGGCTTCGGCATTCATCGCTGCGTCGGCAACCGTCTGGCCGAGCTCCAGTTGAAAATTATCTGGGAGGAGATTCTCAAGCGTTTCCCTAGGATCGAAGTCGTGGGCCCGCCTCGCCACGTCTATTCGTCCTTCGTAAAGGGATACGAGAGCTTGCCGGTAATTATTCCCACCCGCCTATAGCGGCGCTTTGGCGCTTAAGGGCCCTAACCCAAGGTCAGGGCCATTAGGGTTTTCGGCGTCAGCCGACGCCGTCGAGGTACTCAATCTCCGGGCGACCGCTAAGAACCGCTGCGAACTTCGGACCCGCGGCCTTAAAGTAATCTGTGCCGCCATGGTGGGTCAGCGCATCTTGATCAGCGTAGACTTCAAGGACTTTATAGGTATTGGGCTCGGCGCGGCTCTTGGTCAGCTGATAGGCGAGGTTTCCCGGCTCATTGGCGTGGACCTGGCTGGCGAGCTCGCCGAAGAAGGTTTCGAACTCGTCGGTCTTGCCCTCCTGGATTCTCAAAGTCGCAATCACGCCGATCCGCATACCGCCCTCCGAACACTTGTTTGAAATTCACGGTATGACGCCGCGTAGGGACGAGCAAGTCCTAGCCTATCTGACTTTCTGTCCGCAGGGCGCCGGGGTCTCCCGTCATCATGCGGTGGTTCGTCGAGATCGTCCGGCGTGGCGAGGACGAGGTCGTGATTCAGAGGCAGCCGCCGATCCCCAAATGGGGTGCTCGCCTCATTGCGGCGCTTGAGGCGGCATGAGGCATGATCTTCGCCGAGCCGTCCCCGGTAGGCCTCGACAAGCGGTTGGCGATGATTAGCGGCTCTCGTTCCAGCCATAGGCCACCCAGTGGTGGCCGCCCAGGTGGCGCGCTTCAATGACCCCGTCGGCGCGCGCACGCGCTGTGCGGCGCGCGCGTAGCGCTAGTCCTGCAAATCCTAGGAGCGCAGAGGCCATCACAGCGATCACTGCAACGGTTGCGGCGAATACCACGGCCAGAACCGCGCCAACGACGACCGCAGCAGCCGTCGCCAAGAGACCGCCCAGCATGACCAAACTGCGCAGAGCAGATCCGTGACGGGCGGCGAACTCTTTCACCATGACGTCCTCACGCGCCCATAAGCTGAGCGTACAACAACTATGTCGTCCCAAGGGTTCCGGTCGTCAACCATGTACAACCCCAAAGGGACGCGCCGCGTCGATTATGCCGCGCCTTGCAGCGCCAATGCCTTGCGCTCGCGCATTGCTGCATCGAACGCTGAATTAATCGCCGCAGCCTTGGCTTCAGCGACTTCAATGAACTCGGTCGGCAAACCGCGGCTTCGCGCGCGGTCAGGATGGGCTTCCGAAAGCATGGCGCGCCAGGCGGCGCGCAAATCTGCGTCGGAGGCGTCATGGCGAACGCCCAAAATGACATAGGGATCGCCCGCCTCGGGGCCCATGTGCGTGGCCTTCAACCGACGAAAGACCAGCGGGCTCTGCCCGAATAACTCTGACACGCGTTGCAGATAGGCGAGCTCGTCGCTGGTTACGACGCCATCGGCCATGGCGACGTAAAAGAGGCCATCGAGGACATCTTCCAAAAGCTGTGGACAAGCCCGATAGCGCTTTTGGAGGCGTCGTGCGTAACTTTCGAAACCGCGGGTGGTCTGACGGGCGAGCTGGTAGAGCCTGCGCACGTTGCCCTCGCTTGCGGCGTCAGCATGGAAGACCTCGGAAAAGGCCAGCCACTCGCCGGACTGGGCCTCGCCATCGGCCTTCGCCAGCTTTGCGCCAAGCGCTGTAACCGCCGTCGAGAACGCGGGGTCCTCGCCGGGAAGCCCCGGAGGGCAGACATCGCACTCGGCCTCATCGAGGTTGCGAGCGGCAAGTCCAGCTATCTTGCGCCAGAAGCTCATTGGGATAAGCAGCCATACGAGCGTGGCCGAGATAAGACAATCAAAGGACGGGTTAAGTTTTGGAAAGGTCGTGGCGCTTCTGGATCGACCGCGGGGGAACGTTCACCGACGTCATCGGCCAGGTTGTCGAAGGGCCTGACGCGGCTGCAGAGACCTCGCTCAAGCTGCTGTCGACCTCTTCCAGCTATCCGGACGCTGCGGTGGAGGCGATGCGCCGCATATTGCGCGTAGAGCCTGACGCCCCCTTCCCCGCCGACCGGGTCGAATCCATCAAAATGGGGACGACGGTCGCCACCAACGCCTTGCTTGAGCGTGCAGGGACCAAGACGCTCTTTGTCACCACGCAGGGTTTCGCCGATTCGGTGTTGATCGGCGACCAGGCGCGACCCGACCTCTTTGCGCTTACGATCGTTCGTCCCGAGCCTCTCTATGCGGGTGTCGTGGAGGCCAAAGAGCGGCTCGACGCCACAGGCGCGGTTATTCGTCAGCTTGACGCAAATGCGCTCGAACGCGACCTCGAAATTGCTCTGCGTCAAGGCTTCACCTCGGTGGCCATCGCCTTCCTCCATGCAGACCTCAACCCCGCTAACGAATTGGCGGCCGGAAAGATCGCCGGAGCTCTTGGTTTTGAGTTCGTGGCTTTGAGCCACGAGGTTTCACCGCTGCCGAGATTTGTTCCGCGCGCGGAAACGACGATCGCCGACGCCTATCTGACGCCCATGCTCCAGGCCTATGTCCGTCGGGTCGCCGAGGCCGTGGCGGGCGTTCCGCTCTATTTCATGACTTCGTCGGGAGGTCTCGTTCGAGCCGAAGCTTTCCGCGGCAAGGATGCGGTGGTTTCAGGCCCGGCCGGCGGGGTCGTGGGCGTCGCCCGAACGGCGGACCAGGCCAAGACCTCCGCCGTGCTGGGATTTGATATGGGCGGCACGTCCACCGACGTCTGTCGGTTCGCAGGCGAGTTGGAACGCCGTGACACGGCCAAGGTCGCTGGGGCGAAGATTAGAAGCCCGATGCTTGACGTCGAGACGGTCGCGGCCGGCGGCGGATCGATCCTCACCTTCGACGGCATGCGTGCGCGGGCGGGCCCGGCCAGCGCAGGAGCCGATCCCGGACCGGCCTGCTACGGCCGCGGAGGCCCTGCCACCGTCACCGACGCCAACATTTTACTGGGTCGTCTCGATCCGCGCTTCTTCCCCGCCGTTTTCGGGCGAAGCGGCGATCAACCCCTTGATCTGGATGCCGCTCAAGCCCGCATGGCCGATCTTGCCGCAGCGATGGGCGCCCAAAGCCTTGAAGCCGCCGCAGAAGGCTTCGTCGCAGTCGCCGTTGAACAGATGGCTCAGGCCGTTCGCCGAATTTCCACCGCCCGTGGCTTTGACCCTCGCGAGCACGCCCTGACCGCTTTTGGCGGCGCCGCGGGCCAGGTCGCCTGCCAGATCGCAGAAGCGCTCGGGGTCGATGAGATCCTTTGTCCCAGGTACGCCAGCGTGCTTAGCGCCTGGGGCATTGGCCAGGCCCAGGTCACCGCGCTGCGGCAAGCGGGCCTTGATGTCGTGCTCGATGAGGCTGGCCTTGTCCGCGCCAGTCTAGCTCTGGACGAGGTCGAAAAAAGCGCCCGCGCCGCAATGCGCGAGCAAGGCGCCAAGACCGATGTCGTGCGTCGAACACTTCGCTTGCGCTATGACGGCGCCGACGCGGAGCTTCCGGCTCCCTTCAGCGACCTGGCCGAGGCGAAAGCTGGATTTGAAGCCGCCCATCATCGGCTCTTCGGGTTTGTTGAGGACGATCGCGCCATCCTCATAGCGGCTGTCGAGGCTGAAGCTCAATCAGACGCCTCGTCCGACGAGGCGATCGATTGCAAGATCCCCCAAGGTCGCCTGGCCGATGGCGCGCCGTTGCGAATGTTCGCACGCGGGGCCTGGTGCGAAGCGCCAGTGATCGCCGCCGACGCCTTCACAAGCCTCGAAGGTCCAGCGCTTATTGTTCGGCCCGATACTCAGATTGCTGTGGCCCCCGGCTGGCGGGCTGAGGCCCAGGCCAAGGGATTGATCCGCCTGGTGCGTTCTGAGGCCGCCTCTCGTCAGCTTATCTCCCTCGAAAAGCCTGATCCCGTCACGCTGGAGCTCTTCAACCGCCGCTTTATGGGCGTCGCCGAAGCCATGGGCGCAGCCCTTGAGCGCACAGCCCACTCCGTGAACATTAAGGAACGGCTCGACTTCTCCTGTGCGCTGTTTGACGCCGACGGAGGCCTGGTCGCCAACGCGCCCCACATGCCGGTCCATCTTGGCAGCATGGGCGCCTCAGTTCGCGCCGTCAAAGACCGCCACCCTGTGCTTCATCGCGGCGAGGCGTTCGCGCTCAATAATCCCTATGCTGGCGGCACGCACCTGCCCGACATCACGGTCGTCATGCCGATCTTCATGGAGGGGGAGACACCGTCCTTCTATGTCGCCGCACGCGGCCACCATGCCGACGTCGGCGGGGTTCAGCCCGGTTCAATGCCGCCGTTTTCGAAAACGATCGACGAAGAGGGCGTCTTGTTGGACGCGCTGGCGATCATGAAGAATGGCCGCTTTCTCGAAGCGGAGACCAAGGCGGCCTTGGGCTCCGGTTCGTGGCCGGCGCGCGATCCGCAAACCAACCTGGCCGATCTTAAGGCGCAGATCGCGGCCTGCCAGGCTGGGGGCGCTGCGGTCTCAGAGATGATCCTCGCTTACGGTGCAGACGCAGTCGCGCGCTATATGAGCTTTGTGCAACAGAACGCTTCGGCGGCGGTCAGGCGGGCGGTGGGAAAGCTTTCCAATGGCTTTGCGCGGGTGCCGATGGATGGCGCAGGCGAGATTGTCGTCACCACGACCGTCGATGCTGCGGCCGGTGAAGCCATTCTTGATTTCACCAAGTCGGCCGATCAGACGCCAACCAATTTCAATGGCCCGTCGGCGATCGTCCACGCCGCAGCGCTTTATGTTTTTCGCACGCTCGTCGATGACGACATCCCGCTAAATGCAGGCTGCCTGGAACCCCTCAAGATCCTTACGCGTCCCGGCTCCATGCTCGATCCGCGGCCGCCTGCCGCGGTTGTCGCTGGCAATGTCGAAACAAGCCAACACGTCGTCGATGCGCTCTATGCGGCCTTGGGCGTCATGGCTAATAGTCTGGGAACTATGAGTAATTTCACGTTCGGGGATGATCGCCGGCAATACTATGAGACGATCTGCGGAGGCTCGGGGGCCACTGCCAACGCGCCCGGGGCAAGCGCGGTCCACACCCACATGACCAATTCGCGCCTGACCGACCCTGAAATCCTTGAGCGGCGATTTCCTGTGCGCGTGGAGAGTTTTGGCGTGCGGCGAGGCTCTGGCGGGATTGGTCGCCAACAGGGAGGAGATGGGGCCGTCCGTCGCATCCGCTTTCTGGCTCCCATGGAAGCGGCCCTACTCTCCTCGCGACGCGAACACGCCCCTCAAGGCCTGGCCGGCGGCGAGCCGGGGCTTGCAGGTGCGCAACGTTTGATCAGCGTCCGAGGCGCGGTTACAGAACTGCCCGGCCGTTTTGCCCTGACTGTCGAGGCTGGAGATCAGATAGAGATTGAAACACCTGGAGGCGGCGGCTTTGGCTGCGCCTGATTCTTGCTGAGTTTCCGAGGTATCTGCAGTCCATGGCTCCGATCGCTCTTGCCCTTGCGCTCTTCCTCCAAGCCCAGCCGGCTGCAGCTGACGCGCCGGCGCCGGCGCCGGACGCTTCACCGCCGCCGGCTGATCGCTACCTTCCCGGTGCGCCCCATGACGACTATCAATTCGTCGCCTGGTGTTATGGCTCGCTTCGCGGCTACATGGATCTGCATGATCAAGTCATGCCCGAAGTCACCCGCATCGAAAAAACCTTTCGCCCGCCAGATCGCAAGCTCTCAGACGACCTCAAGGTCTATGACGACATGCAAAAGGAGGGGCGCAACCAGTTGAAAATATTCCGTGACGCCCTGACCGCCGCGGAAAAGGCCAGCCTGAAACCGATCAACATCATCGGGGCTCAGGCCGTCAGTAAAGGCCACGACATGTGGACCCCAGGCCCCGATGTGACCCCGGCCCGCCTGGCTCAAGCCTGGATGAGTTGGGCGCTGCCGGGGCGTTGCGAAACGATAGCCAGGGAGCTTCAGGCCAACGCGATTCTGCTGGGGGCCTCTTTGAAGGTGAACGAAGAGCCCGATGCTCCGCCGAGCGCCGCCCCGCCCGGCGCAGCGCCAGCCTCTATCGATGCCTTGCTGCGGCCTGCGGATCGGCCAGATGCGGCTAAGACGCCTGAGCCGTCTCCCAAACCTGAGCCGGGTCCCGAAACACCTGCAGCGTCGCAAGCCCCGCCCAGGCCCAGCCAAAACTAGACCCCGAGGAAAGTTCGTAGCCGCTGCAATCCAGCCTCGTTCTTTTCGGGTCGTGCAGCGAAGCACCATCGCAACCAGCCCTCGCCCTCGGGACCAAAGGCGGTGCCCGGCGCAAGCCCCAACCCCACCTTGTCGATGAGCGTCTTGGCCAGGGACATCGATGGACCCCGGCCTGGCAGGCTGAAAAACGCGTACATGCCGCCTTCGGGCTCGGGCGCCTCAACGCCGGGCAAAGACCGCAGGCCGTTGAGCACGAGGTCGCGCGCCTGGGTCAGTTCGGCGCGCAGCGCAGCGATGTGAGCCTCACCGTCCCTCAGAGCCACGAGCGCTCCCGTCTGAATGAAATCCGGCGCGCAGGAGGTGTTGTATTCCACAACTACGCCCATCGCCGCGGTCAATTCGGGAGGCAGCACCATCCAGCCCATGCGCCAACCCGTCATGCGCCAAGCCTTCGAGAAACTGTTTGTCGAAATCAGGCGATCACCGGGTTCGGAAAGCTCAAGGAAAGAGGGCGCCGCCACCCCCGGCCCGAAGATCAGCCGCTCGTAGACGTCATCGGCGATCAGCCAAACGCCATAGGCGCGGCAGCGTTCGAGGATCGCAGCGCGATCTTCCGCCGGCAGGGTCCATCCGGTCGGATTATTCGGCGAGTTGAGAAAGAGCGCCTTGGTGTCCGGCGTCAAGGCGGCCATGAGCTTGTCGAGATCAAGCCGCCATTTGCCTTGGGCCCGATCAAGCGACACGGTCTCCATGCGCGCCGACAGAATCCGTGGAATTTCCACCACGTTGGGCCACACCGGCGCCGTCACCACCACCCGATCGCCCGGCGATACGATAGCCTGGGCGGCAAGCATCAAGGCGTTCACGCCTGAGCTGGTGATGGCGAGCCCTTCCGTTGCGAACGGGCGGCCGTGGAGACGCTGAAGATAGGCCGACAAGGCTTCTCGCAGGTCCAGTCGGCCAAGATTATGCGTGTAGTAGGTCTGGCCCTCCATCAGAGCTTCCGCGGTCGCTCGCCGAATGAATTCGGGCGTCGGCTGGTCTGATTCTCCCACCCAAAACGGCAAGATGCCTTCGCGGCCCATGCCGGCGTTGGCCACCTCACGGATTTCCGATGTTCTGAGAGCTAGCACCTCAGGTCGTGCGGTAGGCTCGGCCACGAACTTCAACTCTCGACTGGTTTTAAAAAGGGCTGACGGGCGTCCCGGAATACGGGGAGCTCTTCACAAGCCTTTGCATGCGCCGCTAGGGCAGGCCAACGGCTCCAGTCAAATTCTTTGTCCAAAGCCTCCGCGATAAATCCCTTCATGGTCGCCAGCATGACGTCGGCGTGGCTCAACGCCGCGTCGAACAGCCACACGGTTGGCCGCAACTGACGCTCGACTTCGAGCAGATCCAAGGTTTCTCGGATTTGAAGACGGCAACGTTCGACCCACGATGGCGACGCCGCCTCACGCAGGAGATGTTCGTAGACCAGGCTGACCGCCTTATCTGCGACGCCGGCTGCGAAACCTGCGATCCGCTGGAGGTCGCGTCCATCCTTCCCTGTCCTTTGGAGCCTCGCCTGCTCTGGCCCCACGATGTCGTCGACCACAGCCAAGATGGCGGCGGAATCGGTGACGGCGGCGCCGTCCTCCAAAACCAGGGTCGGTACGCGCCTCAGCGGATTGAACTGCGCGACCTTGTCGGCGTCACCGAATGTCGACCAGGGACGGTGGTCATAAGGCAGGTCGTATGTCTTTAAGGCGACCGCCACGCGGCGCACGAAGGGAGAGTCATACTGGCCTATGAGGATCATCGAGCAAACCCTTTGGAGAGCGCAAAACCTTCGTGATCGCTCGGTGGATTGAGGCCGCCACCAAGGTCAAAACCTGGCCGCGTGCAAGGCGGGATGGAGCCACGTTCGAGCGTTCATCGCACAACTATCCACCTTTCGTTTCGCCTCTGAGGGGAAACGCGACTCGCCTCTCAGGGGAATTTATGCTTAAGATTTTCCTAACGTGATGTTGGGATCACTGACCATGAACCGCTTTGGTCGCAAGCTGCGACAATTCAAGAAGACCTGGGTTACGGGCGCGCAGGACGCGCCGCAGACCCGCCGCTCACGCATAGGATTTCTCTTCTACGCGGACGATACGCCTCGATTTTGGACGGGGGATCAACCATGGGCGCCGCCGGAAGTCGCAATGGCGCCGGCGCAACTTCCGCGCTTCCGAGACGCCCTGACAGGCGAGCCTGCCGCGAACGACGCCCACAGGCGTGCGGCCTAGCGCGGGCCGCTTGGGCCGAGGCGCTTGTCAACGAACGCAAGTGACTTGGCCAAGGTGTCATCGTAGGGCGCAAGACCGATCTCTCGGTCAAGCGCGTGACTTTGGAAGAACCCATGGTCCTGCCCTACATATTCCACCATCTCGCAGCTTAGATTGGCGGCCGTCATCCGCGCGCAAAAGGCGCGGGTCGTTTCGATCGGAACGGTGCGGTCAGCCTTGCCGTGGAAGATGATGGTGGGCGGCAACCCAGCAACCGGCAACAGACTTGGCGAAATGGGGCGCGCCTGATCGAGGGGCAGCCCAATGGCTGGCGCAATCTTCACGATGTCCACAGCCGGATTGAATAGCACCAGGGCGCCAGGTTTGCGGTCGGCCGGCGCCAAAATAGCCGTCGTCAAAGCCAGATGCCCGCCCGCCGAGCCGCCTGAAAGGACGAGGCGTTTGCGGTCAACATTGAGCTCGCGCGCGTGGTTCAGCAGCCACCCATAGGCGTCGGCTGCGTCAACGACCGCCTCAACGGCCGTCGTCTTGTCCCGGCAAGCCACCCGATAGTCCGCCAGGATCGAAACATAGCCGTGGGCGGTGAAAGCCTTCGCCTGCTCTTCGAAGGCGCTGAGCGCGCCGGTCCGCCATCCTCCGCCGAAGAAGAAAAGTATCGCCGGGTGAATTCCCGATCCCTTCGGCTGAAACACGTGGACCCTTAGATCGCGCGCCTCAGGACCCAGCGTCGACTTATAGGTAAAACTCTCAGCGCCTCTTAGGACCACGGGTTGGGGCTGCACATTGGCGCAATCACCACCGCGCAACGCGTCTTGCGCCCATGCCGAGCCTGAAAAACTCAGGGCCAACAAGAACGCCATCGGCAGACCTGAACGCATGATCCTACTTTCCGTCGGGTGCAATGATCGGCCGGGCATCCTTCCACTTGTAGGGCAAGGTGTCAGGAATAACCGAAACCTCCGTCGTGAACTTGAAGGGATAGGCTGTTGAGCTGGGATAGGTCAGTTCGACAAAATAGGCGGTCCAGCCCGTCGGCGGCTTTTCGACCTTGCCGATCCAGGTTCCGTCGGGCTGGCGTTTCAGGACCTCGGAGGTGAAGGCCTTGCCAATTGTGTCGACGCGAAAGTCGCGGGCCTTGGGGTTGGAGCCTCGCCACAGCCTGACCTCGCTGGGCGTCGTGGGCGATCTAACCACAATCGCCCCGTCCGGCCGCACGCTCCAGGAGTAGCTTGGGATCGCCGTCTTGTTCAGAACTGCAGCATAGAAGGCCGTCATGCTTTCGTTGATGTCGGTCCCCGCAGTCGAATGCTTCGAGTTGGGGATCATCCGAAGGCGCTTCACTTCGGGCAGAAGATGGTAGGAGAACTTGGTGTTGTCTGGCGGGAAATACTCGTCACCCACCGCATTGATCACGTATTTCGGCATCTTCATCGCTGGCCGATCGCGATAGTTCAAAGGATCTTCGATCCGGTTGACCTCGGCTAGGCCGGGCGAGCCGATCATCTCAGGAATCAGGTGGTTTTCGACGTAGTCCTTAAGGGCCGGCGAAAAATAACCCATCGCCTCCCAGTGATGCTTGGCCGTGGCGTCGACGTCCAAGACGTTGATGACAATTGGAATGATGGCGACCACGCGTCGGTCGACGGCACCCACCAGCCAGGCCGTCCAGGCCCGCTTGGATCCGCCGGAAACCACAAAGCCGTCGACTTTCAGTTTCCCACCCGCGTCACTGGCCAGGTACTGCTGAATAGCCGTCATGGCTTGTGTTCCGCTCTTCACCATCGGCAAGCGGACAAGGTCGAGGGGATTGCGATCCCTGGCGAATTTCGCCTGCTGATAGGCGATGATTTCGTCCTCGACCCGCGGCTTTGGGTCCTCAGCAAAACGCAGCGGCTGGTTGGGCACATCATCCAACTCCGCCACGACCGAGTGGGTTTCGACAGCCATTTTGGCGAAGCGATCGGTCGCCTTGGATGGCGCAGGGTCCTGGTTGGCGCCGCCGGTAATGAACATGAATGCGTCTTTGTGCTCGATCTTGTCCGGCACAATGACCGTCAGCCAATGCTTCCAAAGCGGCTTATCCACCTCCTTGGCCGTTAGCCAGGATTGCGATGTCAGCTCCAGGACCGCACCGTGATAACCTGGACCGGAAACCTGGCCTGCGACTTTCCAGGCAAACGCCGGATCGGGTTTGGCGACATAGGCGTCCAGGGCGTTCTTGGGATTGGACAGCGCCGGAGCGCTGACCAGCATCGCCGCCGCTAAGGCCGCCCCCAACAGTCTCTGAACCTTCATTGGCGATCCTCCCTCGGCCCGGCGTGCGGCGTTTTGCAAAACCCAGAATGGCGCCGTGCGTTGACAGGGCCAAGCTCCGAGCAGAATGTTAGCTAAGCGAACAATATGAGCGAGCGGCGGAGCGTGCGCCCAGAGGAAGCCGATATAGCTCATCGCCTGCAGCGGCTGGTGATCCGATTGAGCCGTGAACTTCGCTGGGAGGGTGCGGAGATCGGGGTTTCCAGTGCTGATGCGATGGTGCTCTTCGATTTGCGCCGCCACCCCGGCTCAGGCGTCAATGAACTTGCCGCCATGGCCCAGGTCGCCCGCTCCGTGATCAGCAAGAGGGTCAAGAGACTGGAGGCCTGCGATCTCATTGAACGCGACATGGTCGCGCGCGCGGACAAACGCCGCGTCGGCCTCGTGGTCACTGCGCGCGGTCATGGTGTCCTGAAACGCATTGCGCGAGCGCGGCGTGATCGGATCGCAGCGCGTTTGGCGACACTCTCAGATGAAGAACGCCGCGCCATAGAGCACGCCGTCGACGCCTTGGATCGCTTGCCGAAATGGCGAAGCGCTCAAGAGCTGGACGCCGATGTCGCGCGCAACACCTTAGGACCGGGGAAGGGAACAAGACCGTGAGCGGAGATGACCTCGACAGGCGTAAAATCATGGGTCTGGCCGCACTGGGGGCCGCCGCTCTTGGCGCCACGCCCACGCTCGCCGCCGCCGCCGCCGCCAAGAAGACCAAGACTTCAGCGGCGGCGCCGGGAAGCACAATGCACGGGCCAGGCGTGCCCGACGTGACGAGGGTGGTTCAGACAAAAGCCGGTCCGGTCCAAGGGTTGGTGATCAACGGGATCAACCACTTCAAGGGCGTGCGCTACGGCAAGGCTCCGATCGGCAAGCTGCGCTTCATGCCGCCGCAGCCGCCCGAACCATGGACGGCGGTCTATGACGCCACCGACTTCGGCGCCCCGGCCATGCAACTCGCCAGTGGCGCGACCGTCGACACGGTCAATGACTTCGGCATGCAGATGCACCGGGTCTTCACGACGCCATCCGACATCAAGATCCAAAATGAGGACTGCCTCTTCCTCAACGTTTGGACGCCGGGCGCCGACAACAAAAGACGCCCTGTCATGGTCTGGATACACGGCGGAGGTTTCGCCTATGGCTCAGGCGCCCAGCCGATCTACCAAGGCGATGGCCTGGCCAAGTTCGGTGATGTTGTGGTGGTCAGCGTCAATCACCGGCTCAACGTCTTTGGCTATCTGAATTTGGCCGAAGCGATGGGCCCGGACTACGCCACTTCCGGCACAGTGGGCATGCAGGACCTGGTCTTGGCTCTTCAATGGGTGCGCGACAACGCCGAAGCCTTCGGCGGCGACCCAGGCAATGTCATGATCATGGGCCAGTCGGGCGGCGGGGCGAAGGTTTCAGTGCTGTGCGCCATGCCATCGGCCAAGGGACTCTTCCACAAGGCCGCGATCCAAAGCGGCCCGACGCTGGCCTTGCCGCGACCAGCCCCGGCCGCCGCTGCGGCCAAGCGGTTTCTTGATGCGCTGGGCGTCAAACCCGGTGACCGCGCCGCGTTGGAGGCCATTCCAGCCGCGAGCCTGATCGCTGCGGCGGCGAAAATGGGCGGCGGGGCCGGCGGCGGCGGGGCAGGCGCAGGCCCGATCGTCGACGGCCTGGCCATCACCCGCGACCCGTTCACGCCTGATGCGCCCGACGTCAGCGCCGACGTGCCGATCCTGGTGGGGTGGGCCAAGGATGAATGGACAATCTTCACGTCTGGGGAGCCCTGGTTCGGAAAACTGACAGAAGCAGAACTGCAAGAGCGCGTGAGGCCGCTTGGCGCCGGTGGGCAAAAACTCCTGGCGGCGGTCCGTGAGGCCTACCCAGACTACTCGCCCACCTACCTGTGGGTGCAGATGATTAGCCTGCGGATGATGCAGGGATCAGAAACCTTGGCTGAACGCAAAGCCGCCAAGGGCCGCGCGCCGGCTTACGTCTACACGATCACCTGGGAGACGCCTGCATCGGGTGGAATCTTCAAAACCCCGCACACCATGGAGATCCCCTTCATGCTCTATAATTTTGACCGCGTGCGCGCATTCGTGGGTCCAGGACCAGAGCCAAAGCACATGGCCGATCAGATCGCCGGCGCCTGGGTGGCCTTTGCACGCACCGGCAAACCCGACCATGCAGGCATCCCTCACTGGCCGGCCTACAACCCCAACACTCGGCCGGTTATGGATTTCAACCTCAAAAGCCGCGTCGTCAACGACCCCTTGCCGGGCGTCCGCCAGGCGCTGAACGGGCTAACCGCGCCCCCGCCACGGGGATGATAGGAGGGCTGCCATGATCAACAAACCATCACGCCGCGGCTTCATTTCGGGCGCTGCGGGGCTCGGCGCTGCAAGCCTGCTGGTTCGTCCGGCTTGCGCCTATATCGCAAGCGGCGTGACCCGGGCGGTGAATACGACGAACGGTCCGGTCATCGGTCTCGTCGAAGATGGCGTTTCGACGTTCAAGGGACTTCGCTATGGCGCTGCGCCGATAGGCCGCTTGCGTTGGGCGCCGCCCAGCAAACCCCAGCCTTGGACGGCGCCGGCTGCGGCGATCGCCTTTGGACCTGCGGCCATGCAACTCGCCTCGGGAGGCGGAGCTGCGCGCTATCCCGGGACCGTGGGCCCCGCGCTCAATCAGCTCATGAACTCGGGCGAGGACGCCATCCGCCAGAGCGAGGATTGTCTCTTTCTCAATCTCTGGACCCCGGCGTTGGATAACAAGGCCCGGCCGGTCATGGTCTGGTTTCATGGAGGCGGCTTCAACTACGGCTCGGGCAATTGGCCCGTCTATGACGGCCACAACCTCGCCAAGAACCATGACGTCGTCCTTGTCAGCGTAACCCACCGCCTCAATGCCTTTGGCTACCTCGAGCTGGCCGATCTGGGAGGTGACCCGGCTTCGGGCAACGTCGGCATGCTGGATCTCGTCGCAGCCCTGCAGTGGGTGCGAGATAACGCCGCTCAATTCGGCGGCGACCCGGGCAATGTGACAATCTTTGGACAGTCGGGAGGCGGTGCTAAAGTCGCCACAACCTTGGCGATGCCCTCGGCGAATGGCTTGCGCCACAAAGGCATCATCGAAAGCGGGGCGGCTTTGCGCTCAGCCGACAAGGATGGCGCAACTGACGAGGCTCGCAGGCTCATGAAGGCGCTGAACGTCGCCGACATCGCAGCGCTGCGCGACGTCCCGGCTTCGGCCATCCTTTCCGCCAATCGCGCCCAGGGCGCAGCTGCGGCGCGTTGGGGCCCGGTCATGGATGGCGTGGTCGTGCAAGGACATCCCTTCGATCCCGTCGCCAACCCGGTGGGCCGTGACATTGCGATTATGGTGGGCTGCACCAATGACGAGCAGACCCTCTACAATGTTGGGTTCGACTGGTGGGGAAAACAGACGGAAGCCCAGATGGCGGAACGCCTGAGAGTTCAGTACGGGCCGCTGACCGACCGTCTGATCGCCGCAGCCAAGGCGAGATACCCGGCGGACAATCCGAGCTACCTTTTCACCGACATCACGTCGAAGGCCGCCTTCGTCTCGTCCGCGGCGCTTGCCGAGCGCAAGTCGATCCAGCCAGCCGCTGTCTATATGTATGTGTGGGAGTGGGGTTCGCCGGTTGATGGCGGAATGATGCGCGCGCCCCACACGATGGAAATCCCGTTCGCCTTCGACAATGTCGACAAGGGCCCGATCCTGCTGGGAACAGCGCCTTCGACGTCGCAGCTGGGCAAAGCGGCGAGCGCGGCTTGGACATCATTCGCCCGGCGCGGCGATCCCAACGACGCGCGCTCTGGCTTACCCCACTGGCCTCGCTACGAGCCGGCGAGCCGCGCGACGATGATTTTCAATGTGAAGAGCCGGGTCGAAAACGCGCCGTTTGAAGAATTTCGGAAGCTCATGCCGCCGGCTCGACCTGCCTAGGCCTCGCCAGGGCGATGCCCCGTCGAAAGCTCGACTGTGACGTCATGTCGCTTAGCGAATCTGGCTGACATTCTGCAATTTTCGGTTGTTCGGCGGATTTCAACCACACGGCGGACATTCGGCGGGGTCGCTTCGGGAGAGCTGCCGCAGCGACCCGCCTTTCCCTAGTCGGTCGATTCATCTAAAGCACGGGATATAGGTGCTTGAGTTTGACGCGGGCCTCGTCGGTGGTGAAGTGCCAGTCGGCCTTGGCGTGGTGCAGATTTCGATGTTTGACCCAGGCATCGACCT